>Ga0181419_1000001_pt1 | contig 175139 bp, 193 predicted proteins | sample 42SPOviralmetaG_FD_130144 | JGI IMG/M metagenome (GOLD analysis project Ga0181419, IMG submission 130144) | Marine viral communities from the oligotrophic San Pedro Time Series (SPOT) site, San Pedro Channel, CA, USA - 42 SPOT_SRF_2013-04-24 | ecosystem: Environmental > Aquatic > Marine >...
AGATTTATATACTAGAATTATTACAGTAGAAGCACAGTCTGGTGTTACTAATCCAGGTGGTTCTACAATACAACAAAGCATCATTGGAGATGTTATAGGTAATGATTCAACTATAATTGTTAACCATGCTACAAGCACAGTTACAGCACAAAACATAGTAGGAAATTTAAAAGGTTCAGTTGTAGCAGATGACTCAACAGTAATTATTGACGGTGTAAGTGGTACTATTCCTTATTCAGTATTAAGTGGTACACCAACTATACCAACAAACAATAACACGTTAACAAACGGTGCTGGGTTTATTACTGCAAGTTCAACAGAAGCTTTAACAAACAAATCAGGTAACGTATCAATGTTTACAAACGATAGTAATTACTTAACGGCTGAAACAATTACGTTAACAACACTAAAAACAGAGGTAGCGGCAAGTACAGATTTCGCTGACTTCCAAACAAGGATAGCGGCACTATAAATATGTTAGTAGGAAAACAAAATGGCAAATAGAATACCACTAGTAGTAGATACAACTGAAAACAAGATTAAAGAGTTACCAGTCGGTGATAATTTAGATCTTGGTGGATCTGGACTTACTAACGTAGGAACAGTAAACGCAACAGACGTAAGAATTAACAACGTATCATTTAACAATCCGTTCAGTGGTGATTATAATGACTTGACTAACAAGCCAATTATTCCAACTGTACCAAGTGCATTAAGTTCATTTGCAAATGATGTTGGATATCTATCAGCAGGTACTACAACAGATCAAGTTAACGAAGGTACAGCTAATTTATACTTTTCAAATGCTAGAACAGATGCACGTATTAATAGTGCAAACATACAGTCATTAGGTAACGTAACAAATCCAGCGGCTGGCGATGATGGAAAAGTTTTATACTATGACCATCCTTCACAGACTTTCAAATACAAAGCTACTGTTACAGAATTAGATACATTAGACACAGTTTTAACTAGAGGTAATGTTTCAGCTCAAGACATATATGTTGATAAAGTTTATTTTAAAAACGTATTCGCAACATTGGCAGACTTACCAAATGCAGGTACATACCACGGTATGTTCGCACACGTACATGGTACAGGTAAAGCCTACTTTGCACACGCAGGTGCTTGGATACCACTAGCACAAGAAAGTGGTGGAACATTATTACAAGTAGCGGCTGATGATTCAACAGTTAGAAGCATTGGCTACGGTGAAACAATGCAAATTGTAGGTGGCGGTGGTATTACTACTGCTTCTGATGTTGAAGGTAATTTTACTATTACTGCTTCATTAAACTTAGGTGACGTTAATGATGTAACCACAACAGGTGCTAACAACGGACAAGCTCTTATATGGGACAATGCCGCAAGTACTTGGAAGCCAGGAACAGTTTCAAGTTCAATTAGTGAGATAGGTGATCTAACAGATGTTGACGTTACAACGGTTGCTCCACAAAACGATTATGCTTTAAGTTGGAACGCAAGTGTAAACAAATGGAGACCTCGTGCGTTAAACAACATTGATGCCGCAACTATTCAAGTAACAACTGACAATAGTGCCGCAACACAGTTTCCAATGTTTGTAAGTGCTAATGGTGGTGCTCAACAAACAGCTAGAACAGATGCAAACTTTAATTACAATCCAAATACTAACACACTTGGAGTAAACATAATTAATGCATCAACACTTGGCACAACAGATTTAAATATAAGTGGAACATTAGATAACGGAACAAACGAAATTACAGTTGGCACACACTTCAAGATGGCAAGTGCCGCAGAAACTAGATACTACGCAGGTGATAACGGAAACTATACTGCCTTAAGAGCACCGTCAACACTAACAGGTAACACAACATTTATTTTACCAGATGGTGATGGAAGTGCAGATCAAGTATTAAAAACAAATGGTGCGGGAGTACTAACTTGGGTTGATCAATCAGGTGGCGGTAGTTCACAAAACACATTCCAAACAATAGCAGTAGCAGGACAGACAAACGTTGTAGCAGATTCAACAACAGATGTATTAACATTTGTTGCTGGTTCTAACATGACTATCACTACTGATACGGCAACAGACACAATTACATTTGTATCGTCAGGTGGCGGTGGAGGTGGAGGCACTCCAGGAGGTGCTGATACACAGGTTCAGTTTAATGATGCAAGTTCATTTGGTGGCGATTCAGGATTAGTTTATAACAAGACATCTGATACACTTACAGGTGTTAACATTGCCGCAACAACAGTTACAGCAACAACAGTAACAGCAGATACCTTACAAACATCAGGTACTGGTGTACCAACATTCACAAGTGCAAGTAATATTATATTTGATGCCGCGAATGCCGTTGTACTACAAAGAACTCCTTTGAGATTAGGCAGTTATGATCAAGATGGATTAAATGCTATAACACCACAAAAAGGTGATGTTGTGTTTGACCAGAATGCAAGTGACATGATATTCTATAATGGTAGTGAATGGGTAGGATCAGGATCACAATATAGCTTTAGCATAGGTGCTGATGACTCTTCAATGCAGTTAGTAAGCAGAGGAGAATCAATCAAGATTGCAGGTGGTACAGGTATTACAACTTCAAGTGATACAGAAGGTAACATTACTATTACACGTGGTAACATTATGGTAAACAACTTATCAGACGTTACTATAACATCGCCAAGTTCAGGACAAGTTTTAAAATACAATGGTGCGGCTTGGGTTAACGACACTGATGCAGAAGGCAGTGGTGGTATTAGTATTAGTACACCAGCCGCAGGCGACATGGTTTATTACAATGGTAGTGCTTGGGCGGCAACACAAGGTCCAGTATACTATTACACAGTAACATCAAATGGATCAAGTGCATACAGATTTGCAGGACCAGGTATTAGTGCAACAGCAGATAATCCAGCCCTAACATTATACAAGGGTGCAACTTATATCTTTAACAACACTACTGGTTCAGGACACCCATTTGCTATTAGAACAAGCAGTGGCGGAAGTTCGTTTACAGAAGGTGTTAGTGGATCAACAACAGGAACACAAACATTTACAGTACCACATGAACCAAGTGATACGTCATTGGTATACCAGTGTACTATTCACGGGGGCATGGTAGGTAACTTAACAATAGTCTAGGAGTTACTATGTCAGAGAAGCATTACGTCGTTTCGTTAAAAAAGGGAGTAGATAAGGAGCAGTTCTTAAATGAACTGAATACTTCAACATCTATTACTGACGTACCAGATAGACAAGTTACCACAGTAAACGCAAGACCAATCAGCAAACGTATGTTAGAAGTTGCTCTTACAGATGCAGAAGCAACAACATTAATGAACGATTCAAGAGTAGGTGGAGTCAACGAACCTTTGGTTTGGGACGATGAATGGTTAGACTACGAACAAGCAGGAACATTCATTAGAAACAGTACATCAACTGGAAGAGATAATTGGGGATTCAAAAGACACGTTGCAGAAACAAATGAATGGGGTTCTAGCACAGGTAATGACTTAGGTGGAACATACGATTATCATCTGGATGGAAGTGGTATTGATTACATACACCAAGAAACAAAATTTAGATACGATCACGAAGAATGGCAAGACAAGGACGGCAACAGTCGTTTACAACAATTCCAATGGAACACACTTCCTAACTGTGGTTCAATATCAACATTAGACTACAGCAGTACAGCAGGATCAAGCTACCATGCTACTCACTGTGCCGGAACGGCAGTTGGTAAAAAATATGGTTGGGCCAAGAACGCAAACATATTTTGTTTGGACATGAATACTGTAAACTCAAGCTATTGGTTTGATGCTATCAAAGAATTTCACAAAGCAAAAACTATTAATCCAATCACAGGATTTAAAAGACCAACTGTGGTAAGTGCTAGTTGGGGTTACAAATCATACTTCTCAAGCATGACAGATATTCAGTTTAGAGGATCAAGTGTTGGTTCTGTTAAAAGTTCATCATATGGAATGATTGGAGATAGTTCAAACAGATTCAATGCACAGATTTATAACTTGATGGCAGAAGTAGAAGAAATGCAAGACGAGGGTGTACACTATCATAAGAGTGCAGGTAACCAAGGACAAAAACTTTGTTTCGAGGGTGACGTAGACTACAACAATTATATTACAAGAAGTGTTTCTTCAGGTGGTATATCTGCTGGTAACCCGATATACTATAATAGAGGTGCAGGTAACATTGGTCCTCATACTATTGTTTGTGGTAACTTAGATAGTGCATTATATTCAAACACAGAAGCTTGCCAATCAGGTAGTGATAAAGGACCAAGGGTTGATGTTTATTCAGCAGGAACGAATATCGTTAGTGCATATAATACAAGCTCAACAGCAATATCTAATTTAACAGGAACATCAATGAGTACTCCTAATACAGCAGGAATGAGCTGTTTGGTACTACAACTTAATCCAGGATACACTCCTGCACAATTACGTCAGTGGTGGCATACTAACAGTCTTAAAGGACAACTGTATCAAGGTTCAACAGATGAGAGTACTCCAGCTACGTTCTTTAACAATAACAGAAACTTAATGAGTCCAGATGCAACTTCAAATAGAATTGCATACTTTGGAAACTTAAACAAAAGCACAACCTTTAGTAAGAAAAAAGGTTTAGACACAACAGGTCCATCAGGATTTAAAGCGAGTGGTAACTAATGGCACAAGAAGAATTTAGAGTTATAACAAACAAGGGAACTGATGTAGCTGAAATAGATCAGTTATTACAAAAAGACACGGCAGGTGATTCTAGTGTTGATTCTAATATCATTCCTGATAGAACCTGTGATGTTTCACACGCAAAAGCAACCAACAATAGAATTACTTGTTATATGCTTGAACCAGAAGAAGCAGTTAAACTTAAAAACGATCCTAGAATTAAAGATGTAGAACCTTCTAGCACAGATCAAGCAAGAGAATTGTTTGCAGTACAAAATGATCAATTCCAAAGAACAACTACAAATAATCAAGATGATAAGAACTGGGGATTGTATAGACACTTGTTTAAGGATTGGCAGGCCAATCAAGCGGCAAGTAGCACGTTCTCAGGAGATTATAACTACACACTAGATGGAACAGGCGTAGACATTGTTATACAAGATGACGGTGTTGATCCTACAGGACATCCTGAATGGGACGATTACAATGGTGTTACTAGATTTCAACAGATAGATTGGTATGCGGAATCAGGTGTAACTGGTACAATGCCTGCGAACCATTACACAAACGGTTATTCAGATACAAACAGAGCAGGTGCTCACGGAAGTCATTGCTGTGGTATTGCCGCAGGTAAGACATACGGTTGGGCCAAGAATGCACGACTATATTCAGTAAGACTATTTGGTGGCACAGCGGCTATGAATGGTAACGATATCTATGATGTTATCAGAGAATGGCATCTAAGAAAACCAATTGATCCTAACACAGGATTTAGACGTCCTACTATTGTTAATCAAAGTTGGGGATACAGTTGGTATTACAGCAACAATGCTGGTGCACAATTACAATCAATTTATTTCAAAGGTGTAGATCAGAACATTACACCAGCAACTTTTTCAAGTGCGTTTGTAAACTATGGAATGGTTAATTCAAAACATCCTACACAAAATAGTTTTGCAGACACAGAACAAGAACTGTTAACTGATGCAGGTATTATCTGTATCAAGGCGGCTGGTAACTCATATCACCCTTTTGCGTCCGGAGTAGCAGGAACAGGTGAGTACGGCAGTGACATTTATAACAGTTATTACACAATAAATCAATACCACAACGGACAAGGTGTTGCCGCAGGATCACCGGTGTATTATAACAGACCAAGTTCACCACATAGTACAGATACTTTATTTGTTGCAAACATGGATACTGCACAATACGGTGGACTAGAAAAAGTTAGAGTTGATAGTGAACGTGGACCAAGGATAGATGTTATTGCCGCAGGTGATGATATTTCAAGTGCAACTAGCCAAGTAAGTGCATACCCCAATAAACAACTGTATCCAGGAAGTAGCACACACTACATGGCTAAGATTGGTGGAACTAGCATGGCGGCTCCGCAGATATGTGGAATGGGTGCTTTGTGGTTACAAACAAATCCAGGTGGCACAGCGGCACAATTTAAAAACTTTTTAAAACAAAATAGTACAGCAACAGCATATGACAGTGGTACAGCAGAAAGCTTCAGTTACGGTAACAGTTACCCACGTTTATATGGTGCTCCTAATAGGGTAGCACATTGGCCTTACAGCAGTCCAAATCCTATTAGATTTAGAGGTACCTCAGGTAACGATCAATAGATAAATACAGTATAGGAAGAGAAACATGGCTTTACAAACAATAAACATAGGAACACTAGCAAACGACGGAACAGGTGATGATCTGCGTGAAGCGTTTATTAAGGTTAATCAAAACTTTGATGACCTAGATTTACGTTCTCCAGAAAGCACAACTGTTACTAATTTGGGTAATACTGGTGAAGGTGTTTTTGCACAAAAAGTTGGTTCTCAACTACAGATGAAGAAACTAGTACAGGGTTCAAACGTAACACTAACTAGTTCTACTACAGGAATTACAATTAATGCTACTGGTGGTTTACAACAATTAAACGTTGTTTCAGACAGTGGTAGTATGCAACTAGCAGACGGTAACACACTTAATATATTTGGTGGAGCCGGTGCTAATACAAGTGTAAGCGGAAACGTTTTAACGATTGCTTCACAGGCTGAAGTCAAGTCAGATACTACACCAGAACTAGGCGGAAGTCTAAATGCTAGTGGAAATGACATTTCTAACGTAAATACACTTACAGCAAGTAACTTCAGCGGTGCACTAACTGGTAATGTACAAGGGTTAGTATACGGCGTTGATATTAGAAACATTGAACCTAACACAGCAGGGTTTGACTTTGGCAGTTTAAGTAATGATGTTAGAGGTTTATCAGATTGGTTAATATACGAAACTGACATAGACTTCGGACAAGTACTAACCCCAGATGTTAGAAACTTTGATGCGGGGATATTAAGTTAAGGATAAATTATGGCAACACTAACGATTACATCAAATGGTTTACCTAATCCAGCACAGTTTGGAAAGCCTTTTGGACAGAATGCTTTTTCACCAAGTGCTAACGTTGTAGGTTCACAATCATACAACTACTCATTTACCTACAGAGGTGGTGAGAATACAAGTAATCCACAGTTAGTTACTTCACTTACTCCAATAGGAATTATGAATAACGGTGTTGTATTTTTTAGTCCAAGTGCAGGAGTAGGACAAGTTCCTCCAGGATTAGATCCTACAGCAGATGCACCAGGTACAAATTTTGAATATAATGCTGTTCAGTTTAGAACAAACTACGGCGGAGACGATGCAGGTGGGTGGCCAGAAACTACAGGACAATATCATTATATGTCAGGACAGTTTTTAAACTTACCAACAGGATCATCAGAAGCTAACCCAGGTTGGCAGGCAAGTACTGTAACAGGTGCAAGTCCGGCCGCGGCATATTATACTGCCTCTGACTTTAGTGGAGACTATTTTAGACACGCAGATGGACACAGTAAAATATTAGGATATTGTTTTGATGGCTATCCTATTTACGGACCTTATGGCTATTCAGACTACAATGACCCAGCGTCAGCAGTAGTTAGAATGACAAGCTCATATCAATACTACTCAACAGAACCAACAGGTAGAGGATACTTGTATGGTGCCAAAACAGCAGGAACATTTATTAACGATCACGAGTATCAAATAGGTACAGGGTTATTAGATGAATTCAATGGTAGGTTTGAAAAAACTCCTGAATATGTTAACGGTACATACTGCTATCACGTAACTGTAGACTCTAGTTTACAGCCCGTATATCCATACATTGTAGGTCCTAGCACTAAACAACAAAGAGCATATTAATAGCCATCGATTCCGATAAATACTGTAAAGTTTAAGGATTTGATATGGCAGTACCACAGTGGACACAAAACTCAGGATATAAGTTAGGAACTCTACCCGAAAGAGTTACTACTTCTATCACACTACCTATTGCTCCAGGTTCAGCTAGTGGGTCAGGGTTTGACCCTGGTACTACAGAAATCAGCTTTCCTGCACAATCAAGAATATCAAACACAACTGTAATCAACATAGAGAAGACTTGGACACAGGGTGGTAATTCTGTTACTTACACTTATCCAATAGCAATTAGAATTCCAACTATTACTGCACTTAACGATAAACGTATTCCTGTTGCAATACTATTGCACGGATCTGGTGGTAATGGTATTAACGAGATAGGTAGTTGGCAAAACTACTTAGGTGATCATATTCTTGTTGCACCAACTGGTTACAACAACGAATGGAACGTTGCACACGAAAACACAAAAGCACCAGACATAGAATTTTTACAGGATTTAATTACACAACTTAAATTGTTTAGTAACGTAGATAATACTAAAATTAGAATGGTAGGTTTTAGTAACGGTGCGGCATTGGCAAACAGAGCATACGTGCAAATAGACGATACAGCATTAGATGTTATTTGTACAATAGGCACACAGTTCTTTGATCCAATGTTAAGAAACAGCACATTTTATATTCCATCAGATCAAACAGGTATTACAACAGCAGAATACAATACTGCAAAGACTCCGTACCAACCAAGAAAGTTTTTAAACATACATGGTACAGCAGATGCAACTATTCCTTACACAGGTGGTTCACATAGCTTCGGTTATAGTTTCTTAGACGCTCAACAAAGTGTTTTTGAAATAGCAAAGTCACAAGGTTATACAGGCGGTGTTATTCCTGACGTAGGAGGAATATACTATGGTATAACAGGTGTATACTATTACTCATACCTTGCAGGACAAGTTACACACTACAAGACACCAGCAGGACATGGTGTAGAAGATTATATGAAACAGATAATTGGTCTGTTCTTAGGTTACACACAGGAGTCGGCACCTAACATATTCTTAGAGCAAGGTTCTGTAACAGATATTAATTTAAACACAGACGTGATTACACTTATTAGTGGAGAACTTCCACCAGGTATGCGTTTGGTAGATAACAAGGTTGTAGGTACTCCATTTGAAGTAGCTAGAGATACAGTATTTGAATTTGTCCTAAGGGCACAAAACAGTGATGGTGTTAGAGATAGAACACTTAAGATAGAAGTACAAGGACCTGATGTTCCTATTTGGACAACAGCCGCAGGTAAGTTACCATTAGGACCTAATAACAGTTTTTATATATTAGATAGTAGTGTAGTAGACTTTCAGCTTTCAGCCATAGACGCAGACTTACCAACAGGGCAAAGTTTAGAATATTATATTGCTGACGGAGACGGAACACTACCTCCAGGAATACAATTAACCACAGATGGTAAGTTGGTTGGTATTGTTGATCCTATATTAGCACTTGACGAAAGAAGTGGTAATGGATTTTACGACATGGCACAGTTTGATTCATATGCGTTTGACTTTGGTATGAGAAGTGCAAACGGTTTTGAAAGTTATTACTACGATACGCAAGGATACGATTATGCTATTAAGACACAGAGTCCTAGAAAACTAAACAGAACATACGAATTTACTGTTAGTGTTAGTGATGGCGATACTATAACAGAAAGAAAGTTTCAAATATTCTTAGTAGGTGATGATTTCCTACGTGCTGATAATACTATCATGCAAATAGGTACAGGAATATTTACTGCGGATAATACTTACATAAGAGTACCTATGTGGTTAACTCCTGCGGACTTAGGTTTCAAAAGAGCAAACAACTACGTAACTATTTTCTTAGATGTGTTTGATCCTAACGCACTTGTAGGAGAATTAAGATACGTATTAAGAGCAAATAACCCAGATGGTACAACAAGCACAATACCACCAGGCATGGCACTAGATGTTACAACAGGTGAGATAGCTGGTCGTGTACCTTATATGCCTGCGGTTACTAAAGAATACAAATTTACAATTTCAGCTCAAAGATTTATAGATCAAAGTTTATATGCTGAAAAAGAAAAAACATTTACAGTAAAAGTATTAGGTGAAGTTGAAAGTACAATTACTTGGAATACTGCGGAGGCACTTGGTAGCATCAATGCAAACTTTATTAGTACGTTTGCCGTTAGTGCCACAACAACTGTAACTGACACAGCATTACTATATGATGTAACAGCAGGAAGTTTACCACCAGGATTGATACTTAACCATAATGGTGAAATTGTTGGTAAGGTAAGACAGTTTGCATCAGGAACCGATTTAGGACTAACAACTATTGATAACAATAATTTTAGTATGGACGGCGGTACAACTACTACTGATAGAAAATTTAGTTTCACAGTAAGAGCTAGAGATAGATTTGGATTTAGTGCAACTACTAGACAATTCAATATCGTTGTTAGTGATCCAGACAACATTACATACAGTAACCTCTACGTAAAACCCCTTCTTAAAAGCACACAGAGGTCTGCATACAGCAACTTCATTGGTGACCCTAACGTGTTTACACCCGGATCAATTTATAGACCAAACGATGCAGAATTTGGTTTACAAAAAGAAGTTAAGATGCTTGTATATTCTGGATTGGAAACAAAAGAGATTAGAAACTATATCGCGGCAACTAGATTAAACCATAAACGAAAAAGATTTAAAATGGGTACAATTAAAACTGCCACTGCTAAAAAGACAGGAACCAATACGTCTGTATACGAAGTAGTGTATGTTGAAGTAATAGATCCAAGTGATATAAACAGTGGTACATTAAAAGTAAGAGCAAAGGATACTATTAGAAGTGATAAGAAGATTACTGTTGATAGTGTTGAATATGAAACAAGTGATGATGCATCTAAGGAAGGTGCAGGATTGGCTGTCTTTACTATTGTTAACTCCATTGGTAGAAATGTAATTGTTAGGGCGTTCGGAAACGATCTATCTATTCTAGCAAGAAACGGTGGTAGCATAGTTATTGATGCTAACGGTATTATCCAAGTAACTACTAGGACTGGTGTTTCGTTAACTGCTGGACAGATTGCAACTACTTCAAGTGATCCATTTAGATTTAGACCAGACGGTACACCGATCAAGGTATCAAGTACTGCCGTTAACATTAGTGATCCAAATGATCAAAGCAGATACATTAGTAACATCACTAACATGAGAGATAATCTAAGCAAGGTGGGTACTACAGAGCAGAACTTCTTACCATTATGGATGTCAACTGCACAGACCAATTCAGTAGAAGAATTAGGCTACGTAACTGCTATTCCACTATGCTATTGTAAGCCTGGAACAAGTGCCCAAATACTGCTTAATATACAGAATAATGGGTTTGATTTCCGTCAATTAGACTTTGAAATTGACAGATATATCATAGATAATACTACAGGAAACAGCAACGAGCAGTATATTCCTTTCGGGAATTATAGCTTTAATGTTTAACGTGGATAAATATATACACTAGAGAGGAACAAAAATGGCAAGTAATATTAGTACTACAGGAGTTGATGCAACATTTCCGATAGCAGGTCAGGATAATGACTCGCAAGGATTCAGAAATAACTTCAATACTGTTAAAAATAACTTTACAGCGGCTAAGAGTGAAATCGAAGCACTACAAACTGATACTGCAAAGTTAAATGCCGCAAACAACTTTCTAGGAAATGACGTTAGCGGAGCAAACTTAATAGCTAACACAGAAAAAGTATATCCAGGTGGAACACTAACAGGTCCACAAAACATATCATTTACAAATGGTAACTATCAAACGTTTACTATTGGTAATAGCATTACACTTACATTTGCGGACTGGCCAGCATCAGGCAAAGTAGGTAAGATTAGATTAGTGTTACTAGACACACTTGGCGACAGTACAACTAGAGTGGTAACTTGGGCAACATCAGGTGGCGGTGCAATTAAGTACGGTCCAGGATTTCCAAGCCCATTTAACGTTGCTTCAAATGTAAACCCAGTTGTGGTTGACTTTTGGACTGACGATGGTGGAACTACTGTGTATGCTGAGTACGTTGGCGTCTTTAGTTAATAACACTTAGGATTAAATTATGGATCATCCATTAGGCGAAGACGTATCACTTCTTTCCGATGAACAAATAGACGAAAAGATTGTTTTACTTACAAAGAAGTTTTTCCAAACACGCAACCCACAAGCAAAAAGCCAAATTAACTTATTACTTGACACATATAAATTAGAACGTCATACCCGTGCAGAGAAAAAACGGTTAAATGGATCCAATTCAGATCTTGACAAATTAATTAATATCGAGTAAAATATATATATGCTGATGAAAACTGACGAACTAGGTATACCACGATTCTCTAACAAGGACTTACTTGATATGATCTATACAGGACATATTGATAAGTGCCATGTGGTATTGTGTGATCCAAATGATGACATAGAAAAGTTTAATGTACACGCAGAAGAAAATGGTTTAGACACACTAAAGAAATACGTTCCATTAGATGTTGATAAAAACACTTTTGATGGAGTATGTCAAGGTGAATGGTTTATGCCAGATGAATTTAAACAAATGGACGTTGCAAACTACGTAATTGGTAAATGCAAAACTCCAGAAGAAATCCAAAGAGTAGAAGAAGAATTTAGAGCATTTGAAAAAAGAGATATGCTCAATTTATTACGTTATATGGTATATTTGGTAGATCATATGCGTAAGAACAATATTGTATGGGGAGTAGGACGTGGTAGTAGTACGGCTAGTTATGTTTTATTCTTAATTGGAATACATAAGATCAACTCAATCCAGTTTGGACTAGACTGGCGTGAGTTCCTTAGATAAATACGTACATAATAGGAGAAACGTTATGGCAGTAAAACAAAGCGGTCGAAAGCAATATAAAACCATGCAGGGAAAAGCTGTAGATATGGATTTGCTTAGACAAAGAAATGAACTTACTCCGGCTGTAGGAAATGCCCGTGTAAATGCACGTGGTGATGAATTAGGCCCAGGTGGTAAAATCATTAAGAAACGCGAAGATGTTTTAGCAGAATACTATAGAGATCATCCTCAAGCAGTTCCGGACGAAGTTCCAGGACAAGGCGTTGCACAAACTGACGAAGAAACTCAAGTTGCACAAACTAAAGTTGCTGAAGAAAAGATTGCACCGGCTAAAAAGGCTTCACCAAAGAAGTCAGCAGTAGAAGATGAGATGGCAGAAATTGACCAAGAAGCAAAAGAGACAGGTGCTGAATGGGTTGAAGATGCCGATGGTAATTTTGTAAAAAAAGGTGAATAGATTATGATGGATACTTCAGCACTAGGTTCTGGGCCAAAGCTCAAGCCTACTATGAAGGGCACGTTACGTCCTATCAAAGATCGTGTACTAGCTTATGACATGAACTTTGGTGAAAGAACTACTAAAGGCGGAATCATTATTACATCTGATGATGGACAAGAACGAGGCATTCGCTCACGTTGGTGTAGAGTATATGCTAAAGGTCCTGACAACAAAGATGAATATGAAGTAGGTGATTGGATCTACGTAGATCATGGTCGTTGGAGCAGAGGTGTAATGCTTGATGAGCCTGAGTTAGGCAAAATTGAGGTTAGACTTGTTGATACCAAGGATGTTCTTTTAATGAGCAAAGAACAACCAGACGATGACGGAATAGGACATTCCACAGACTTATCACAACCAACAATAGACCCACAAAGTTTTATCACAGAATAGAAAGGACATTACCTTGTCTAAAGTAGATCTTAATAAGTACAAAGAATTTGTACAAGAAGTTACCAGTAAAGAAAGTAATCAGTTATCAGAGATGTTTTACGCAGTAAAGGATCTTGAAACTAAAAATCCTAAAATTAATATGTCCTTATTGCTTACTGGTGGCATAGGACTATCATCAGAAACAGGAGAGTTTAATGAGATTGTTAAAAAATGCATCTTCCAAGGCAAACCACTTAATGATTAAACTGTATTTCATGCTAAACGAGAGCTTGGTGACATTATGTGGTATTGGATTAGTTCTTGCCGTGCTTTGGGTCTTGACCCTAACGAAGTAATAGAAGAAAACGTTAATAAGCTAAAAGCAAGATATCCAGGTGGTGAATTTGATGTCCATTATAGTGAGAACCGCCAAGAAGGTGACTTATAATACATTGACAGATTAAATACTGTCATGCAGTTCGACCAAGAAAAAATTAAATATTTCGATGATGTAGTACCGTCCTGGTTACATCAACAAGCACAAGACACAGTTCCATACCTTCCACTTAAATGGGGACACAGAGGATTAGGTCCTTATCAAGGACATCAGTTCTTTAGTGATGTATGGAAACATGAAGAAATAGAAAATGCACCTTGGGTGCTACGTGCTATTTGGTCATCGTTTGAACAACACAAACACCAGATCGATCCCGACGTTGGTGACATACAGCTTAACCAGATCCAAGTTAACTTGACAACTAAGGACCATATAGGTGGTCTTCATGTTGACACACAAGGCGACACTCCAGCATATACTATGGTTTATTCAGTTATAGGCGATAGTGGTATGGACTTTTATAATAGCGACAGTGAACTAAAACATACAGTTGACTATGGTGATGCTAGATGCATAGTATTCCCTAGTGCAATGATACATCAAGGACAACCGCCTAAGGAAACAAGTCCAAGAGTAACAGTAGGATTTATCTTTAGTGGAGTGGCATCTAAATTTGCTAGAGACAGAGGAGTTATTATGCCTATATTTAAAAAGGAGCAAGAGAAAATTGTCCAGTAATAATATAATAGTGTTTGATGACATAGTTCCTGATTGGCTACGTGAACAAAGCGAAGCAGTACTTCCGCACCAACCGATAACGTTCGGACAAAAAGGCTTTATGTCTACTTGGCCTAATCTAAATGATTTACCTTGGGAATTAAAAGCTATATGGTGTGCATTCAATTACAGGCGTGATGACGTAAAATCAAAGATTCCATTGTTTGGAAAAGCAGGTAACTTAAACTTGTTAAATGTACAAACCAATATGTCCACTCAAGAACATCACCCTGATATAGTAGCAATGGACGAACCATATGATGTTGACGGAACAGGTAAGATGGTTTATTCACAAAAATCGAATTGGGTATTTTATTATATGATACAAGGCGATAGTGGAATGGAATTTTATCACAGAGATGGTAAAACTATTTTTGAAACTGTTGAATTTAAACCGGGTAGAGTAGTAACCTTTCCTGCTAGGACACTACACAAAGAATTGGAACCAAAAGAGCTATCACCAAGATTCTCCGTTTCATATCTTTTTTCCGGATTATATGCTTGACATTTTTTAATTTTGTGTGTATAATAGTACACAACTAGGAGAATATATGAAACTTCCAACAACGGAATTACAAGGTATTGGAACAACTGGAGCAACTGGTATTGTGTTAATGACTTTGCACATACTAGGACATCTATCAGGATGGGCTTGGCCAATCTTATACGTTGTATTGATATTGATGGGTATTGGACAAGAACGTGGCGCTACAAAAAAGTGAAATTTAAGATTCAGAATGTAGGTGGCAAGATTGCCAAAAAAGATGAAAGATATGTTGTAAAGGATAATACAACATTAAAAAATCTAGTCCTAAGTAGCACGGATTTACAACCATATAAATCTACTAGTGGACATAAGCACGAAGGACAAGAAGAAGTATATTACTTCGTATCAGGCAGTGGTAAAATGGAATTAGACGATAAAACATTAAGCGTCAAAGAAAATGATGTGGTACTAATCGAAGATGGAGTATTCCATCGTGTACACGCAGGACCATTAGGTTGTTATTTTGTTTGCGTTTTTGATGGTAGGAGAAAACATTGACAGTAGGCATTACATTTAGCACATTTGATCTGTTTCATACAGGACACGTTGCTATGCTTAAAGAAGCAAGTAATAACTGTGATCATATGATTGTAGGACTACAATCGGATCCATCAGTTGATAGAGCTGAAAAAAACAAACCAATACAAAGTGTATTTGAACGTTATGTACAATTGGCTGGTTGTAAGTATATTAATGAAATTATTCCTTACGAAACTGAAAAGGATTTAGAAGACATTCTTTTAACATATAAAATTGATAAAAGATTTATTGGTGAAGAATATAAGACAAAAGACTTCACTGGAAAGCAGATTTGTGTTGACAAAGGCATAGAAATATACTATAATAAAAGACAACACTCATTTAGCACAACTAATTTGAGACAAAGGATATTAGATGAATCCAAAAGATGAAGCATTGAAAAAAGACATAGAACTTTTGAACGTAAAGGTTGATAAACTTCAGTTGACAATAGACAACTTAGATGCAAAACTAACTAAACATATAGGCTTTATTGATGCTACGTATGAAGGTCTACGTAATCCAATAGATGCCGCAAAGAGGTTTTTACGTAAATGAAAGAATTGTGGGTAGAAAAGTATCGTCCTAAAACAGTAGATGGTTACGTTTTTAGAGATGAACATCAAAAGGCACAGGTTAAACAATGGATCAAGGAACAAACGATTCCACACTTATTGTTTAGTGGTAACGCAGGTATTGGTAAGACAACACTTGCTAAATTATTGTTTAATGAATTAGATCTTAATGATTTAGACATACTTGAGATTAACGCAAGTCGTACAAATAGTGTAGATGATGTTAGAGATAAGATCGTTAACTTTGTACAGATGATACCATTTGGAGCATTTAAAGTTGTACTACTTGATGAAGCTGATTACCTTTCCCCGAATGCTCAGGCGGCGTTACGTGGAGTTATGGAAGAATATCACACCACTTCAAGGTTTATTCTTACTTGTAATTACCCCAACCGTATTATTCCTGCTTTGCACAGTCGTTGTCAAGGTTTTCATATTGCTAAAGTAGACATGAATGAGTTTACTGCAAGGGTGGCAGAGATTTGTATTTCAGAAGGTGTTACTCCAGACTTGGATACACTAGACACTTATGTAAAAGCAAGTTATCCTGATTTACGTAAATGTATTAATACAGTACAAATGAATTCGCAAGATGGTAAACTACTTGCACCCAATGAAAGCGATAAGAATGAAGCTGATTGGAAACTTGAAATGGTCGAACTGTTTAAGGCAGGCAAGATCAGTGAAGCTCGTAAACTTGTTTGTGCAAGTGCTAGAGCAGAAGAGATGGAAGAAGTTTACAGATGGCTGTATGACAACATTGAATTGTTCGGTGATGAAGAAAAGCAGGACAAGGCAGTTATTATAATTAAACAAGGACTAGTAGATCATACACTAGTCGTAGATCCAGAGATCAATTTAGCGGCAACATTAATTAAACTAGCAAGGCTATAATGAAGATCCGATACTATCACAAGATTGATGGTTGGAGATGGTTAGGCTTTGTACTAGCAATGGTCGGCGCCTTTATATTAAGCGGCGGAGATCCTAGTGTACAATGGGTAGGTTGGTTAATTGCCTGTTTCAGTTGTGCAATTTGGATATATATGGGTATAAAAGATAGAGACGTACCTCGTGCTTTAATGGAGTTGTTTTATCTGTTACTTGCAATCAGGGGTATATATAACTGGATAGTATAAATGACGTACCTAGTAAATAAAGATTGTGTAAACTGTAAGCACATGGATTGCGTAGAAGTTTGTCCGGTGGATTGTTTTTACGAAGGCGAAAATATGCTTGTAATTAATCCAGATGAATGTATTGACTGCGGAGTATGTGTTCCAGAATGTCCAGTAGATGCTATTATAGAAGAGTCTCAGGACGATGGTACTTGGTTTAACTGGAATAGTAAATATAGTGTAGAATGGCCACAAATAACACAGAAGCGAGATGAAGATGTGTTGGCTGATAGGATTCCGGCTGTTAATATTGAGATGTCGGATAAACCAGGTAAAGGAGATTAAACTATGAAAATGAGAGCTTCACATATACTTTTTTCTTATGCCGGTGCAACGAATAGTACGCATAGCAGAGGTATTGCGTTTGCTATGAATGAAGCGAACCGTGTACAGAAAGAAATTCAAGATGGCAAGTATTCTTTTGAAATTGGTGCAAAAGAAAATAGTGCTTGTCCAAGTGGTAAAAGATCAGGTGGAGATCTAGGTTGGTTCGAACCAGAAGAAATGGTTGTAGAATTTTCAACTGCTTGTCAAAGTATTCCCAAAGGCGAGATGGGACCACACCCTATAGTAACACCGTTCGGTGTACACATTATATACAGAACAGGATAAAAAAATGCAAGTAAAATTAATCTCTTATAGCAAGGCGCCTGACAATACTGATCTAAGCGACTTGCAAGAACTAATTGCCTATTGTGCCAGGGTAAGTAATCCTAGCAATCAAATGAATATGGAAACTAGTGAAAAGCTAATCAAGTATCTAGTAAAACATAAGCATTGGTCACCATTAGAAATGGTTAGTGCTTGTTTAGAAATTGAAACAACAAGAGATATTGCACATCAAATAGTGCGTCATAGAAGTTTTAGCTTTCAAGAATTTAGTCAACGTTATGCAAATCCACAAGACATGGAAGAAGCATTTACATATAGAGAACCAAGACTACAGGATACAAAGAATAGACAAAACTCAATTGAAGTACATGATCAACAATTAGAAATGAATTGGGGTCATATGCAAAAAGAAGTAATCAAAATGTCAAAAGAAGCATATGATTGGGCAATAGCAAATGGTATTGCTAAAGAACAAGCCAGAGTCGTACTACCAGAAGGCTTGACTAAGACTAAATTATATATGAATGGTACTTTAAGAAGTTGGGTACACTACATTGAGCTACGTGGTGCCAATGGTACACAAAAAGAACACATGGAAATCGCTCATGCCTGTGCCAAAGTTATTGCAGAAATATTTCCATTAATGAATAATATAGATGTTTAGTAAAAAAGAAAAAGCAGTAGTAAATTTTGAAACAGAGAATTGGGCTGTACGCAAGTATGCACCCATTAAACCTGCTTCTGAATTTATGCCAGGCCCTTGGAAACAAATGCCTACTTTTACTGACAAGCAAAAACACAAAATAGACAGCGATCAAACTATAAAGGCTTGTCCGGGTATAGGCGACTATATGAAAACAGGCTTTATCATTCCTGCTTGGTGTGATATGGAAATTATTCCAAGCCAAGATGGACAGATGGTTGAAACTAGATATTCAGACCCTGAATACAATAGTGCATTTCATCCAGCAGATCAAGTACACAATGAAGTAAGTTCTGTTATGCAAAAGTTTGGTGTTAAGTCAGCAGTAAAACTAGACTGTCCTTGGAAGATATGGCAACCTAAGGATTGGAGTTTAATGTACCTTCCTATGTTTTTCTTTGAAGGTCGAAACTACGAAGCTATTCCAGGTGTAATTGATCATGACTTAGGTGCTTTGATAAGTCCTATTAATATCATGTTACTTGAAAAGAAGATTACAAAAATTAAACTAGGTGAACCACTGGTACAAGTGGTACCTATTAAACGTGAAAAAGTAACTGCACGTACAAGTGCATTAAGCAAGACTGCCGTTGACAGGCATAATGCTATAATTCAAACAAATAAGATTACATTCAACGGTTGGTCTAAGTGGCAACACGCCAAGAAAACCTATGTTGTGGATTCACACGACACAGACCTTCCTGGCGATGAGTCCTAGTCCCCGTAAATATCTAAAACTTCACTAACCGCTTTGTGTCTTTCAATATCACTGTGTTGAAATCTTACAATATCGATACATGAAGTCGCCCTATGTCCTTCCAGTTTTTTAACAAATTCTAAAAGACCGTTGTCAGACGCTCTATCTGCCTGCATCAAATCTCCTGTAACTACCATATATGATTTCTCACCTATTCTAGTTAACAGCATCTTCATTTGACTTGGAGTCGCATTTTGCATTTCATCTGCTACGATAAATGCTTTCTTAAATGTTCTTCCTCGCATATATGACAATGGAGCAATCTCAACTATACCGTCTTGAATCATTCCTTCTACTTCTTTTGTAGAGTAGTATTCTTTGAATACATCAAAGATAGGTCTTGTCCAAGGAGCCATTTTGTCTTCCATGGTTCCTGGTAAAAACCCAAGGTCTTCATCAACTGATACAGCTGGTCTAGTAATGATTATTTTATCAACCAACCCGTCTTTAAAATTCTTAATAGCCACCTGGACCGCAAGTAGGGTCTTACCGGTTCCCGCAGGACCAATCCCGAAGACTATGTCTTTCTTGGGGTCCAACAGTTTTAGCATATATGTTTCTTGATTTCTATTTCTGGGTAGTATGTTTACTTGTTTTGATTGATGTGTATTGAAGTTAATAACATTCGAACGTTGCTGTTCGTAACGCCGTTTGGCACGTTTTGCACCCATTAAGTATCTCCTTTATGAGTTAATCTACTATAAAGGCACCTTAAAGTTGTAAACACACAACTCTTTAGTGCATCTATAATAATACTTATCAGGTTGCGGAGCAGACATAACTGCTCACTTATAAATGTAAACCGGATAAATAAGTGTATAAGGTATAGGTGAAAACAGATGCATGATGTAATGGACATAGTTAAAAACGTAGAAGGTATATATGAAAGCGATACCGCTTTTAGTATATTAAAAGACTTCGAACGTGTTTTAGATGAATTAGATCTATATGTGTACGAGAACTGGGAAGATGGTGAATTAGTATCAGGCCCTAATATAGAGCGTCATTGGGTATCATGTGAATTTATGTGGCCTATGGATAAAATGCCAGACCCAATGGGTGGCAAAAGATTGTTAGATTACGACTGTAAAGTATCATATAAAAAGACTTCAGTAATTAAACCACGCAAAATACGTAAACCAGACGATATACGTGCAGGTACTAAAAAAGGTAAGCTAGACAGACATCCTTGTTGGGTAGTAGAAATTACAATGCCTAAGGATTTGATACTTAATATATACAGTGGTTACAAAGAACAAACAGATTTCGTAAGTGAACCAGCAACAGGAACAACACAACCAGCAGTAGATGATGTGCCACAAGATGCAGAAGTTAGTGCAGAAGGTGGAGCAGTATAATGGGACTACAAACAGGTGATCTTAAAGAACTAGTCTACGATGTATTTGAAGTTGACTCATTTAAATCAAAAATGGGTGACGATAAGAACATAGTTGTAATGAGTTTTTCAACTAGAACAAAAGAGTCAGGCAATGACTTGATGAACTTCATAGAAAAAGGTTATCCTTTCGTATTAGATGCTGACGTAACATCAGGTGAACAACCAGATGGTACATATAAAGTATTTGTTGAAATGGAAAGATGTGCTGAATGTCCAGAGCAAGTTGTAGAAATTATAGACGGTGTTCAAAAACTAGCCGAGCTAGACAAGATGCGTTTTAGATATTACAAAAGTTTCAAAAGCAATGATGTAAGTGTTGAATCGGTTTCAAATACAGTACCGCTAGACAATGATGCATATGATATCAAGGTCAACGAAAACAACATGGAAAACTACAAGAACTTTTTTAACAAAAGCTATATGGATAGTATTGAAATGTTGCAGGACAGCATTACGTTCAAAAGAAAATATAGTGGTGACTTGAAGTTAGATGTTGTTGATTTTGGTAAAACAGATGAAATTAACAAGTCTGTAACAGAGTCCTACAATGCCAATTCCTGGGCGGAGACAATTTACCTTACTAAATACTTAGGCGACTACGATATTGAAAAGTATGGAGATAAGATACTTATTTCCAATGAAGGCTATACAGTCGTAACTAAAAGGAATTAAAAATGCAATCAAATTACGATAAGTGCTTAGAAACTATTCTGCACCACGAAGGTGGCTACGTGAATCACCCTAAAGATCCAGGTGGAGAAACTAATCTAGGCGTTACAAAAAGAGTTTACGATGAATGGGGCGGAACAAAAGACATGAAAGACTTGTTAGTCGAAGATGTTGCTCCTATTTACAAAAAGAATTATTGGGACAAAATGAAGGGCGATGACCTACCAGGTGGATTAGACTTATGTGTATTCGACTTTGGTGTTAACGCAGGTCCAGGACGTTCAGCAAAATACCTACAAACTATGATTGGTACAGTAGCTGACGGTGGAATTGGTCCTAATACATTAAAGAAAGTTGCTGAGTATGTTGATGCACACGGCATTGAGTCAACTATCGAAAATTTCCAACAAGCTAGACAAAGTTACTACGAAAGTTTAAGTACCTTTGAAACATTTGGCAGAGGTTGGACAAGACGTGTTGACGAAACAACAGATTTAGCAAAAACAATGGTATGATTAAATACTGTCAAAATTGTGGTAGAGCACACGAAGGCAGATTAATCGAAGAGTTTAAAGATGGGGATAACAAACCAATAGAAATAGTGGTTTGTGATTCTCCGAGATACGAGGAAGAAGATGGAAAAAGTAGTTAAAGCAATAGCAGAACATTTAGACATTGATGTATCCAAGGTTGTACCTGAAGCATCATTAATAGATGACCTAGGTGCTGACGATTTTGACATTGTTGAAATGACCATTGCTATACAAAATGCAACAGGTGGAACAATTACATCAGAACAAGAAGCCAACGTTAAAACTGTTGGTGATTTTATTAAACTAGTGGAGAACAAGAATGTTTAGTTCTTTAAAAATTGGATTATTAATAGTAGTGTTAGCAGGTGCTGGTGGTGGCTTTATGTATGTAAAGAATCTAAAAGCAGACTTGGCTACATCAGAAGCAAATAATCTTAAATTAGAACAAAGTGTTGAAAGTCAAAAAGCTGTTATCACACAGATGAAAGCAGACTTTGAAATGCAAAACATAATCAAAGCAAATCTAGAAAAACAAAATGATGAATTAAAGAAAGAGTTTGCGGCACTAGATAAAAAGTTTAACAAGATAAACGGAAAAGGCGAAGTACGTGATATTGGTGATCTCGGAATTAAGAGACCAGAGTCAGTAGAACGTATAATTAATAAAGGAAGTGCCAATGCAATGAGATGTAGTGAAATTGCAATGGGAAGTCCATTAACGGAGAAAGAGAAGAATGCAACTAAGAAATCTGAAATCAATTCTGAGTGTCCTAGTATTGCTAACCCTAACTACGTTCCTTACTAGTTGCGGTACAGCAGTAAAACAGTTAGAGATCTTTAGTAAAGAAGTTGAAAGAGAACCTCTAAACCTTCCTGCTCCACTTACACCTAAACTAGAAGAAATTAAGTGGACTATTATTACGTCTGAAAATGCTGAAGAAGTGTTTGAAAAACTTAAAGCAGGTGGCGTAGATCCTGTATTGTTTGGCCTAACTGACGACGGTTATGAAGCACTAGCTAAAAACTTTGCACAAATACGTGCTTATATGCTACAACAAGACGAAATAATCAAGTCTTACAAAGAGTACTACGAAGGTACTAAGAATAAACCCTCCAAGAACAAGTAATTTCGAATAAATACACATATAATACGAGGAGTATATATGTGGGAAATAATCGAAAGAATGGCTTCAGATAGACTGTGGATCTACACAGCTCTAGTAGGGTCTTTGTTTGGTCTTGCTTTTTCAACCTATTTTAAATCAACAAGACTTGGACTTTGGATGTATGGCCACTTTGACCGCATAGCAGATTACCTTGTAGAACGTTGGGGTTGGACTTGGCTACAGCAACCAGATGATGCTTGGAGAAAGAAATATCCATACGTAACTAAAAAGATTGACGAGCTAGAAGCACGTTTAAAGAAGATAGAAAAGAAGAAGTAAAATGTTTGATCAATTAGGAATGGAACTTACAGATATTTTAGCACCTTGGATTGCTATACTAATATCTATATCGGCGGCTTTCTGGTTTAAGGACTTTGCAGTTAACTTAATGAGTGGACTGAAGTTAAAATTTAATCCTGCTTTTAACGAAGGCGATCATATCATATTAGATGATGACGATGCTATTATTGTTAAGATAGGATTACGTGAAAGTGTATTTGGTGTATACAGAGACAAAGGATATGTTTGGAGATTTATACCCAACGATAGATTAAAGTTTCATAAAATTGAAAAAATTATAAACAAAAATTTACATTTAGATAGTGAAGCAGAAAAGGGACGTAGAATACAGGCAATGATAGATAAGGGACAATCAGACGCAATAGCAAAAAATACAAACGCGATAAAAGATATAAAAAATGGAAAAAGAAAAACTTAATAACAAACCTATAAAGTCAGAGGGGGCGAAGCCAGTGGCGGAGACTAAAAAAGTTAATATAGAGTTAGAGGTTGATACTAATGTTGTTGACAGTTCAAAGAACAAATATCAATCACTTATTGACCTTGCAAGAGCAGTAGACAGTTGGAGAATATTTCCACGTATTTTTATTACAACTTACATATTTTTATTATACAAAGTTGTAATTTGGTACATGGCATTACCGAATCCTACTATGGAACAATCAGGATTGGTTAGTATCGTAGTTGGTGCTGGTGCGGCCTGGTTTGGACTTTATACCGGAACTAGCAAAAAATAGCATACTAGCCGATAAGTAATAGTATGGACTATTACAATGTGTTAGGTGTTGACAAATCAGCTTCAGAATCTGAATTAAAATCGGCATACAAAAAAGCAAGTATGAAACATCACCCTGACCGTACGGGTGGAGATGATTCACAATTCAAAAAAATAAACGAAGCCTACTCAGCCCTTAAAGATCCACAAAAAAGACAGATGTATGATCAGTTTGGAACTACTGATCCACAACAGCAAGGATTCAATCCTGGCGGTGGTACTTCATTCCACTTTAATGGTGGAGATATGAATGAAGTGTTTAGTAGATTCTTTGGTGAAGGGTTTGCACAACCACAAAGAAGACCACAGAACCAAAGTATTACAATTGGTGCTGACATAAACATTGAAGATATAGTAAAAGGTAAAGAGCTTATAGCAACATATAGGCTACCTACTGGTAGAGAAGAAACAGTAACAATCAAAATACCCAAAGGTGTACGCCCAGGTGATACAATGAAGTATCCTGGTATGGGAGGAGATCATGTTCCCAATATGCCTAGAGGTGATCTGTTTGTAAAAGTGCGAGTCAGAAGACACCCCGACTACCAAGTAGATGGCATAAATTTATATATAGAGAGAAACGTGAGTGTATTCGATCTACTATTAGGCACAAACATTAGAGTTGATACTTTACATGGTAGAAAGTTAAGTGTTAGTGTTCCTCCAGGCTCCAATTCAGGTACAACGTTTAGTATTAGTGGACAAGGCTTACCAGATCAAAGAAGTGGTCAAACAGGTAACTTGTATGTTAAAGTAACAGGCATAACGCCAAACATAACGAACGAAGAAATTAGAGAAAGATTAGCGAAGATAAAAGATGAAATTGATATATCACCCAAATAGTTGGTTAGAACGTAAAGTAGATCCATTTGATTTTAACAAGCTCAATGCAAAAGAGATTGAGGAACAAATGATTGAGATTATGGACAAGAACCAAGGTGTAGGACTTGCGGCTAACCAAGTCGAGCTCAATGCACAAATTTTTATTATGAAGCCAAAAGGCCTAGAAGGTTACGAAGATGATAAACCTTTTGCAATCATCAATCCTAAAATTACACAGGTAGCACAAGAGATGATTGAAGGCGAAGAAGGCTGTTTAAGTTTTCCATTACTATACGTTAAGGTTAAAAGACCAGTAGGATTGGTAACAGAGTGTCTTGACTCTAGCGGAAAAGAGTGTACAATAGAGTTAACAGGTTGGAATGCGAGAATCTTTGGTCATGAGTATGATCATCTATATGGAATCAACTACATTGATAGAGTAAGTAGATTGAGATTAGACATGGCAAAGAAGAAGCAGAACAAATTAATGAAACGAATATCAAGACAAGTTAAGGATACTAAATTATATGGTTGAACCGAGCGAACAGTTACAGTTAGTTTTTGATAAAGCAGTAGACGTCTCTAAGAAGTTGCATCATGAGTATGTAACCATTGAGCATTTGCTCTTTGCGATGTTATGCGAGGATAGTTTTGCTAAGATTATAGAAGGCTATGGTGCGGATCCAGAGTTCCTTAAAAAGAATGTAGAGAATTATTTAAAAACGCAAACAGAAACTATTCAACTAGACAAAGCACAGGCTAAAAAGTACAAGCCTAAGAAGACTCATGCAGTTGAAAGAGTATTAAACAGAGCATTTACGCAAGTATTGTTTAGTGGACGTAACCATATTGATTGTTCAGATGTATTTTTAAGCATCATGAATGAAAAGAAAAGTTGGTCATACTATCATATTGCAAAATGTAACATTGATAAAGATAAGTTTGCAGACTATCTAAGTAACGAAGTAGTTGATAGCTACGAAGATGAAGAAATGCAAGGTATGGCTACTAGAGCTTTACGTTCATTTACAACTAATCTTAACTTAGAAGTAGACAAAGGTAAAATTGATCCTGTTATAGGACGTATAGACGAATTAGATTCTATTGCACTTGCTTTAGGTAGACGTGCAAAGAATAACGTATTGCTAGTGGGTGATCCAGGCGTAGGTAAAACAGCTATTGCTGAAGGCCTTGCCTGGAACATCGTCAACAACACAGTTCCAGAGTTCCTAAAAGAATATAGTGTTTACAACTTAGACATAGGAAGTATGTTAGCAGGTTCTAAATACAGAGGAGACTTTGAAGAACGTTTTAAACTTGTTATGTCAGCACTAAAGAAACGTGGTAAAACTATTGTATTCATAGATGAAGCACATATGATGAATGGTGCAGGTGCAGGTGGCGGACAAAGTTCCAATGATTTAGCTAATATGTTGAAGCCCGTACTGACAAAGGGTAATATCAAAGTAGTAGCAAGTACAACATGGGAAGAATATCGTAAGTACTTTGAGAAGGACCGTGCATTAATGCGTAGGTTTGCTAGAGTAACTGTTGATGAGCCTAGTAAAGAAATGACAAAAGATATATTACAAGGCATTAAAAAGTATTATGAGGAGTTTCATAAGACAACTATTACAGATGAAGCTATTGAAAGTGCAATTAAGTTAAGTGTCAAGTACCAATCAGATAAAAAACTTCCTGATAAAGCAATTGATTTGATTGATTGTGCTTGTAGTAGGTTTAATCTAAAAGATCCAAAAGCTGAAAAGACTATTGGTGAAGATGAAATACAGTTTGAACTTGCTAAAGCAACTAACTTACCTGAAGAAACAGTAAAAGAAAAAGAAACAAGCAACCTTGCTAACTTAGATAAGAATCTAAAAGGCGAGATATACGGTCAAGATTTAGCAATAGATCAAATAGTTGATAAGATACTTGTTGCACAGGCAGGACTTAAAGCAGAAAACAAACCAATTGGTTCTTTTGTGTTCATGGGTCCAACTGGTGTAGGTAAAACTGAAACTGCTAGACAGCTATCTAAACAACTTGGCGTAAAACTTGTAAGGTTTGATATGTCAGAGTATCAAGAGAAACATAGTGTTGCCAAGTTAATAGGTTCACCTCCAGGTTATGTTGGTTTTGAAGAAAACGCAGGACTATTGATTACTAAACTACAAGAACATCCTAACTGTGTATTACTGTTAGATGAAATTGAGAAATCACACCCTGACGTAAGTTCTTTATTATTACAAATCATGGACAATGGATTTGTTACAGGTTCAAATGGTAAGACTGCTGACTGTAGAAACATTGTATTGATCCTAACTACCAACTTAGGTTCACAAGAAGCTGAACAAAATGCTATTGGGTTTGGTGATGTTAACAAAGACTACGAAGATACAGAGTTGAAAAAGTTCTTTGCACCAGAGTTTAGAAATAGACTTGACGGAACAATGACATTTAATAAACTTGAAAAGAATACAATGATTAAAATTGTTGGTAAGTTCCTAGTAGAACTAAAAAATATGCTAACTGAAAAAGGTGTTACGACAACAGTAAGCGATGACGCTATTGACTTGTTAGTTGACAAAGGATTTGATGCTAAGATGGGTGCAAGACCTTTACAACGTGTAATTGACAAGGACATTAAGACTCCTTTATCCAAGAAACTCTTGTTTGGTGACTTAAAAGATGGTGGTACATTAAATATCGATATTAAAGACGATAACTTTGTATTAAATATCGATAAAGTCAAGGAGCAAGAAGTCGTTGATCAAAAGAACTAGTAACAAACTGTTTTGGGACAAGTACGCCTACAAGCTAGGAGTATATAATTCCGCTACACAAATCTTTAGAAACAAACGTCTAGAGAATGCTAGAGATATCATTGACGGACTAGAACTTAAAAGCGGTCAAGGACAACCATTAAGATTAAAGTTTCATAGATTCTCGCAAAGAGAAACTGATGTTACTGAAAATGATTTCTTTGATCTAAAAGTATTAATAAGTCATTTCCAAGACAAAGAAGATTTTATGCTGAGATGTGAAGGATCACGTCTTGGTATATATTCTAACAACGTAACTTGGTTAAAAGTAATAGCTAAAAAACTTAAAGATGTTCCTTGGCTATGGGAACCAAGCATACCTAACTTACAAAAGAATACTATTGCTGTAGACAAAGACATTGGCTTTGAATTTAAAGCATATCTAAATGGTACTGCTGATCCTAACTTCGCAGACTACTGTTTAAAGAACAAAGACAAGATTAAAGCTGGAGATAGATTGATACGTGACCTACAACAGGGACGTAATCTAAAGGGCAAGTACATATATGTAAAGAATGACAGTATTTTAACCATAGTAAGACTGTTCTTACATAACAACATTATGAGGATCGATAAGCTAATCTATCAACCAAATACTGATAAGTACTAGTATGAAAAAGAAAACTAAAATAGTTGCTGAGAAGAAAAAGAAAGACATACCTTTTGAACCAAAGCCTTACTATTACACCCAGAGAGACTGGGACAGAGCAGTAGGATACGGAAAAGTGCCAAAAGAGTACCAATACCCAGGCCTGGACTATTCGGATAAATAATATTATGTCCAGTTCAGAAACAATAATGTCAAATAAAGTACACGCAGGAGACTCTACTTCAGCTATCATTAAGGGTGAAAACTTTAAAGGTGATGGTTACTATGGTAGAGCAGATGGCTTTCATACAGTACAATACAACGTATCAGGTTTTAACGGTAGTATAAAGATGCAAGGAACACTTGCAACTAATCCAACTGATGCTGACTTTTTTGACATACCAGATACTGAGACAACCGGCACAGAGGGTTCATATTTTTACAACTTTACAGGTAACTTTGTATGGGTGAGAGCATACGTTACACATACATCTGGTACTGTACAGAGTATTTTATTAAACCACTAGGAACATATCATGAAGAACTTTATTAATATTGTATGGGATAACAAGGCGTTAAGCGAAGTAGATGAGTATTTGGTAGATACTGTACTAGAATGTGCTGATGAAGGCTTGTTAGAAGACGAAACTAACTACGAAACATACGATACTGCTGAAGGTGGAACTGTATTAGCTGTAGAGCTACATAAACAGCTAAATGACGACGAATCCACTGTTATAGCAGAGCGATTAGCTAATAAATTGTTCGATCTAGGCCACAATAACTTCGATATCGAAATTTCCGTCTAGCTTTAAACTATGATAAATACTCTTAGTACAGGAGTTATCTATGTCTAAAACATTTACAGATTATTTAAAAGAAGCTGAAGAGCAGAACCGTTGGGTTGAGGAAACTTATGAAGGTGATGACTTCTATATCGCATACGGTGATATGTGGTTCAACGAAGACGAGCTTGTAGACGAAGCAGAATATCAAGGACGCAAAGTAAAACTTGGCAAGCCTATGCAAGGCGATGTTAAGAAGTTTAAAGTATACGTCAAGGATCCAAAGACTAAAAACGTTAAAAAAGTAAACTTTGGTGATCCTAATATGAGAATTAAAAAATCAAACCCTGGAAGACGCAAGAGCTTTAGAGCAAGACACAACTGCGATAATCCAGGACCAAGAACAAAAGCAAGATATTGGAGTTGCCGCAAATGGTAAAACTTGTTGAATTCACAGACGATCAAAACGAAACAGACTTAGGGTTTAGTGTTGTTGAAGACTTATGTCAACACATGAAAAACGATCCTATGTTTTATCGCAAACAATATTATCCAATGATGGCATACATACAGGATAAGTTGAAGAAGGGCGAAGTTGTTGATCAAAGAGAAACCTTAGCACCAATGATAGAAAAGGGCTGTAAGCATTACTGCTCTAAATACGATATTCCTAAAAGTCCAGAAGAACTCTTAACTAAAGAAGACTATACTGCAATAGTTGAAAAGTTATATGGAGAAGAAATGGAGTTGATTAGAGATGGAGAGTACTAATGTTTCTAAGGGAACTATTCGAGGCTCCTAAAACTGCCGTATTTGCCTTTGGGCGAATGAATCCTCCTACAATAGGACACGCAAAGTTAGTTGATGTTATTAAGCAACAAGAAGGTAAACCTTTTCTTTTCTTAACACATACACAAAAGCCTAAGACAGATCCTTTATCATTTGCAGAGAAAGTTTTCTTTGCACAAAAAAGTTTTCAAGGCGTTACAATAGGTGACGGTGCAGTAAAAACAATTATCCAAGCTATGCAAAAACTTGAGAAGGACGGTTATACAGATATCGTTTATGTAGCAGGATCAGATAGAGTTGCATCATTTGAAAAACTATTAAATGACTACAACGGAAAAGATTATAATTTTAATTCAATCAATATAGTAAGTGCAGGCGAACGTGATCCAGATGCCGAAGGTGCAGAAGGTATGAGTGCAAGTAAAATGAAAGCCGCGGCCGCTGACAACGACTTTGAAACTTTCAAACAAGGTGTTGCTGGAGATGAGAAACTAGCACAGATGATGTTTACTAAAGTTAAGGCTGGTATGGGTGTACAAGAAAACCTAGACGAGCTAGTAGTAAAACAACAAAAGCCTAAACTAGATGTAATTAATAATATTGCATCACGTTCAGACACCAAACCTTTTCCATTAAGTTGGAATGCAAATGACAATGAAATAACAGTAGGTGGCAAACTTTATATTACACCTAAAGAAGCAGATAGATTTATGCGTTTTTATGACGAAAGAGCTAAAGACGAACAAGAGCTTATGCAAAAGGCTTTAAGAAGTGCAAAGACAACAGTAACATTATTTAAAAACTTAGGCTTTAAGGGTAACTTTGTTGCTGATAGAAAAACAAATGAAAACTTTGCAGACGGTAAAAAAAAAGGTAAATCCAGACCAGGACGAGTAAAGAAGTCAGGTGCAAGTTGTAATGGTTCGGTAACAGATTTAAGGGCGAAAGCCAAAAAAGCATCAGGTGAAAAAGCAAAGATGTATCACTGGTGTGCTAACATGAAGTCAGGGAGAAAGAAGTGACGTTTAAGGATATGTCTTTAGATGAAAAGATTGACAACTTAAAAATGCGTATAACAGGTTTTAAAAACAAACACAAAGAAACACTTTATAAAGATGATGGACGATATAAAAACACTACAGAGACTAGCAGGGATAGGGCAGTTCGAAGGCTACACGGAATACAAGGTTGACGAGAACCCTAGCATAACTGCTACCGCTATACGTAAAAAAGAAAAGAAGATGGGTGTAAAGCCTGGTGACAAAGATTGGTTTAAACTTTGGTTCAGTAAGCCTTACATGACAGGTACTCCTGCTTTTAGAGGTAGAAAGAAGAAGTAATGAAGCTACGTCAACTATATGAAAATGGTGGATTAATTGTACCAGGTGTTAATACTACAGCAGACGTAGGTCCCGACGAAATCAAAAAACAAGCGGCCAAACTAGGATTAAAGGTTGACAAAAAAGGAATTCCAGCTTATAATATGCACAAGAAGGCTCATAAAAATAGTGATCCAAATACATTATTCAATTTAGGATTAGCTGAGTCAAAGGAAGAGATATGGAACGAATGGAAAATTATGCCACAAACTATTAAGCCAATGGGTTTAGTACACAAGGCAGGAAAAGGACCTAACAATAGGTTTGGTTATAAGAACAAAGGCAATAACAAAGCCAACGAAGCTAGTGAACAAGAGATATCAAGTGCTAGTGAAATATACGTTGACATGGACGGTGTCCTTGTAGACTTCTTTGATGCCTGGACAAAACTATTAGGTGTAAACGATTGGAAAGAAATAAAAGATGTTCCAGCCGCATTACAAAAGATTAGAGATACAAAAGACTTTTGGATAGATTTAAAACCTACTTCAAACTCACAAAACTTATTAAACATCATTAAAGATCTAAAAGGAGAGTACACAATATTAAGTGCTCCTATGTCTGATGATGAAAGAGTAGAACCTAGTAAACGTGAATGGGTAAAGAAACATTTAACACAGTTTCCTCCCAAAGAAGTTATTATTAGTGCAAACAAAAGTCAATACGCAACACAATCAGACGGAACTCCTAACATACTAATTGACGACTTTGGTCAAAACGTTAGTAAGTGGGAAGCTTCAGGTGGTGTAGGATTTAAACACAAAGATCATAAGTTCGAAAGAACTGCAAATAATTTAAAACAGTATTTTGAAAAACCTGTTGAGGAAAGAGAATTGAGTAAGGGCGAAGAAAAAGATAAAGAACGTTTCGTAAAAGGCATGAAGAAGAATTCAAAGGACTTTAAGAAACGTTATGGTAAAGATGCTGATGCGGTTATGTATGCAACAGCAACAAAGATGGCTAAAGAAGGCGATCTTATTCCTTTACCAAAGAACAGCTTTTCAATAGATTCAGATGCTACAGATTACGACTTTATGAAACTAGGACGTAACATGGCCAACATAGCAACAACAAATAAAGATGATGCTAACATGGGTGATCAAGATATTATGTTAAACTTCTTTGGTGGAGATGTAGAAGCTAAACACATGATCAAGAACCTAAAACGTTTAGGTTACAAAGTTGGTGATGTAGCTGGCTATCAAGATCATAACTTTGATCCTGAGCCTACAGATGGAGAAGCACCACCACAGGTTAAAAGCAAAGATGTACCACAGTTTATATCACACAAGGGCAAGGTGCCATTAGACAAGCTAAAGCCCGTACAACGTGACCGTAGCTGGGCTAAACTAGGTAAAGCATTACAACGTACAGGCGATAGGAAATACTCTCCTATACTAGTTGATAGAGATGGTTATATTGTAAATGGACATCATAGATACGATTCACTACGTTTACGTGGGCAAAAAGAAGCTAGAATACACATGATCAATGGAAGTTTAAAAGAGATCATGCAACTAATGAAAAGATAAATATTACTATGCGTTTAAGAGAAGTTAAAAAACCTAAAGCTAACAAGCCAAGAGATCCTAATGCAAAGGCTATGCAAGACCTACGTAAAAGTGGGGCCGCAGGAAGCCATGGTGACAAAACTAAAGATATTCCACGCAACGATAAGCACAAAGGAAAAGCATACGATGTAAACGAGGCTCCTGGAACACCTCCTGCTCAAGGACAACAACCAGCACAACCGGATCCAAAAGCACAACAAAAAGTTGCACAAAGAGCCACAGCACTAAAAGGTGTTGCTGGTGGAAATGCAAGTGGTTCAATGGTAGCTAAAGGATTAGATAAAGTAGCACAGGGCGGTACATTACCACCTAACATAGTTAAAGCTATTGCTCCTTACGCCACAGCTATACAGAACATGATGCAAGACCCACAGTTGTTTGGTAAGTTTAAATTGCTTATGAAACAAGCACAACCGGCTCCAGCAGAAGCAATGGAAACTGCTACAGCAGGTTCAACTAGTGCCGGTAACATAGCAACAGTGGCTAATCCACACATAGCAAACAGTAAGAAGAAGCCTAAGACACAGAAACCAGGAGATAACGCACTAGATAACAAGAGTCACGGATTATTTGGTCAACCCTTAAAAAGGCTAAATAATAGTAAGGAACTTAACATGAACAGTAAAGACTTAATTAAAGAAAATTTAGCCGACGAGGCTTCTAAAGTAGAGCAAGATCATGAAGTACAAATGGCGAGAGCACAACTGTACAAGATTGCAAAGTACTCTATTAAGTTACATGAAATGCTTAAGAACGTTTCAGAACAAGAAGGCTTAGAAGGTTGGGTACAATCTAAGATTACTAAAGCATCAGACTACATTGGTGCAGTATATCATAACATGGACTACGAACAAAAGTTCGAAGAAGTTAGTGAAAGCCTTACAGAAAAAGAAGGTTATTGTTCAGATAAATGCTGTGGTGCAGATGTAAAAGAAGCAGACTGTACGTGCAAGGCAAGTTGTAGTCATTGTGATTGCAACGAAAGTGTAAAAGAAACAGTAACAAAAGAAGTAAGTTACAAAGAGTCTTTAGCAGGTAAATTAGCAGAAGCTATTTCAAAATGTCCAGATTGCGGCAACCCAAGTTACACAACACTTGATGAAGAAAAACAAAAAGGTGTTGATGGCAAGGTATGCTGGAAGGGTTACAAACGTATGGGCACAAAGAAAAAGGGCGGTAAGACTGTTGATAACTGCGTAAAGATGTAATGAAAATAAAACACCTCACAAACGAAACATTCAAATTCAACGAAAATCCATTAGGAACTGCCTTTAAAAAAGCTAAGGCAGGTGCAGAATACTTTACTGGTGACGATGGTGCAATATCTAACTTTGCCAAGAAGGCAAGTAAAAAGTATGGTGGTGCTCATGGTAACAAAGAGCCTATCAAACCAGGCTTTGGATCAGCATTACGTAAAGGACTAGGACTTGGACCAGACGACGGCAAGGGTAGTAAAACTGCAAAAGCACCTAAAACAAATACAAAAGCATCGGCTCCAAGTGTAGAGCCTAAGGTTGTTGCAAAAGGAGATCCTGTCAGAGACGTAGGTGATCTTCCAAGCGGTAGTGCATACCAAGATGGAAAGTCTACTTGGACATATACAGGTACTGAGTGGACAGATGGAAAGAACAAGCTAGACGCAAATACTGGCTGGAGAAAATTCCAAAAGGCCATTCAAAAAGGCCAGGCTTTCGTAGCTAAAAAATAAACTTCCGATAAATACTTTAAATTAACACAACGAGGAGTTCTATGGCTTTCTTGGTCCATAACATACCACCCGTCGAAGTATTCGTTAAAAAGGAATACTTATATGATCTGCAAAAGGGTCACGGAGAGTTTACTCCTGGTATATGGATTTCAATCAGAAGTATAATGGGCAAGGCGTTGTATGTGGAAACACTACTAACAGAGTATGGTGCTCTATATGATAAACTTCCTTTATCAGCATTTGTCTGGAAAACAGACATTAATCCAGAAGACCAATTACCACTAGATACATTACAGATATGGGATTGCTTTGATTATGATATTACAGTAATCAAAAAACCTATGTTAGCAGATTGTGAGTTCTTTGGTAAGGATAAGAATATGCACAAGGGCGAATATATGTTTACACTTGATACGTGTCATTCACAACATTCAACTCTTAATGTTAATTTTTCAGAACACGATCCAGAACACAAATCATTTAATTTTATTAAAATGAACAATGGTCAGTTTGCCGCACAACCAAACAATAGAACAATATTCACAGACCAAAGTCTTGTTGTTGGCGATCGTAAAATACCAGACTTCAAAGTATGTACACAAAATTACACAGTAGAAAATAATCCAAAGTGGTCCGTCGGACATACTGACGAGTGGCAATATAAATCAAAGGACGAGGAAGAGATTGGATCCAGTAACACGTAAAGATGCTTACCGAGTTTTTTGGATAGTAAAAGGTCATTTTAATACAACGGAAGAATGTATCTTAAGTTGTTACGATAGTTATTTCAAACGAGTTTGGTATAACGAAGAATCATATATATACCTAGAAGGTTTTGAAGAGGCATACAAAGCCACCTTAAATACTACCAAAATAAAATAAGATTAAATAGATGTATGTTGACACCCAACGTACAGAATTTACAATTTAATGAACCGGCAGATGTTTTCACAATGATTTATTCAGAGGCTGAAAGCATCAAACCAATTCTTACGGAAAAGATCAAAGCACAAGGAGATCAGCAATATAGAAAAACTAATGTCCAGGCAGACATGACTAAATGGACAATGTTTCAAGATGCTGATTTTAAAAAAATTATTGACTTTGCTATTGATGTTATCAAGGGTGGATTAGTAAGTATTCCTAATGGAGAGTTCTATGCAACTGACTGTTGGGGTGCTTGTTATAAGAAAGGTGATAGCTGTCGACCACACGCACATCACCCGGCCATTTGGAGTTTCGTTTACTACGTAGACGCTGAACCAGATGATTCACCACTAGTGTTTCCAACTAGTCAGAATGCAATATATCCAAATTCAGGATTAATGATTGTATTTCCAGGTTGGGTAACGCATAGTGTTCCGCCACAAGAAAAAGATAAAGAAAGAATTGTCATTGCCGGCAATATTTCAGTTGACAGACCACAGGCAATTAGTGTATAATATACAATTAAATTAGGAGAATATAATGAGTGATAGAGTATATGGACAGGACGAAAAGCAAAAGCTAGAACGTCTTGTAAATGAAGGTGCTCAAGTAATGCAAGAAGTTGAAGATCTTAATGCAGGACTTAAAGATACTGTAAAAGCAGTAGCAGAAGAACTTGACATCAAGCCTTCATTAATTAACAAAGCAATCAAAGTAGCACACAAAGGTGATTGGTCACAAGTTGCAGATGCATTTGACGATCTAGAAACTTTGGTAGTTACAGTAGGCAAAGACAAGTAGTGGGTATTAGGGGCTTTTTTAAACAGAGTTACGATACTCACCCAACAGCATTTTATCTAGAAATGGTAAGTGCTATTACAGTTATTATAGGTAGCGGTATTCTTACCTATACGGTTCTTGCACCAAGACCAGATATATTCATTCCATTTTATTGGATAGGAAGTATAGCAGGATTCTTTGGAGCATACTATAGAAGTTCAGCATGGGTTATGATCTTAACCGCATGGTTTACTACTATGAATACCATAGCACTTTGGAGAATGTTTATATGATCTTTATGGTTGACATCGACGGAACTTTATGTTATACTGAAGGTAGTAATTATGAGGAAAGTCGACCAATTCAAGAACGTATTGATCACTTTAATAAATTGTATGACGAAGGTAACGAGATACATTATTGGACAGCCAGAGGTGCTAGATCAGGCAAAGATTGGACAGACTTTACAAAACAACAATTATTCAGTTGGGGTGTTAAAGCTACCAGCATTAAAACAGGCAAACCACATTACGATAAATGGATAGACGACAAGGCAATAAATGACAAAGAATACTTTAGAAACAAAAGATATACAGGCTAAACCATATCAGCCGTTGGCATGGTTTTTTACTGCAACCTTAATAGGGGCCGCAACATTGGCCGCGTTTAATATGTACCCTTGGTATAGTTATGCGTTTACATTTTCAAATTTAGGTTGGGTAGCAATAGGCATACTATGGAAAGAAAAGTCCTTGATTGTTTTAAATGCAGGACTTACAATAATATATATAATCGGTCTAATCAGTGATTGGATCAACTAGAAGGTATAGTCGGCCACAAGCGACAGTTTGGTATTTGTCAGCCTTAAATGACATACAAAGGAGAATAAATGAGCTACGTAGATGCACAATTCGATCGTGACCAAGACGTTATAAGAGTAGTAGAACGTAAAGAAGGTAAACGACATTTCACAGAATATCCTGTAAAGTACACTTTCTATTATAAAGATCAAAGAGGAAAGTATAAAAGTATTTACGGTGATCCCCTAAATAGAATAGTAGCTAGAAATACAAAGCAGTTTAGAAAAGAACTTGCTATAAATCAAAACAAAGAATTATTTGAGAGTGATGTCAATCCAATATTCCAATGCTTGAGTGAGCAATACTTAAATGTAGATGCTCCTAAACTAAACGTTTGCTTTTTTGATATTGAGACTGACTTTGATCCAGAAAGAGGATTTGCTGATCCAAGCGATCCGTTTATGCCAATAACTGCAATCACAGTACACTTACAATGGCTAGATAGTCTTGTAACATTTGCACTTCCTCCTAAGACACTTACAATGGAAGAAGCAAAAGAACAATGCAAAGAATTCCCTAATACATACTTGTATGAAAAAGAAGGTGATATGCTTGAAGCATTTCTTGATATCATACAAGACGCAGACATACTAACTGGTTGGAACAGTGAAGGTTATGATATTCCTTATACTGTAAACAGAGTGAAACGTGTATTGAGCAAAGATGACACAAGACGTTTTTGTTTATGGAAACAACTTCCTAAGAAACGTGAGTATGAGAAGTATGGTAAGAAGGCTGAAACCTATGACCTAATAGGTAGAGTGCATTTAGATAGTTTAGAATTATATCGTAAATACACATATGAAGAACGACACACATATAGACTTGACGCTATTGGCGAACTTGAGATCGGTGAAAACAAAACTGTTTACGAAGGTACACTCGATCAACTTTATAACAATGACTTCAAGACATTCATTGAGTACAACAGACAAGACGTTGCACTACTGGACAAGCTGGACAAAAAACTAAGGTTTATTGATCTTAGTAATGAACTAGCTCATGCAAATACTGTTTTGCTACAGACCACAATGGGTGCAGTAGCAGTTACAGAACAAGCAATTATTAATGAAGCACATCACAGAGGACTACAGGTTCCTAACAGGCCTAAACGTGACGAAGAAAATACTGCGGCGGCAGGTGCCTATGTTGCATTTCCTAAAAAAGGTTTACACAAATGGATAGGTTCAATGGACTTGAACAGTCTATATCCTAGTGTTATTCGTGCATTGAATATGGATCCTGCAACTATTGTAGGACAACTACGTCCTGAACATACAGAAGCATTCGTGCAAGATCAAATGACATTACAGAAGAAGTCGTTTGCAGGTGCATGGGAAGGTAAGTTCGGTACACTAGAGTATGAAGCAGTTATGGAGAAAAGAAAAGACTTCAACATAACAGTAGACTTTGAGAACGGCGATAGCGAGATGTTAAGTGCCGCGGAAGTTAACAAACTAATATTTGACAGCAACCAACCATGGATGCTAACTGCTAACGGTACTATACTAACTAACGAACACGATGGTGTTATTCCAGGCTTGTTAAAACGTTGGTATAGCGAACGTAAAGAGCTTCAAGCTATGAAAGGAAAAGCCATTGACGCAGGTAATAAAACAGAAATTGCGTTTTGGGATAAACGTCAGCTTGTTAAAAAAATTAATCTTAACAGTTTATACGGTGCTATTCTTAACCCTGGTTGCAGGTTTTTTGATAAACGCATTGGCCAAAGTACTACACTTACTGGTCGTGCTATCGCAAAACACATGAGTGCAGAAGTTAATAAAGTTATTACAGGCACATATGATCACGTAGGAGATAGTATTATATATGGTGATACTGACTCTGTGTACTTTAGTGCATTTCCAATACTAAAGAAAGAGATTGAAGCAGGACAGATTCCTTGGACAAAAGATAGTGTTATTAAACTTTATGATCAAGTATGTGAAGAAGCAAACAAAACATTTCCTAAATTTATGATGGATGCTTTTCATTGTCCTAAGAGCAGATCAGATGTTATTGCGGCAGGTAGAGAGATTGTTGCAGAAAGCGGATTGTATATTACAAAGAAACGTTATGCGGCTTTGATATATGACAACGAAGGACAACGTATGGACGTGGAAGGTAAAGATGGTAAGGTTAAAGCTATGGGCTTAGATCTTAAACGTTCTGATACTCCTGTGTTTATGCAAGACTTTCTAAGCGAACTACTAATGATGGTGTTACAAGAAACTCCTGAAAAAGAGATACTAGATCGTATTAGTGAATTTAGAACAGAATTTAAACTACGTCCTGGTTATGAAAAAGGTTCACCTAAACGTGCAAACAGGATTGGTGATTATCAACGTAAGGAACAACGTGAAGGTAAAGCAAATATGCCTGGACACGTAAGAGCAAGTATCAATTGGAATACACTTAAACGTATGAACAACGACAAGTATTCGCAAGAGATTGTAGATGGAATGAAAGTTATTGTATGTAAACTAAAACAAAATCCATTAGGCTATACAAGTGTTGCTTATCCTACAGATGAACTACGTATTCCTGAATGGTTCAAAGAACTTCCATTTGATGGAGATGCTATGGAGTCAACTATTATTGACAACAAGCTAGATAATTTAATTGGTGTGCTTAATTATGATGTTGCAAGTACACTACAAAAAAATACATTTAATAACCTATTTGACTTTGGAGGTGCAGATGAAAGCTAAAAGAAATAGACTTGAAAGAAAGCTGGACGAGTACAATCATATAATGGAACTAGTAAGAACCATTGTGCCGATTGCAGTTTTAGTAATACAAGTAATCATCTTAATGAAGTTGGTATAATATGGCTGTACATGGAATGATAGACTTAGAGACACTAGGCGTTGAGCCAGATAGTGTTATCATCACCGTAGGTGCTATTAAGTTTGATCCATACACCGACGTTGAGCCTCATAGTGGTTTATATTTACGTTGTGACATTGAAGAACAGTCTGAAGAACTAGGTAGAACAATAGACGATAACACAATGGAATGGTGGACTAAACAACCACAAAACATTCAGGACGAAGCATTTGGAGAACATAAAGACAGAGTTGATATGGATCAACTTACAAAAGCTCTAAATAAGTTCTGTGTAGGTGTTGATCAATTATGGTGCCAAGGACCATTGTTTGATTATGCTATACTACAAAACTTGTATAAGAATGTTGGCAAACCTTGTCCGTGGAACTTCTGGCAGATTAGAGACAGTAGAACTGTGTTTAGTATGATGCCAAGTGATCCACGTAAAGCAATACAAGAAGAAATGCACAATGCACTTGCTGACTGTTACTACCAAGCAAAATGTATTCAATCAACCTTCAAACACTTTGGAGTTAAAAAATGAAGTACAAAGCAAAGAGTAATATACTAAAGAAAGGTAACGATAGTATTTCCTTTAGTGTAAACAGACGTAAGAAAGTTGCACACATAGGTTATTATTATGAATACGATAAACACAAAGAAGATGTCATTTGTAGTCTACCGGACGCAGATGATAGATATGAAAGTGCCATCAAGGCAGGATATAAGGTAGCATTTTGAAAATATTATTAACAGGAAGTAAGGGGTTTTTAGGTAGCCACCTTGTCAAAAAATTGACGGCTCATCAGGTACATTGTATCGATAGAGCTGATGGCAAAGACTTACTTACCTGTGATTTAAACTATGACGTTGATCTAGTAATACATCTAGCAGGTGAAAGTGGTATAGCTAAAAGTTTAGACCACCCAGAACTGTATTGGGAAAACAATGTTATAGCAACAAAAAGATTATTTGATCATTTCAAAGGCACAAAGATTATGTATGCAAGTTCTAGTACTGCAAAAGAACCAAACAGAAATCCTTATGCTATGACAAAATACACATTAGAAAAACTTGCACCACATACAAGTACAGGACTACGTTTTTGCACTATATACAGTAACAGTCAGCAAAGGCCTAATATGTTCGTACCTCGTTTACTACGGAAAGAAATAGAGTATATTCATACTAATCATAAACGAGACTTTATCCATATAGATGATGTTTGTAGTGCCATTACGTTTCTTATGAATCGTGAAGCACACGGTGTATATGATATTGGAACGGGTATAAGCACACCCCTAAAAGAGATTACGGATTTTTTCGATATAAACGTTGAAGAAAAGATCGGTGGTGAAAACGAAAGGTTATGCAATAAAGCTGACATTTCGAAATTAACAGACTTTGGTTGGAAACCTCAAATTAAATTATTTGAGTACTTAAAGTCGCAAAAGGACTTGACTTTATGACAAAAGTTATGTACAATATAACAATGGAGAAAAATCAATGAAAGATATCTTACAAGACGTGGTTGCACATACACACTCGCTAGGTTTTCTTAATCTAGTAAAGGTTACGGGAGATGATGCAAATACACAAATCGAAAGTATGGCAGAAGACAGAAGTGTTATTCTAACTGCTGATACTAAAAATCCTGTGACAGAGTTCGCGGCAACCTTTGGTATGCCTAACTTAGATAAACTGGCTTTACACTTAAAGAATCCAGAGTATCAAAAGAACGCAAAACTTTCTGTAGAGAAAGCAACTAGGAACGGAGCAGAAGTTCCGACACACATTCACTTTGAGAATGAAGCAGGTGACTTCCAGAATGATTATAGATTTATGAATCAGGAGATCATTAATGAGAAACTTAAAAGTGTTAAGTTTAAAGGTGCTAGTTGGGAAGTAGAATTAGAGCCAACTATTGCAAGTATTACAAGAATGAAATTGCAAAGTGCGGCACACACAGAAGAAACTGTGTTTACTGTTAAAACTGAGAATAACAATCTTGTGTTTTACTTTGGTGATCATAGTACACACGCAGGATCATTTGATTTTGCAAAAGGTATTACAGGTGAACTTAAACACGCATGGAGTTGGCCGGTAGCACAGGTACAATCAATTCTAGGACTAGATGGAAAACTTACAATGAAGATTTCCGATCAAGGTGCTATGCAAATTAGTGTTGATAGCGGAATGGGTGTATACAATTACATTTTGCCTGCACAATCTAAGTAGGAGAAGTGAGTGAATACGAATCTAACTAATGCACAAAAAGACTACGCAGTATTTCTCCCTGCCATTAGTGGGTTCTTTGCAACGTTTGTAGGCAAACAACGTTATGAGGAATATGTTGAGAAAAGTAGAATACCAAAGAACTTTCCGACTGAAGTAGAAAGCATGAACTGGCTTGAACCTAAAGCTAGTATGTTTCAATATCACTGGAGTTTATATTCGGCAGGACACGCCGAGTTAGATGTAAACAAAGACTCGCCTAAAGAGGATATGATCCGTAATAGAGATCGTAACAACAGTTGGTTGTTAGGAGACTCAGGTGGTTTCCAAATAGGTAAGGGTGTATGGGAAGGTGACTGGAAAGATCCTAATTGTCCTAAAGCTAAAAAGAAACGTGAACAAGTCCTTACGTGGATGGACGCATATATGGATTATGGTATGATACTTGATATTCCTGCCTGGGTGTCAAGAAGCCCTGCTGGTGCAAAAGCAACGGGTATTGACAACTATCAGGATGCCGTAAACGCCACTCGTATTAACAACGATTACTTTATGAAAAACCGTAATGGTAATTGTAAGTTCCTAAATGTATTACAAGGTGAAAATCATACAGATGCTGAAGATTGGTATCAGCAAATGAAAGACTACTGTGATCCTAAGAAATATACAGATCACTTTAATGGTTGGTCCATGGGTGGCCAGAATATGTGTGATATTCATTTAGTATTAAAAAGATTAGTAGCACTACGTTTTGATGGTTTACTAGAAAAAGGAAAGCATGACTTTATGCACTTCCTAGGTACAAGTAAACTAGAGTGGGCTACTTTATTAACCGATGTACAACGAGCAGTTCGTAAATACCATAACGAAAACTATACTGTAACGTTTGATTGTGCAAGTCCTTTCTTAGCAACTGCTAACGGACAACTGTACATTCAAACAGAAACAAATGATAGAACTAAATGGGTTTATAGAATGGTTCCAAGTATTGATGATAAGAAGTATTCAAGCGATACTAGAAACTTCCGTGACGCAGTATTGGCAGATGGCATCTTTAAAAACTTTACAGACAGTCCGATAACAAAAGGATTAACTGTTAAAGATATTTGCATCTATGCTCCAGGAGACCTAAATAAGATAGGTAAAGAAGGTAAGACTAGTTGGGATAGCTTTAGTTATGCTATTCAGATGGGTCATAACGTATGGAGTCATATTAATGCAGTACAAGAAGCTAATAGATGCTACGACAACGGTATATATCCTAGTATGCTAGTACAGGAGAAGTTCGATAGATTATACTTTAGAGATGTTATAGATGCCATTTTTGCAACTGATGACAGAGATAAAGCAAATCAAATTGTCGAAGAGTTCTCAAGATTCTGGATGTCAATCATTGGCACTAGAGGGGCAACTGGTAAGAAGACTGTAAATGCACAAACACATTTTAACGCATTGTTTGATGACGCAGATAGCACACCGGTTGTTGAAGAAACAAACGTTGAAGATTTACAGGAAAGTAAATTGGAGGAGTTAGAACATGAGCAACAAAGCAAGTAAGAGTGAAAAGAAACTACAAGAAGAACACAAATGGTATGACAAGATCACAGGATCACTTACGAAGGAACGTAAGTTTGATAGGTCTTGGCAAACAGAAGAGCTTTTAAAAAGAACTAAAAAAATTAAATTAGCAATCAAAGATAAGATAGAAAATACTAAAAAATGAACGCAACTGCACTATTTTCAACTTTATTATTAGAGGAACATCTTGATTTAGATAACGAGTCTGTTAAACAGGCTTGTTATGATATCCAACAAGACAATCCACATAATGAACAAGAAGGTGGTTGGCAGAGCGATTGGCTTTTAGATGATGATAGATTTAACAGTCTTAAACACGCAGTCGATGATATGGCTAAGAAAGTGCAAGAAGAATACTATAATCTTAATTGTACTATAGAAAGAAAAGCTGAATGGATAAACATTAACTATCCGCAAGGTGCAGAAACTAATATCAATCAAGTTCATATGCACGATAGAAATGTTTTAAGTTTTGTTTACTATGTACAAGCAGATAATGATTGTGGTAACCTAACTTTGTTTGCACCACATCAGCTATATGATTATGCAGTTCCGTATAGATATATTAAACAACCTAATGAATGGAATAGCACTAGGTTTAGAATACAACCACAAGCAGGCAAGTTGGTTTGTTTTCCAAGTTACTTGTTACATAATGCTAATGCAAACAAAAGCAAAAGAGATAGGATTAGTATTGCATTTAACGGAGACATAAATGAAACGTGATTACACAGACGGCGAACAAGATAACGTAACGTTGTTTACTGGTGTTGAAGTAGAACATACTCCTGCATACGGACAAAGGACTTTGTTTGTAGTAGGAATACATAATCCAATTGACTTGATGCAAAAAGCAAGAGAACAAGACTGTACACACATTTACTTAGGTGCTAATCAAAGTTTTAATCCTGATCCAAAGAATACAGATAACATAGAAGACTGGCATGATATGATTAGTGTTCTTTTAGACGAGAATTGGTTAGTTACACTAGACTATGATGTTAAGTATCATGAACTTGTATTAGATAACTTACACGAATCTAGTCAACCATTTTCTACAGTGAACAGTAATTTTATTCCGCAGATCAGTGTTAAGATTCCAAACATATCTGAATTAAGCTATAATGCTTGTATTAAGATTGACGACACTGACTTTAACCATTCGAACCCAGGTGTATGGGTTCATCAAGTACACGACTTAATGGATCGTTCAAAATTTACAGATTGGACACAATATACCAAAGACAAACCAATAAAAGAGGTTGATTAATACTATGGATGATGTTACAATAAAAGAACTTAAACATTTGTCTACAGACGAGTTTATTAGGCAAAAATACAAAGAGGAAGGCAAAGCAAAGACTATGGATAATGCAAAGAGAATGATTTGGGTTACTTTTAGAAAAGAAGGTATTCACAAATATCCTGCGGCACTTGACGATCCTAAACTTGCAACAGGCGACGAGTATGATGTTTCATTTTTAGGCTACCCACACAGACATATTTTTCATTTTAAAGTTGCTATTGAAGTATTCCACGATGACAGAGATATTGAATTTATTCAGTTCAAACGTTGGTTGGAAAAAATGTATAGCGAAAAGACTTTAGAACTTGATTATAAATCTTGCGAAATGATCAGTGATGATTTATGGGCTAAGATTAATGAAAAGTATCCAGGAAGAGAAGTTCACATTGACGTAAGTGAAGATGGAGAGAATGGTGCTCACATCGTATACGCAAAATACTAGAGGAGATATTGACGTGTCATATTTTGCTAAGAACCCCGAAGTCGTAAAAATCTTTGACGACTTAGACAAGTTTCGTGACTTTTGTCGTTTCGAAGGTTACAGATTTAATGAAAAAGATCTGTATAGTGAAAAGGCTAGAGCTTATCAGGCTTTTTTAGATCCTGTAAAAGCTCGTAAAGAAAGACGTGAGAAGAAACAAGCACGTTTTAAGAAAAGGAGATATAATTGATATATATTGTAGATATTGAAGCAGTTGATACACGTTACACAAAGCAGTGGAAGGAATATCTTCCAAAGCAATTAAAACGTGCTACCAACAAAGAAGTTCAAGTAATTAACGGAGGTGACACTCCACAGGCAACAACACCTGGTGCTTTCTTAAACTTTGGCGGAACAAATGTCTACAAGAGTAAGCAGTTAGAAATTATAGGGGAAATGTTCTGTGCAGGACAAGTTAAGGACGGCGATTATTTTCTCTATACCGATGCCTGGAATCCTACAGTTATTCAACTACGGTATATGGCAGAACTATTGGGTGTTGACATTCGCATTGGTGGTTTGTGGCACGCAGGTAGTTATGATCCACAAGACTTTTTAGGTAGACTTATAGGTGACAAACCTTGGGTTAGAAATGCAGAACGTTCTATGTTTGAATGTTATGATAACAACTTCTTTGCAAGTGACTTTCATATAGATATGTTTGTAGAAGCATTTTGGGGAGTAGCTAAACAATTAAACAATGGTAAGGTACAACGTGTAGGTTGGCCTATGGAATACTTACGTAACAGTTTAGATAGTTATAGAGGTATGCCTAAGGAAAATATTATACTGTTTCCGCATAGGATTGCTCCTGAGAAACAACCTGAAATATTTAGAGATTTAAGAACACACTTACCAGACTGTGAGCTTATTATATGTCAAGAACAAGAACTTTCTAAGATGGAATATCATAACTTGTTAGGTAGAGCAAAGCTAGTGTTTAGTGCTAACTTACAAGAAACATTAGGTATTAGTTGGTATGAAGGTGCTATAGTAGACACACTACCAATGGTTCCAGATAGATTAAGTTACAGTGAAATGGCACTAGATGAATTTAAGTATCCAAGTCGATGGACTACAGATTTTAAAGAATACGAAGCAAATAGAGAACAACTTGTTAAAAGAATAAATGACTACATGATAAATTATGAAACTTATCTTCCAGCTTTACAAAAACAAGTTAAAAAATTACAAAACGACTTTTTTGCAGGTACTGAACTTTATGGAGCAATAAGCAATGACAAAGACTAGTGATGATAAAAAATATACTATTAACATCGGTAAAAGTACAGTATCAGATACGGTATCAGTAGTTCCTTCAGTAACATATACGGCAGGTTCAACTGTAGGCGGCATTAATACTGTTGGCATTGATGCAGATGATATAACTTTTTCTGGTTGTAGCACAGGTATTGCAACACCGCAGTATACATACACATTCGATTCTACAGTTGATACGTTATCAGGAGTGAATGATACGGGTGGCGAGTTTTCAATTAACTTTGATGACTTAGAAAGCAGACCTGAAGTATGGCCTTCACAACACACTATTGAAGAAATGATCAAAGAATATCCTGCATTGGCTTTGCAGTATCATAGATTTATAGAGCTTTACAATTTATGTAAAGACGATTACTACAGTGGTAAACAAAATGATGAACTTTTTTAAGGATAGAAAAAGAACAATATATGATCGAACAGGAACAGTACCATATCTAATTAGATGGTATATATTCCTTAAGGATCGTAAGAGCTTCCCGTTCAACATCACTTTACATAAAATACTAGTAAGTGATGAGGCAGTACTACATGACCATCCCTGGAGTTGGGGTACAATGATCCTAAAAGGTGGGTATTGGGAACACACGCCGTTAAGAGCCATGGAAGGTCATGTAGTAGGTAGTACAAAAAAATGGTGGGGACCAGGTACTGTAAGATTTAGAAAAGCTGATGATTTGCATTAGCTAGAACTTGAGAAGGACAAAGATGGTAACGAGATACCGTGTTGGAGTTTATTCTATATGGGTAAGAAATCCAAAGAATGGGGCTTTATGCGACACGTTAAGGACTTAGGTTATCGTTGGATACTTCATACAGATTATTTGAAAGATAAGAAAACAGATGAGACAGCCTAAAGTAACAGAAATGCTAGATGGAAGAATGTACATCTTTGATGATGCATTTGAGCCACCTGAACTAAATGAACTTGTTCGTGATGTACAAAACTGGCCATACTTATATGGTGAAGTTGATGACGGTGATTTACCGCCAACAGGAATGAGTACAGGAGAATATACAGGTAGTAAAACATTTCATGCACTTTGGGAGTTCTGTGAAAAGTATGTACCACAAGTAAATGGTTGCATACTAAAAAGATCACACGCAAATATATTTGCTCCAAGAGAGCCTGCGTACTATCACGTAGACGATGAAAGTGATGAAGCATGGACTTTTATGTTTTATGCAAACAATAACTGGGATATAAATGACGGTGGTGAAACAAAGTTTATTACCAACTTACAAAATAAAAAAGAAGGCTATGAAGGTACAGAGTATCCAGAGATAATTGCTATTCCGCCTATTCCAGGTAGAATACTTCTTTGGAAAAGCAACGTATTACATACTGCAACACCTATGAGAAACACACATAGATTTACTCCTACGTTTAAATTTATTAAGTTCTTAGAAGAAATGCACGGCAAAGGTGAAGGTGGTATTGTTATGGGTAAGCAAGAAACTTATCCTTGGCATAAAGAATATGTTCCACCTATGCCTATTACAACTGAATTACATAACATAGTAAACATTAATGTATATGAAACTAACTTGACTAACGTAGACGATAAACAAATAATAGATTGTGTTAGTAGACGTGTTACAAGGATTGATAATAATCCTGAGGACACACACTACGAAGATTTTGAGTTTCCAAACAATCCGTGTTGTTTACACTTTATGAGTGAAGTAGAAAAAGCAGTTAAGCAATACACAGATGAAGATTTAGAATTAACAGGAATCTGGACACACAAAACAGAACCAAATGGTAGTACTGCCTTTCATAGTCATACTAAAAGCAAATGGTCTTTTGTGTATTACCCAGCACACGTGGAAGGCCAAGGTAACTTACACTTCACAGTATTTGTAAATGATATGCCACGTTTCGAAAAAGAGATACAACCTAAGCCGGGTATGCTCTTAATATTTGATTCAAAGATTTCTCACTACACAGGGAAAAATGTAACAAACAGTGATAGGTATTCTATCAGTGGTAACTTTAATATTAGGAGTAATAATGATTAAGAAAAAATATTATAGTTGGAAAGACGTGGAGAATATGTGTACAAGTATCGTAAGCGATATGTACAATGACTCTTGGAGACCCGACTATATTGTAGGTATTACCAGAGGTGGTAATGTACCAGCAACTATTATTAGTAACATGACTGGCATACGTTGTGAGTCTATTAAGATTAGTCTACGTGATAACGAATCAGGTAGAGCAGGTGATAGTGTTGACTGGATGGCCGATGATGCTTTTGGTATTCTAGATGGCAAGGTTGCATCAGGTAGCCCAACTAGTAAGAAAATTTTAATCGTAGATGACATCAACGACACTGGTGCTACATTTAACTGGATTAAAAAAGATTGGGAGTCAAGACACAATGACCCAGACAAGTGGGCTAGGATATGGGGTGGCAATGTTAAATTTGCTACACTTACAGAAAACCTAGCTAGTAAGTTTGGATCTGTTTCTTACTTCTGTGACGAAGTTAACAAAGCTGAGGAAGACGTTTGGTTAGTTTATCCTTGGGAGAACGTGGGAAAGTATGATTAACATAGGTTGGTGTTGGACAGGAAGTATACCAGAACTACTGGTTGTAGAGCCTGAAAGATTCAAGACACCAAAGATAGTAAACAAAGATTATAATAATAGAGGTGTAATAGATTGTCCTTCTTATCAAGGCTTCTATAATAATCTATTTCTTTTAAAGTCGCCTGTGTCTTTTACTGCTACGCCTAAAGATGGTGCAGTAGAAATTTCAAGTGACGAAGTAGATACACAACAATTACAAAATTTAGTTACACTACATCAGCCTAATGAAATGTATGATGTTAAAAAGCCTATGTTTCAATTTAATTTAAACTATTTGTTTATAGCAGATGATCCATGCTTAATGGAAATACTGCCACCTTTTATGCACATGGATAAATTTCCAGGTGAAGTTATTGGCGGTAGTTATAACATACATAGTTGGATAAGAAGTATTAGTTGGGGATTTGTGTTTAACGATACCAAAAAGAAATTGGTTATTAAACGTGGAGATCCATTATGCTACGTTAAGTTTACAACACCAAAATTAAATTCATTTGTCCAATTAAAAGAATGTATTCTTACAGATGACATTATTAAGGAATTAGATAGAAAAAGATTCTTGACACAATTCAAAAAAGGTGGTATAATAAACTTAATGACTAGAGCTTTGAAATTAAGACCAAAAAAATTAATTAAAATTAAACCCAAGATATGACCGATAATATAGTTAAATTTCCTGATATAAAAGATAGGGTACACGTATTAAACTTTAAAGTGCCAGCGGTTATCAGTATGCACAAAAAAGCAGATAGCGATATAGCATTGGAAATAAGACGTTTGAATGAACACGAAGGTATAGGACAAGCCTGGGTACCTGCAAAGAATATAACAGAAGCTAAAAGGAAACTACACGATATGATCAAAGTTACTGAATGGATTGACATAGATGCGTGAAGACTTAATGGTTCAACAACAGGTAGAAAACTTATGGCAACACTTTGTAGGTGTTATATGTTTAAATCAAACAGGTAGAATACAAGTTAAAAGAGTACTACCAGAGTTTTTTGATAGATGGCCAACGCCAGAGAAGTTTCTTAGAAGCAGAAAAGCAACTGTTATTAACGTAATAAAAAGTTTAGGATTTTATAATAGACGTGAGAACGCAATTAGAAAGATGACAAAAGACTTTCTAACTTGGGATAAGGTAGATGCTACAAAGTTATATGGCATCGGCAAATACGGATCAGATAGTTACGAGTTATTCTATAACAAACGTGTACCTGAGAACGTAGGTGATCATGAATTAAAAAGATACATTAAGGAAGAGTTTTATGGAGTTTAGTCAAATACCTTGGAAAGACGTGTTAGTAGACACTAGACAATTTACTGTGTTTAAGGACAAGTATCCGGTTACAGAAGGACATATTCTTTTTGTACCTAAAGTAGAAGACTGGGATCATTTGACAGAATGTTTTAAGGCCGCTTACAAATGGGGCTATGATTGGGTTGAACGTGGATACTGTGATGCTTTTAACATAGGACAGAACGTAGGCAAAGAAGCAGGACAAAGTGTAATGTGGCCACACGTACATTTGATTCCTAGGCGTGAAGGTGATATGGCAGATCCTAAAGGAGGTGTGCGAGGAGTGTTGCCACATAAGCAAAAATATATAGATAAGGATCTAAATATACGTGAAGGTAAATTTACAACAGAAGAAATTATTGAAGCACAAGAGAGGATCTTAAATAAATGAGAATTGCGGCTCTAGGTTGTAGTCATACTTGCGGATATCATGTTAAGGATATGCCTGAGGATAAAGTGTTGGATATTAACACTTGGCCTTTCAGTGGCAAGTGGAATGACAACAACTGGGCAGAATTCTACATCAATAACAAAGATGCTGACGGAGTTATATTTGCTAACAGTAGTAATGGCTGGTGGGAATATAGCGAATGGTTAAGTCATTTGTTTAAGACATACGATGACATAAAAGAAGTTGTCGTACAGAACACATACTGGAATCGTTTTAGATTAAGCATGATGGATCCACCGGATTATGAGAACATGGTTCCTTTAGATGAACTGTATCATCTGGAACATAAAAAAGGCAATATCGACTTATGGTTAAAAAGAATACACAACGAAAAGAGAGATGTATTTGATATTCCTTTCCAATGTTACCCTCAGGACTATTCTGATAGGTTACATTTTAACGTAAAATTCAATCCAAGATTTATGGTTGACGAACCTGACTTAAGAGCAGAGCCGTTTATGAAAGTAAAGACTTGGATGGAAATTATGTCACTTAAAGCACAACGTGAGTGGTTTAAGGAGATGTACATACTGCAAGAGTTATGCAGAAACAATGGGGCTGAACTTAAATTATTCAGTCTAAACAAATGGACTTGGATACCAGATGAAATGCTTATTCCAAAGTTAAGAAATTCTTTTTATAACTTTGACTACATCCAGGTCGCAACCAATCATGTAGAAGAATGGTTTCTACGTGAAAAGAACGTGGATATTACTAAAGAAACAATCGATGGAGAACACTTCGGAGAAGACATCCATAAGATTATTGCCTTAGAATATCTGCCACAACAATTTGAAAGGAAATCAAATGTCCAACAGAGCTAAAATGATAGAAGCACTCAAGAGCCATGCACAAGGACACATCGACAAACATAAAATGAATGTTGAAGTGTACCTAAATAATAGTGTAGGGATTGGCGAGCATCCGGACGTATTAGAAGCAATCGAAAAAGAATTAGCCGTTATTGCTCAGTACATGGATGAATTGGAAGTATTGAACAGATACTTTTCAGAATAAACTTGACAAAAAACCTAAATAAGTGTATACTATAAACAAGTACAGGCAATCCACTGCCTTAACATCGGAGAAGAGAATTGAAGAAAAGTGAAGAAATAATACAGAGGTTACAAGACTCAGGAGATAGATTCTGGGCTGGTGACAACATATCACAGCATCTACAACCGGGCGACAAAGATGCACTAATCGAAGAACTTACACCAAAGTTTGAAGAAGTGTTAGACAGCTTGGTTATAGATCGTTTTAATGATCCTAACAGTATGGACACTGGTAGACGTCTTGCAAAGATGTATATCAATGAACTTATGCAAGGACGTTATAACCCAATGCCTAATGCAACTGCATTTCCGAACCATGTAGAAGATGGTTATAAGGGTATGCTTGTTGTAAGAAGCGAAATTAAAAGTATGTGTTCACATCATCACCAACCAGTGAGTGGTGTTGCATACATTGGTATTATTGCCGCGGAAACACTCATTGGACTTTCTAAGTATACACGTATTGCTCAATGGTGTGCAAGAAGAGGTACACTACAAGAAGAACTTAATAATGTTATTGCTAATGAGATTGGTAAGGCAACTAACAGTCCTAACGTAGGTGTTTACATTCAAGCAACACATGGTTGTTGTGAGAACAGAGGTATTATGGCAAGAAGTAGTTTAACACAAACTACAGTCTTACGTGGTGCATTTGAAAAAGACATGGGTACTAAAAAAGAGTTTATGGATAACATCAAATTACAACAGGAGTTTGCACGTGATTAGAGAATGGATTGTATCAGGTTGGAATGGTATTATGGATCATAGAGTTAATCCATTAAGACATATCCCAGACTTACAGGTGCGTCATATGATGATGCAGATACTAGCATTTATGTGGTCAAGTATTTTTGCAATTTTAATTGTTGATAGTGTTTGGGCATTTGGCATTAGTGCTATTGCTCATATGCTTTTCGTTGCAGGAGTTGTTATTACTGTTGCAACATTTAAAGTTGTTGAAAGTAATCCAAACGCCTTTAACTTTGTTAAAGGTTATCACTCATATGGCAGAGGCAGAGGTCATGTTATTATGAGAGATAAAAATGGTCTTCCTTATAAAGTAGATTTACCTAAAGGAGATCCAGGAGGAGAACATGAGTAAAATTAGTATAGCAAACAAAGACCCAGGTGATAATCACTTTAGTGTAAGCCTTGTTAAAAGTATATTCCGAATGGTAGCCTGTGGCTGTTTAGTCTACGGCGGATATATGTTAGAAGCATGGGGCTGGCCTTTTATGGCCGCAGGAGCCATCTTGTTTATTGCAGAGGTCTTAGGAATAATAGAGGAGATAGTTTAATGAAGGAAGGTCCAATGAAACAACATATCGATAGAGATACTGACGGCGTGATCAAACAAGAATTCATTACGTATCGTAAGAAAGATGGTATGCTTATAAAAGAATCTACTATTAGAACTTTTAGAGGAACAGACGGTGACTATAACGATAGTTACTACCATGAACCATTAGTTAAAATAAGTGAATAGAAATGGCAGAGAAGAAATATTATTACAGTGAAATATTTCATTCGATACAGGGTGAAGGACACTATACAGGTGTGCCTACTGCTTGGATACGTTTCTTCTTGTGTAACTTACAATGTAGTGGGTTTGGACAAGTAGATCCTACAAATCCTGACACATATGATCTTCCGTTTTTAGATTATGATGTAAGCCAAGTAAAAAGAGTTGAAGACTTACCTGTTTGGGAAAAAGGTTGTGATTCTAGTTATACTTGGGCTAAGAAGTATAAACACTTGATGGGTCAAGAAACTCCTGATTCTTTAGCAAACAAGATTGTTGATATACTAAAGACAGAGTCGAACCCAGAAGGCAAGTTCTTACATCCTATGAGTAAGCAAAGACAACACTTATGCTTTACAGGTGGTGAGCCTTTAATGATTACTGGACAACAGGCAAGTGTTGGTATATATGAAGAATTATTAAAACAAGGTAATTTACCAGAGTCAATGACTTTTGAAACTAACGGTACACAAAAGTTAAGAGAGCCTTTTAAAGAATGGGCTACAGGAATTGATCAAGAAGTATTCTTTAGTTGTAGTCCTAAACTGTTTACAGTATCAGGTGAACAAACTAAGAAAGCTATTATTCCAGAAGTAGTTGGAGAATATTATCAAGTTTCTAACAAAGGACAATTAAAGTTTGTTGTAGGTAGTGAACAAAGACAATGGGACGAGATGGACGAAGCTATAGAGAAATTTAGATCAGCAGGTTGTAATTGGCCTGTATGGATCATGCCCGTTGGGGCTAGAGAAGAAGAGCAAACTGCGACAGCAGGTGACGTTGCTAAACTGGCATTTCAAAGAGGTTATAACGTGGCGGCAAGAGTACACGTATACTTGTTTGGTAATGCGATAGGCACTTAGGAGGTGTTATTATGAAAATGTTAATAGCTATATTAGTTTTGTTTACTGCGGTGGCAGTTTACACAGACACAAAGGCGGCTGAATGGAATCAGAAGCCTGTTATGTGTGCGGATTGGGAAACAGTGAAACAGGGGTTGCTCAATAGAGGAGAGATACTTCGTTTTCAAGGAACACAGGCAACAAAGGTATATGGTGGTGAAGGACTATCAGATACTACTGCATTTATACCAATGTCAGTTTGGGTCAATCCAAAAACAAATTCGTATACAATACTAGAGTTTCATCCAAGTTATCAATCACATTGTATTCTTAGTTTTGGTAATGATTGGAGAATAGAAGGAGAAAACTTATGAAAGACTTTATAAACAAGGTCAAAGATAAGTTCGTTAAGAAAGGTCCAGTAGAAGAAACGTCTGAAGAGAAAAGACTACGTATTTTACAGGAAGAAAAGAAACAAGCAACAAAGGATAAAAAGCCTTGGGTTGCAGTTTTGAATACCCATGTTAATCCAAAGGATATCAAAAACGGATTCTTTGAATTGGATTGGAATAACGAATTTATTGAACAACTACTAGACGCAGGATACTCTGGAGAAACAAACGAGCAGATTGTTGATGCATGGTTTAAGACTATTGCAAGAAACATTTTGGAAGAACAAGGTTTGGATCCTAAGAGAGATGCTGGTCATATAAAGATCAATAAACGTAAAGATGGCAAGACAGAAGTTTCTTGACAACGTGTTAATTTTGTGCTATAATTTAAACATAATAGAAAATTAAATAGGTAATAAAATGAAATATGTTCTTATAGATACTGCGAATACTTTCTTTAGAGCTCGCCATGTAGTACGAGGCGAATTGGACATAAAGGTAGGTATGGCATTTCATATTACGTTCAATAGTATTAAAAAGGCATGGCAAGACTTTGATGGCAGTCATGTTGTGTTCTGTTTAGAAGGCAGAAGCTGGCGTAAGGATTTTTATGAGCCTTACAAACGTAACAGAAAAGAAAGTAGAGATGCACTAACAGAAGCACAGGCAGAAGAAGAAAAAGTGTTCTGGGAAACATTTGATAACTTTAAAAACTTTGTTACAGAAAAGACTAACTGTACTGTACTGCAACACAATGAACTAGAAGCAGATGATCTTATTGCAGGTTGGGTACAAGCACACCCAGATGACGAACACGTTATTATCAGCACAGACGGAGACTTTGCACAACTTATTAGCCCTAAGGTTACACAGTATAACGGTGTTAGCAATACAACTATTACACACGAAGGTTACTTTGATGACAAGGGTAAGAAGATTATAGATAAGAAAACTAAAGCAGAAAAACTTGCACCTAACCCTGAGTGGTTACTGTTTGAAAAGTGTATGAGAGGCGACACTAGTGACAACGTGTTTAGTGCTTATCCTGGTGTAAGAGTAAAAGGCACTAAGAACAAGGTAGGCTTACAAGAAGCATTTGCAGATAAAAGCAATAAAGGCTATGCTTGGAATAACTTAATGTTACAACGTTGGGTTGATCATGAAGGTGTAGAACATAGAGTATTAGATGATTATAATCGTAATGTAATACTATGTGATCTTACTGCACAACCTGAGAACATTAAAGAGAAAATTACAACAACTATTCAAGAGAATGCACAACCTAAGAACATTAAACAAGTAGGTTTGCGTCTTATGAAGTTCTGTGCATTGTATGATATGCAAAGAATAACTGATAATGCTCAGGCTTACGCCGAACCATTACAAGCGAGGTATCCTGTACTATGACACATTTAAAAGCAAACGAAATATTAAAAAATAAATTCTGGATCATCGAGGACACTGATAGTAAGACTAAAGTTGGTACTCTGTCCAAAGACAACGATAATAGATATATGTATAGTTGCGATACTGGTTCGTATTTCTATGATAATAAAAATGCAGTAGAAAACACATTAGGTAATATACTATGGACAAAAGGTAGTATATCAGATAAGGTATCACCAAGCAAAGAGATCTATAACTTGCCTACATCAACTACTCCATATAATACTATGTACGATATTAAACGTAAATTTGGTCTGTTTACTAAAAGTAAAAAGTCTAAGAGTTTGTATTGTGCAGGTTATTTTTGTATACACTTTGAAAAAGGTTGGGTTAAAAGTTTTTGTCCTAAGCTAGTTACACTAGAGAAGTATCAGTATAAAGGACCATTTAAGACTGAATTAGAAATGCGTCAGGAGTTAAGTAATGTCAACAGAGGCTAATTATAGTTCACACGATTGGCGTAAGAACACAGATGACGCTATTGTGGTTGCTTCAGATATAGGAATCAAATTAGAAGTAAACAAAAGCAAAGTAATCTTTACTAATCCTAAAACACTTAAAACTGAAGAAGTAGATGTTTCAAGACTTGTTAGAGTGTTTGTGAATAATAGAGATGATCTAAAAAGGAGTGTCAAATAATGTCAGAAGTTAAACCTTTAAATCCTATTCCGCTACAACAGTTCATTGATAAAGTGAAAGTAGCAGATATGCAAAAGACTCCAGAGATTAGACTTACACTACAAGAGTCTAAGATACTTGCATTTACACTAGGCGAAGTAATGTCTAGACTACACGGCGATTTAGAAAAGCTAGTAGACCAACAAAACAAGACAGAAGAAGTAATTAACGTTACCGCAGATGGCGGTCAATCCTGGTAATCCTATAAGCTCATAACCTAGTAATATACGTATATTACTCTTGAAAAGAGATAAATATATGTATAGAGGAAAAGATGAGCAGACCTAAACCAACAGTAGTGCTAGAGCACGTTAACAAAAAAACTTATAAATCTGAGCAAGTCTTAGATGCGGAAGCCATTTGGGCAGTATTCTTTAAGGACAAACCTTTTAATTTAAAAAGTTCAAATGTGTTAACAAACTATCCTGGACCTAAATACAAGAAAGTATCTTTTTCAAATCCAGGTCATGCACACAATCTAGCTAAAAAATTAAACGACCTATTCAACTGCGAAGACTTTTCAGTAGTCAAACTTACTGCTGGCGAAACAGTAAAAGAAGTTTAGAATGAACTGGAAAGAAACCTATACAAAGGTGTTCTTGAAGCAGGCCAACATAGCAATAAGCGAAAGCTCATTGAAAGAGTATATGCCATTATGGTGGCAGAATACAAGAGAAGTTGGTGGTCTTAGATTAACAGAAGAAGGTATGTTATTCTTAATGGAAAAGATAGAACTAGCAACTTATGAAGTTCCTTTTCCGCCCGAATTCAAAATAACAACTCAAGTTATTTTATTTTTGGACAAGTTTATTGACTGTCCATATTACGTTACCAATAAAGGAATCACTGTTACGGAGGAAAAGAAGGCACTCGAACTGCATCTTTTCAGTGGTGATGTTCGCAAGTACGGCCTAAATAAAGCTCTAAAACGGACAGATGAAGTAACAAACCCTTGATTTTACTACATAATTTTTCTTAAAAAAAGTGCATTTTCTGGTTGACCTTTTGGCTCAATGGTGTTATTATATATACATACTTAGAAATTAAGTATGGCACTGAAATAAACATATAAGGAGTACATTATGGAAAACATCGCAATAAGACAAGTTAGTCCAAATGGTGCAAAGAAAAGCATTGTTAGGGCATTCAAGAAACAAAGACCTATTTTTATTTGGGGACCTCCAGGTATTGGTAAGTCAGACATTGTATCACAGATTACAGATACATTTGATAATTCACACTTAATTGATATTAGATTGAGTTTATGGGAACCTACAGATATTAAAGGTATGCCATATTATTCAGCTAATGATAATACAATGAAATGGGCACCGCCTATTGAATTGCCAGACGCAAAGATGGCTAAGAAATATAAGACCATTGTTTTGTTCTTAGACGAAATGAATTCTGCGGCACCTAGTGTACAAGCCGCGGCATACCAACTAATTCTTAACAGACGTGTTGGTACTTATAAATTACCCGATAATGTTATGATTGTTGCCGCTGGTAACAGAGAAGCAGATAAGGGTGTAACTTACAGAATGCCTGCTCCATTGTCAAACAGGTTTGTTCACTTAGAAATTAAAGTGGACTTTGATGACTGGTTTGCTTGGGCAGTTGCTAACGACATCCATAAAGATGTTGTAGGTTACTTGACATTTGCAAAGAAAGACTTATATGACTTTGATCCTAAGAGCCCAAGTCGTTCATTTGCAACACCTCGTTCGTGGTCATTTGTTTCCGATTTATTGGAAGACGATGACGATGAAGCAACCACTACAGATCTTGTAAGTGGTTCAGTCGGCGAAGGACTAGCCGTTAAATTTATGGCACACAGAAAAGTGTCAGCTCACTTACCTAACCCAAGTGATATACTTGTTGGTAAGGTAAAAACAATGGAGACTAAAGAAATCAGTGCCATGTATTCCTTGACTGTCTCTCTTTGTTACGAGTTGAAAGAAGCGATTGATAAGAGCGATAAGAAGTTTGACGATAAAGTCAATAACTTTTTACGTTTTGCGATGGATAACTTTGATACCGAATTGGTTGTCATGGGTATTAAACTTGCTCTTACTCAATATCAACTTCCAATCGATCCAGATGAAGTTGAGTGCTTTGATGAGTTCCATGAAAGATACGGCAAGTACATTAAGGCCGCTCAAGGAGAAACTGCCTAATTTGGTAGTTTTAGGGGAGAATCTTTTTTGGTTCTCCCCATCTTTTTGGTTGACAAATCCATTTAAATATACTATAATATACATATAACAATTAGGAAAGATGGCACACATGACTAATATAGCAACAGATCAAGGGCAAGAAGTTTTAGACAGATGGGAAGAGATCAAGGAAAAAGCTGATCAACTTCCTGAGATTACTGACGAACTTAAAGCAGAAGTTTTAGATAAAATTATTGTAGCAAGAGTAGGCTTACTACTTAGACATCCATTCTTTGGTAACATGGCTACAAGACTTATTATTAAAGAAGCAAGTGATTGGTGTCCTACTGCGGCCACTGATGGTAGACACTTGTTTTATAGTGTTCCTTTCTTTGCTAAGATGACTAACAAAGAAGTTGAGTTTGTTATTGCACACGAGATATTACATTGTGTATATGATCATATGACACGTAGAGAAGATAGAGATCCGCAGGTACATAATATCGCGGCTGACTACATTGTTAACAATACACTTGTTAGAGATAACATTGGTGAAAAGCCTAAAGACATTCCAATTTTCCAAGACTTTAAATATGATGGTAAAACATCAGAAGAAATCTATGATGAGATTTATAACAAATATGATGAAGAAGAATTAAAACAATTAGGTCAATTACTTGACGAGCATATTGATTGGGATAAAGATACCCAAGATGGTAATGCTCCTAGCAAAAAAGGTAAGGGTAAAAAAGCTGGTGACAAGCCTAGTTACTCTAAAGATGAATTACGTAAGATACGTGACGAGATCAAAGAGAATATGATGGCATCTGCACAGGCGGCTGGTGCTGGTAAAGTTCCTAAAGAAGTTGAAAGAATGATCAAGGAACTTACAGAGCCTAAGATTACTTGGAGAGAATTACTTAGACAACAAATACAAAGTACTATTAAGAATGATTACACATTCCAAAGACCTTCACGTAAGGCTTGGCATAGTGGTGTAGTTCTTCCTGGTATGAACTATGATGAAACAATTGATATTGCTATTGCAATTGATATGTCAGGTTCTATTATGAACGAACAGGCACAGGACTTCTTAGGTGAAGTAAAAGGTATTATGGACGAGTATCAAGACTATAACATTAAACTATGGTGCTTTGATACTAAGGTTTACAACGAGCAAGACTTTAGTCCTGACAATGGTCAAGACTTAATGAACTATGAAATCTTCGGTGGCGGTGGTACTGACTTCATGTGTAATTGGGAGTACATGAAAGAACAGGACATACAACCTAAAAGATTTATTATGTTTACAGATGGTTATCCTTGGGATAACTGGGGTGATGAAAACTATTGTGACACAATATTTGTAATTCATTCACATCATGATAAAAACTTGCAGGCGCCTTTTGGTATTACAACTCATTATGAGGAGCAAAAATAATTGAAGCCAAATGCACTAAACTTTTTTGATATGAGGGAGACTAAATTTGCCGGCCCTCATTTCGAAGTTATGAATCTAAAGCAACAGTATAATCTAGAAGATGCTTTACGTAAATGGATTCTAACCAATTTAAAAGGCAGATTTAACATAGGTAAAGAAATGGTTTTGGACACACAGAACCAATACCAAAATCATTTAACGGTTGGATTTGAAGATCCAAAAGAACTATCTTATTTCATGTTGGCGTGTCCACATCTGAAGTATTAATAAATATTAAGTAGGTATATAATTATACTACTATTAATAGGAGAGACATAAATGTCAGAAGAAAATAAAACTGCAACGGCTCCGGCAACTCCGGAACCAAGTATGGCGACAGCACCGACGGGTGCTCCAGCTGGTGCTCCAGTTCAAGAACTTACAGTTCAAGACTTGGGAGTATTAAAAACAATCATTGAAGTAGCACAAAGTCGTGGGGCATTTAAAGCCAACGAACTTGAGGCTGTTGGAAAGACGTATTCTAAACTAGAATCATTTTTAGCTTCAATTCAAAATCAACAAGTAGCAAAAGATCCAGCTCAAGCATCAGCAACTGCACCAGCAACTGCTCCTGCAAGTGAGCCAATTGATCCAACTACAGGAGAGGTAAAATAATGGCCTTAAAACACATAGGAAGATTCAAAGAAACGGGACGTAAAGTTGCCGTTGTCTTTAGAACATTACCAGACGATCCAGATAGTGCTTTAGTAGTACAAACTGAGAACCTGAGTGATGGAGACCACGATACTCTAATCAATATGTTAGAGTCTAACACAGGACAAACTGCTGACGAATTAGCAGATGCTATGCAACGAACACAACTAAACGATGGTAGTGTTATGTTGCCAAACTTTCATGTTAACGGCAAGTTAACTAAGGTGAAAACTAGCGATGTCGAGATGACACCTGATATGTCAACTACAATTTCACTTGATGAATTAAACAAGGTAATTGCAGAACAAAAAGGCGTATCGGTTGCTGACTTGGCTGTTGGTGGAACATCAGTGGAAGAAGTAGGATCTATGTCTGCACCAAGCACTACAGTACCAAGCGGAGAAGCGGCGGCTACTGTAAATGCGGCAAATGAAAAACCTTTATCAGATGAAGATTTAGCTAAAAATATGAGAGCTGATGCTGATAGGATGTTCAAAGAAGCAGAAAGACTACGTAAAGAAGCTGAGGATTTAAGCCCAAGTAAGAAGGCCAAATCCAGTGCCAAGGGTTAGTAAGCCCAAGAGTAAAAGGCTTCCTGTAGAGGTTGTTTCCAAATGGCCCGACGTATTCGGAGACGTAGACGTTCATGCCATTCCGTTAGAGTACTTAGACTCATTAAGAGTTCGTTTTAATAACGGCAAGAGCTGGGAAGTAACAGTAGACTTAACTAAGAACCCTGTTAAACAACTAGAAAAGACGCTAAAAGACCTGTTTAATACTTATGATAGCAGTATTAAGCACGTTGATTTTAAGCTAGATACAGATAGGCTTAAAAAAGATGTACAAAAACGTACCAGAAAGTTCATTAAGCATCGTAAGTAATATATGCAAAAAGGTATAAATACATATAACAGATCCAGGAGTTATTTGAAATGGCATTAAAACTTAGACGAGGTACAGACTCACAAAGACAGCTAATCACGCCAGCTGATGGTGAATTAGTTTATACAACAGACACCAAGAAGTTGTTCGTAGGTGATGGCTCTACTGCTGGAGGTAATCCAGTTGATACTGCTGGTACTGAGCTAGGTTCAAATCTTTCATTAAACAACTACAACTTAAACGGAACAGGTAACATTAACGTAGACGGTAACATGACACTTACCGGCAATATTACTGCTGATGGTAACTTAACGTTGGGTGGTAATTTAACTGTTGGTGATGCTAATACAGATACCTTAAATTTAACTGCTAAGATCGAGTCACACTTATTACCAGATGTTGATAGTGCTAGAAACGTAGGTTCTAGTGTATTAAGATGGGGACAAGGACACTTTGGTACTTTAGCAGTAACTGATGATATTAATGCTGGATCCGTTAATGCTAACATCATTGGTGACGATAGTACAGTAATTTTAAATAAAGCAACTGGAGCCATTAATGCTACAGGAACTTTTAAAGGTGATGTCAAAGCAACTGATAACTCAAGTTTCTTTAATGCAACTTCAAAGGCTGTTAACGCAGGTTCTATTACGGCAACAGGGGCCATTAGTGCTCCAAGTATAACTGCTGAAAGCATTGTTGGTAACTTCAAAGGTACTATTGTTGGAGATGATTCAACTGTACTAGTTGATGCTGTCAACAGTACTGTAAATTTAGCTAACGGCGAGATTGCTATTGTTGGTGGAGTGCTAAAAGCTACACAGAGTATTTTTCAAATTAGTGACACAACAGAAAACATTAACACAGAATTACATTTATATCACGGACCAGGTGGAAACTTTAGTTCACAGAAGTTTCACTCAATTGGAGGAAGTGAATCACTAGATCCAGGAGGAATTGGATTTAGAGGTTATGCAGGTGGCTTCATAGGATCAGGCAATGAAGTACAAATGAGTGCAGGTGATTACCTAGGTCAAATTAACTCACAAACATATGACCCAGTACACAATGGTGGAACAAGTATTATTTCATCACAGATTGCATTTAGACTTGATCCAGATGAAACAGTAACAAATGATACTGCAAAAGGTCAAATTGAATTTGTTAATAACAAAGGAACAGGTACATCAGTTGTTTCAAGTGTTATGATATTTGATGCACAAGGTAGACTTGGTGTAAACAAACAGAATCCTGCGTCAAACTTAGACGTAGAAGGTACTGCTGAATTTTCAGGAACAGTAAAATTTGCAAGTATGACAACTGTACAAAGAGACGCTTTAGGTAGTGTTGCTCAAGGTATGGTAATCTACAATACTACTGCAAGTAAATTCCAAGGACGCACAGGCGTTGCTTGGGTCGACTTACACTAAATTATAAGGATTTTTTATAAAGCGAATGCTTAAGGCTAGCCGTGTCTTATCAGTATTGTTTATAACTTTGTGTGGTTGATTAATATCAAACAATACAGGTTTGTTTAAAGTGAACCTAGCTACTTCTTCAAACGTACTATCAGGACTAAAAACTTTATAGCTTTTACCCCCACCTGCTACAGTTTCATCTTCAATGATAATTTCTTTACCTGTTAGATGCTTATACATTTCTGTATGTGTATCTTCACAGTTCTGTACAGGAAAGTTTAGTCCGTAATTTTGATCAACGGGTCTGTAATCAGTATGTGGCAATTTAGTAGCAGGTTGTTCATTATGTTTATGAACCTTGATACCTACTAACCAACCCACTTCACAATCGTTCCATTTACACCATTCTAGGAACAAAGGACAATCTGTTTTAAACTTATCCACGTCTAGTTTAACAACAGGATCATCAGAGGTCTGTATGTTTTCTAATCCCCACTCTTTGATCTCTTGTGAGACCCTATCATCTATGTCAATGTGCTTATAATAAAACATGATCTTCCCACGGGTGTTTATCTAAATGTGCTAGAAACTCTTTTGGATTAAGTTTCCATACCGTTTGTTTTACACCTCTATAATCTATTTCTTTAATCTTTGTAAACAATCCTTGCTTGGTCATTATAGGCAACCATACTCTATGTACTGCTCTTTGTGACCCGCCCTCTGAATCGTTTGTAGTACAATACATATTGCTATCCATACCACACCATTCAATCATCTTAGGAACGTAAAAACGTGAACTAAGATCTTCACAACGTTTCATTCTTCCCATTGATCCTGCATTGTGTAACATACCGCCAACTGCACAGGTTCTTGTTAGTATACGATAACTGTTTTCTCCCATCTCTGGAAATGTATGTACTGCGGTTGCTCCCATGGCTTTGTCATCTTTAAACAATATAAACACTTGACTCTTTTCTTCATTGTTAAAAGCATCAATCATAATTTTTTGATTTGAGTTGTTTACGTAACCCTGTTCGGCCGCTTCCTTGTAAAAATCTGTTAGGTCCATGTCCGGACTATGTTCTAAAAGTTTATAATATGTTTTCATAATTAAATGCTATTCTGTGAAGTATTCTATCTTCCATCTTTTCGTATGCCCAACGTTTGTGTATGCTTAACCATTGTTCACTAATTACAACATCACCATCTTCCCAATGATGATCGTAGATGAACTGTGGTTGTGTAACGTGTTCTATAAGCCTACCCATTAGGTCTTCAAATTCGTCTTTTGTTTTTCCTGGCATACCAAGTATTTGCAAGAAAGGAAAATACATACCTGTCTTACCTGCGTCATTGGTGTGTACCAAACTAAAAGGTTTATCTTCTGCATGATGTTCTATAAAGAACTTGCTAGGACTGTATGATCCGCTTTTATATCCTAGTGTTATTAACGAGTCTTTTATTTCGTGTTTAAGCGAGTCACTCATTGCTTCGTAACTAGCAATATTATTAAGCCAACTTGTTTTGCTACCTTTAGTACCTTCAACTCCGTATAACCATATCAAAGGATCACGTTCATAGTTACTTGCCTGGTTGGCGTGCCAATCTAATGCAGATGTATGTCCAAACAATCCTTCTTCACCCTTGTCATTCTTTTGTCCTGTAACACGAAGTATATGATTACCAACTGCTAGATGTTCTGTGCGTTGCCCTTCTTTGGGCTTCGTAGGATCTAGTATGTATTGTACGTTACCAATGTGTTTACAAAAATTAACTTCCTGCTCTGGTGTAAGAGTTTGATTCTTTACCACAACTACCATATTAGATAAAATTAAACTTGCTATCTCTTTTGCAGTAGCAATATCAACATCTGCTAGATTTAAATCTTCTAGCTCTATGGCCCAATCATTTAAGTAATTAATCTTCATTTACGTAACTTTCTAAATCTTCTGGTGTTCCAATACCTTGCATTGACACTACGTCAAATGCACAAACATTCGCACCTTCCTTTATAGTGTAGTTATACACAGGGCAAGTGTAAAATTCATTGTTTACCCTATCATTGGCTTCTATCATTTGATCTATGTTTCTAAACATCTGTCCAGCATCACGCCAATAATAATATCCTACTGTAGCTCTATCTGATATTGCTTTCTTTTCTGCAACCTCTACAACTTTGTCTGCGACAGTTTTTGCAAAACTCCATTTAGGATTTCTGTCAGGACATTCAAACGTTGCTATAAGTCCGTCAATGCCATTGTCTATAATTGTTCTAACTTTATTGCTATCCCATTCTACACTCTGATCACAGTTACTAACAAACACACTATCGCCTTCAGCAAATAGCTCTTTGGCTTTGTATAGTGTACAAGCAGTACCTTCTGTGAGTTCGTCCAGCTCTATAACTGTTGCATTAGAATATAAATCTTTTATTGTGTCTGTGATATTATGATCCTTACGTACTATAAAAATACGTTCATCAAAATCAATACCTATCTGTTGTTCAGTATATTGAAACATAGGAATTCCTTTTACAGGAACTAAAGGCTTAGGTGTATCATATCCTTTTTCTTTAAATCTGTTTCCTTCGCCTGCCATAGGCATTATTAACTTAATACTCATTTAATAACCTCTTTAAATGTTCTACATTACTTACTTGTTTTACGGTAGCCGTAGTAGATGTTGCGGCTTGTATACCAACGGGACTATCCTCGAATATAACTGTTTGTGTAGGTGCAACTCCATAATGATACATAGCATAATAGTACATATCAACTTCAGGCTTTGCTCTGTGTTCCGTTGCAGTTAATACAGGATCAAACATATCTAACTCTTGTATCTTTAAACTTCTTTCAACAAACTTACGTGTTGCATTTGAGCAAACTGCAAGTTTATATTTTTTACTTAATCTAACAAATATATCTTTAAGTTCTTGATCAAACTTGATATACTTGCTTAAATCGTTCATTGTATATTCTTGTTTAAGATCCATTAACAAGGTTTCATCAAACTTGTAACCTTTTGCTTTGATATGTTCTATCTTACCAAAGGTAGGCATTCCTTCGACTTCTTCGTCGGTGTATTGTATTGCATTGTTGACTTTGGTACAAGCCCTTCTAAAGGCCTGTTGGTGTAATGGCTTACAGTCTGCCAACGTACCATCAAAGTCTAATATTAGTAAGTTAACAGTTTCCATTCTATCTCATCTCTTAGGAAAATATTTTCTCCTGCATCACCAGTTAGTATGGCTTGCCAAATATGTGTATTCTTTACCCTGCGTTCTCCAAGTTCCATGAGCCAGGGATTTTCTTGAATTGACTCTATTGATGTTAAAGGATCATCAGCCCACGGAAGTAAATTCTTAAACATTTCGTACGGACCTGCATAGTACCAATCCTCAGCTCTAAAGCAATCGTCATCAAAACTTATCTCTGGACAATGTATCTTACCTTCTTGGAATTCAGGCAACGGACCTTTGCCTGCCGCATCAGATCTTCCTAGCCAAACATAATCATACTTGTTTGCATTCTTTAAATTAAAACCAGCTATGCTTCTAAATGCTTTGGCTCTGCTAATATATTGTCCACAAGGAAAATTGTCAACATTAAAACTAGGATCGTAATCTTCTACTTCAATAAACTTAGGATTGTATATGCTATACTGATTAAGAATAGTTTCCTTGTTATTTTTTACTATCTCCCAATCGGGCGGATAGTATTTTGTTACCGCAGATGTTTCTGGGCGTGTACCGTCACCGTAGCGATACTTCTCATTGTCTTTGGTCCACTTACCAATTTGTGTCCAACTGTGTATGTATGTGTGTACCTTGTACTTCTCACATAACTGTTTATAGATTTCATCTTGCTTGTATGTTTCTGCTACTAGTCTAGCTTCACCGCCAATAACGTATGCTAGTGTTTTCTTTTTCATCTGTACCTCACATGGGTATAATCATTCTTTATACTTTCGTTTAGATCCATAGCCACGTAATCATGTCCGTACAATGTAAGGTCTGGAGGAATAAGTCCTTTAAACTTTTTATACTTTAATTCTAACTGCTCCGGCTCTTCATTCCAATGTAACATTTCGCTTGACCAAATGTTTGTGGTCCATAATACTTTGTTACCCTGTTGGGCTTGTATAAGGTTAAACAAGTTTTCACTTTCGTTAACAATATCTATTTTGTAGAAGTTATGTTCAAGTTCTACATACCTATCCCACAACTGTTTAAATGCTATTGCACCACCAAATTCATTTAATTCTTGATGCCAATATGACTCGTAATTGCCTCTATACGTTGAGCTGAAGTTATACTTTAGGTCGTGTTCCAGTAGCCATAGGTGTAAATCCAAGCCATCCCACGTCTCTAATAGGTGTCTTTTGTATAGTAAACTAGCATCGCACCAATCAAAGTAGTGTACCCTTGTAAGTTCGTTGAATCCGTTTGTGTTTAATATTGCTAAAGGCTTAAAGCCTGCGGCCGCACTAAACAAGTGATCTATAGTTCCTGTGCGTTTACCTTCTGCTGATAATGTTTCTGTGTTAAACGCATATACTCTATCCTTTTCAATTTCTTCTTGATATCCTAGTTTGCGTATCCACGCCTTTTGATTATACTCTAATGTATCTACTATAGGATCATATCGTTTGTTTAACCATACTTTTTCTAATGACTTGCTTTTATTGTATGGATATAAGAATACCTTGCACTCACGCATATCTAAAGTAAGGTTGTCTATTTGAATATTGTTTCTACAAGCTAGGTCAATCCAGTTGCTACCGTCTGATGTTATTTCCCATTTAGATTCGCCTGTATCTGATCTTACCCAAGCTGGAGTGTATTCACTGTTTACTGTATTTTTACTGAACGTTACATTTCTGTATGTAGGTTTTCTATCATGGAATATGCCTAGTTCATCAAACTCTGGCTTTCCTAGTTCTGTCCATTTGTCTAAATTAACAAATAGGTATTGTCTGTGCAATCCGGGATAAGCACCATGTGTTATATAATGGTGTTGACTTTTCTTGTCCATGATATGTCCAACTACAAAAAAGTCTGGTTTGTCTTTTGCGTATTCTAAACTTTTTGTAACTAAACTAGGTCCTCTAAATAACAAAAGACCTTGACAAGCAATCATGCAATATTTTTTATTCTTTTGTATTGCATTTTCTAATAACTGTTTTACACTACTATCAAAGCCAACGTATGAAGCTAGTTTCATTTTTAACATACGATTAACATAAAAGTATGTCATGTCGAATGTACGTTTACTTACAAACTCGCTTTCTATATCACGAGATATGTCAAGTATACCTATACCTACTTCGTTATTGTTTGATAAATCCTCGTAGTATCTATCTACTGATAGACTATTCCAATCCTTCATGCAGTCTATCCTTATTCGTGTAATAACTTTTTCTTAAAATATAGAAGAAGTCTCTTGCACGTCTACCTATTTCAGAATGTATTATCATATGTATTCTTGGTTTGTCGCTTTGATTCCATACACTATGTACGTTGCTTATATCCATTAAGAAAGCACTACCTTGATCTTTGAAAGGAACTATACCTTGGTCCTTCATTACAAATACACAACCTTCAGGATTATTTAAACTGATGTTGCATACACTTAAACGTTTTTCTTCGTCCTTGCGATCTTGGTGTGGCATAATGTATCCACCTGGTTCCAATAACATAAATCTTACTCTGTTAAGATATTCTGCTGGCCATACATCTGTTAAAAACTTTTTAGTTTCGGGACAGTTATCTGCTACCCAAGTCCAATCTAATTGTTTTAAAACTTCGTCACGTTCTAGTCCGTAACTGTTTAGCGATTGCGTATCTTCATTAAGTCCGTGTAGTGTAAGGCTCTTCCAACCATGTCCGTAATCATCCCTATGACTGTGAAACTTATCAATTAAGTTTTCTGCTTCTACATACATACCATTAAAAGGTTGTTTGTCTAATGCACTTAAATGAAAGTAAGGCCACTGTGATTCTTCAAGTAACCATTGTACGTCAAATAGATCTGGGTATTGTTTGTTAATGATTTTACCGTTTTCTTTGTGGAATGACATGAGATGTTTCATAGTAATATTTACCGCCAGGTCCCAGTTAAATGCTCAGTTTTGAGCTTAAATAGTAGTATGCCATATTTAAATCCAAAGGACATAGATACAATAACTGTTGACTTTACGAGCTATTGTAATGCTATGTGTGGGAATTGCAGTCGTAATATAGGTGGTACAGAAGTTAATCCACAGATGCCTCTCGAACACATGAAGCCTAATACATGGAAGAAATTGTTTACAGAGGAGATATGTGAAAATATAAACAAGATTGTTTTAAATGGTGCGTATGGAGATCCACTACGTAACCCTTATATATTTGAGTGCTTAAATTATTTGCGTAATTATAAGATGCCTGAAATACATATACATACTAACGGTGGAATGAATGGTCCTCAATTTTTTGCAGAGTTGGCAGAATGTTTGAAACCCTTTCCATTTCCAACCCATGTTGTTTTTAGCATAGACGGATTGGAAGATACTAATCATCTGTATAGACGTAATGTACAATGGCACAAGGTTATGGAAAATGCAAAAGCATTCATAGACGCAGGTGGACTTGCACGTTGGCGTATGCTAGTGTTCAAGCATAATGCACACCAACTAGAAGAAGCAGAACAGTTAAGCAAAGACATGGGCTTTGGTGCGTTTGATATAAATGGCGGTTATACGTTTAGTGCTATAGATAGTGTAGTAAATACAGCTATGGAGCAGTTTAAGGCTAGTAAGAAGGATACTGCACGTACTATTACATATGAAAAGAAACATTTAGATAACGTAAAACGTGTTGAAGGATTATTAGAAAAAGGATTTGATAAAGGTTGTATTACTTGTAAGTGGCAGAAAAAAGGCAAGATACAAATAAGCCATATGGGCGAAGTGTTTCCATGTTGCTATACACTAGCAGATAGATATCCTAAAGACCTAAACAGTCCGTATGGTAAAGACATAAACACTATTAAATGGTTAAACGTAAACGATATGCCACTAACAGATATATTAGAAAGTAATACATTAACAGATCCTATGAACAAGAGATTTAAAATTTGTGAGGTAACTTGCGGTGAAGTGTAAATATTTAGAACATCAGGCAATGATACGTCCTGACGGAGAGTTCCGTATGTGTTGTATTAGTACAGAAAAGACTAATAAAGAAAACATAAACGATATGTCTCCTGAAGAATGGTTAGCTAGTGAAACTCCTACAAAGGCTAGAGAACAATTAGCAAACAATCAGTTTCCAAAGGCTTGTCAAAAATGTGAGCTTATGGAACTAGCAGGTAAACCAAGTATGCGTCAAAGACCAAGAGAGTATGGTCCAGGCATAAGCCATTTAGACATACGGTTTGGTAATCAATGTAACCTACGTTGTACTATGTGCTATCCTGGTAGTTCAAGTAGCTTGTATGAAGAACACAACGAGCTAAAAGCTAAAGGTCAAGAAAGCCCATGGGGTTGGTTTGATTACGGATTGTATAATTGGTATACTGATGAACAAGGCGAAACACTTGCACGTAATCCTAATCTAAGAGAAGTATACCTAACAGGTGGTGAACCTATGATGGTCAAGGGCTTAAACAAGTTCTTAGGAAAACTAGACCCTTCAGTGGAAGTAAGATTTAACACTAACGGTACACTATTCAATCCTAAGGTGTTTAACGAATTAAAAAGATTTGATCGTGTTAACATGAACTTTAGCATTGACGGTATAGGTAAAACAAACGATTACATACGTTGGGGCAGTGATTGGGATACTATCGAATACAACTTAAACAAGTTTAGAGAAGTAGCTGATGTAAGTTTAGGACCAACAGTACAAATAATGAATGTACTAGATCACGACACTTACATAGAATACGCACAGGCTAACGACCTAGAAATATTTGATAACTTATTAATGACACCTGATAGCTTACATATTAAAAATGCACCTCAGGCTATGAAGGATAACATAAAGCATTTTGATTATTGGATGTCACAACCAACAAGCATAGAAAAGCAAGACGAATTTAGAAAGTGGATAGGAGTGTTAGATAAACACAGAGGCGTAAACATAAAAGATTACTTACCAGAAGTAGCAGGGTATTATGGAATTAATTAAAGAGAACAAAGAAAAGCAACGTAAGGTCTATAAGCTAGAAGATAGATATAGAAAAGTCTGGGAAGGCGTACATCAAGAAATGATGGAAGAACACGTTGCGGTATTGAATACAGTAATGGAGGGTTGGGTAATTGATTGTGGAGTAACTACAAACTCAACATGGATTGATTACCATATAGTTCCAGGTGTACCTGCAAATACATTTGAACATACCCCGGAGTTTGTTAGAAAGATATATGACTTCTGTATAGACAGCATTAAACAAACGTCACCTTATGTGCATTATGATTGGGTGTTGAGTAACATCTTAATTGACGGAGATAATATGTATCTTATAGATTGGGATAACGTAGGATTGCACGAACCGTTAGATATACACAAGAAATTGGATAGTGATCTAAGGAGTGCTTTTGGAGAGAAATATGATGAAATGCTTGGCACCTTGGCATAGTATTTTGGTACGTTTTAACGGTGATATAGTACCGGACGGAGTGTACTTAAAACGTTACGGAAACGTGCTACAAACACCTTTAAATGACCTTTTAAACAGCTATACAGCGTCATACACACGTGATTCTATCCGTAGTGGAGTGTTACCGCCCGAGTGCGAACAATGTGCTTTAAAAGAAGCTTCTGTGGGTCATAGCAGGCGTAAATTTTTTGAAGATATTTTGAATCCTATGGTTAAGGACAAGGGATATGATTACTCAAAAGACTTCACAGATATCTACTTTTTGGAGTTTAATATGAGTAATATATGTAACCTAAAATGTCGTATGTGTGACGGTATCAATTCTAGTGCTTGGGTCAAGGACGATCTTAAACTTGCACAAAATGGTAACCCGTATTTTAGAAGAACTGACGATCCAGAATTTGGTTACACTAATAAAAGCGATCAGATCATAGAAAAATTATTCGAGGATCCCACACCATTTATGAACTTACGTTATCTAAGTATCAAGGGTGGAGAACCTTACATGGAGCCTGCAAACAAAAAGATATTGCAGAAGTTTATAGACTTAGGAGTTGCAAAAAATGTTACACTTGACTGGACAACGAATGGTACGATCGTTGATGAAGAAATACAGGAACTTGCTAGACACTTTGGCGAAACTAAATGGACAGTAAGTTTAGAAGGAACAGGTAAGCTGTATGAATACATTAGAGGTGGAAAGAACTTTACGTTTGATCAACTAAATGAAAACCTAAAGCAGTACGACTTTGATAGAATTATTATTGCTGTAACTGTTATGGCATATAATATTGCACACCTAGATAAGATATGGTGGTGGTTTGAAGAAAATAAAAAAGACAACTGGGAAATATATTTTAATAATGTAGTTGCTAAACCGCCTTACTTGAATCCTAGAATATTACCTAACGAGATACTAGATAAGATTGATTTTAGATTTCCTAAGATTACATATGAACAAGATAAGGAACTAGGTAAACATATAGACTTGTTTGTAAACTATACTAAAGATCTAGATAAGATTAGAAATACAAGTGTGTTAGATTATTGTCCTGAACTTAAAGATCTGTTTGTATAGGATCAAGTGCTATATAGTGAACGTTGGTGTAAGTAGGACTATCAATTACCCACTTAACAAGTTGCCCTGCTTGTTGTAAACTAATTTTGTGTTTATCGTCTTTTAATTTTTGTGTTTTAGAATTTAGTTGACCAAAAGCAATATTGCTCATACGTATTTTACTATTACCCCAACATACATTCTTACAAAGTTCTTTGCTTCTTTTATCAAGTGCAGTTTTGTTTTCAAGATACCCTTCCGGACTATAACCGTCACCCCAGAAACTTGTTGTACTGCTGATATTAATTATATGTCCTCTTTCAAACTTATCGTATACAGCATTTAATATATCTACCTGTTCTCCATCAGGACCATACTGACTGTTTACAAATACATCAAAGTCTTTTGCATAGTTGGCGACTTTTTCAAAGTCTCCTAGATCCCAGTCATTCCATCTGCCAATGAACTCTACCCTATTATGATTATATGCTTCATAGATACCTTTGCATAAACCTTCGTAGTTAGGATTTCCTGTTACTAATATTTTGCTCATAGTTCTGCTACTTGTTCTTTCTTAATGTATATGTCGCTTAGACAACTGCAAATGCTTTTACCACATACTATAGGTTCTGTTGGCAACTTGTATCTTTCTAAATTACCTATTGCTCCACCGAACTGACAGTCTGCTCTATACATATTGCCCCACATATCTATATTTACTCCGTCAACACCTGCCCAACATTTCCAACCTACAAATTTGTTCTTACCTTCTAGTATTAGTTGATTAGCGTCTACGTCTTTGCTATCCTTGAACCAGTCATTGTATTGTAATTGCATTTCGCCTCTGTGTACATCTCCGAAATGTATATCTCTACTAAAGGGCCAATTCTTAATTGTATCCTTTTGTTGCTGTGTATATGTAACAACTTCATTTGTAATACTTTCACTAGATGTTTTATCTACAATAACTTTAGGCTCAATACTTGCTATATCTGTATTGCTATAAATTAGTTCTGATATCTTAAATGCTTCTTCAAAGTCTGTTGGCAATAACATCATATTTACAACTGTATTGATTCCGCTTTCATTTATTACTTTTATAAAATGTTCTGGATCTGCGTATGCTTTATGATAGCTTAACATCATAGCATCTGTATAGGGTGCAATACGTTTGAAGTACTCTGGCTTTTGACTTCCATTACTTACAAATGTAAACTTATGTCCTTGCTCCTTGGCACACTTTGCCATGTCTATAAAGTGTTTCCAATACGTAGGTTCACCACCACTTATTCTAAAACAGATATCCTTGTTTACTTTTAAATTTTTTATAAAACGTTCTACAGTTTCCCAACGTGGTTGTCCTGTGCTACCATTGTGTAGTATGTCGGGGCAGTACTCACAACGATAGTTACACTTATTAGATAGTGTCCAACTAACTAAGAACCAATCGTTTTTTGTAATGTCCTTGTATACTAGTTTCATTTAGTAATCCCACTTTTGCCATGGACCTTCTATTGTTATTGATGTTATATCTTTATCATTCATTACATCTATAATCTTTGTGGCTACACCATCAACGGGCAATTTAGCTGTATCAAATCCTTCTGTCATAGGCGTGTCCATCCAACCTATTTTAATATTTACTACTCTACACTTTTTCTCTATGTGTTGTAATCTCATGCAGGCTTCGTCTAGTGCTTTTTTATGTATAGGATAAAATCCCATTTGATAATTTATATGTTTTATTTCAGAAGCAGTACTGCTAATGTTTATAATTGTTTTATCCTCATTCATCCACTTTAAAAAAACTTTTTCTAACATAATAGCTTGATGAAATCCATCATACGCATTGTTAATAAAAACGTCACAACTTAATAAGGCGTCAATCCAAGGATCAGGATTTTTTATGTCATGATGACTGCCTAAGTCAAATCCTATACTATCTGGTATGCGTGTATAAAGTTCTTTACCTAGTCCTGACAAATGTCCTGTGATTCCTACTCTCATAATCCGTGTACCTTTTCCATTTCTTTTAACGTATCTGGTATTGCATCAAAGTATTCTTGGTCTGCATTAATAGGTACAATAAACCTAAAATGCTTATCACTTTTGTTTATCATAAAAGTAGTGCCAAAGTTTCCGCTGATGTTCCAACCATCGATTGATAAATTCTGTCTTGCAAGTTCTATAACATTATTAACGTTATCCATATACTTGTAATTTTCTAAAACGTTTAAGTATTCGTCCATACACAATACACCTGACAGGGTCATACTGTATGTGTGTCCATGTAACCACTTTCCGTCTTTTATTTTTTCATGTACTTTCTCATTAAACATAGCCATTGATAACGGAAAGAAGCCTCCTGTAATTGCCTTGCCCATTACAAATAGATCAGGCTTAACAGGTTGTTTACTCCAACCAAAGAAGTCTCCTGTTTTACCGCCACCCATAAACACATCATCTATGATTACGAGTACATCATGTTTGGCTTGTATCTCATTTACTTTATTCCAAACGTCATACCCATAAGGTGATATATCTTGATCATGTGGACAAGTTTCTACAACGATACAAGCAACATCGTCCCAATCAACTTCCTGTTCTAAATTATTGCGTGATAATTTAATTACGTTTTGATATGGATCCATTCCGTAGTATGCACTTTGAAAGTGTACATCTCCAACACTCATTGACAGTAAAGTTGATCCATGATACGCATCGTCAAATGATACTATTTTCTTTCTAGTATTTCCACATCTTTGATGATATGCAAAGGCTAACTTGATAGCAACTTCTACTCCGTCACTTCCTGATAATGCAAACACAGGTCTGTATCCATCGGTCATGTTATACAATCTATTTGCTAAATCAATGTGTGGTGAATTTACAGCTGGTCCTGAATGACCAAAAAACAAACTGTCACCTGTCTCGTGTTTGAATCCTTTCATTCTAGTACATACTTTATCAATGATACCATGGTCGTCATATCCTAGACTAAACGCACTATAATATAAAAGGTTGTCAATTAACTTGACTCCGTCTTTAATTGTGCCAAACTTCCAGTGTTCAGTGTCTACACTTACGTCAGTCTGTTGTCCTAGTATTAGTCCTTTATATTCCATTACATATATCTCCCAAGCTCTGGAAATGTTTTTCTAAAGTCTGTTTCACGTCTTTCATCTGTTATCTTTAAGTATTCTTGTAGTGCAGGAAGTTTGTTTCCCCAATCATCTTGCATCATGTATTTAATTAGTCCTCTCCAACGTTGAGCACCGTATGGGTGTTGATTAAATTCTAAATTAAACTTCTGTCTGTCAATAAAATTTTCAATCTTTTGTTTAGCCCATAGTTTTGCTTCTTGTGGTAGTACTTGTACATTTAGGTACGATGGCAAATAAACCAAATGCGTTCCTATGATTCCGCCGCCAAACATTGATGGATTAATCTTGCTAAAGCCTTGATCCATTTTCCATTCAGCTAATTCATCTATGTAACCTACGTTTAATAATTGTATTGCACAGGCAATATTGATAACCGTATTATCCTTTGTATTTTGATCTAATCTCTTTAAGTTGGTTTCAACGTCCGACCACTTGCTTGGGTAACGTATATAATCATTACGTTCACCATATGCGTCAATGCTAAAATTAAAACGTACTTCCTTAAAATGATCCCATAGTTTAAATAACTTGTCTGGTAATTCTAATCCATTTGAATTATATCGTAGGTTGCAATTTTTTGCATATCCTTCGTCGACCATAAACTCTAATATTTTATAATGTTCAGGTATTAGTAACGGTTCTCCGCCTGCAAAGTACAGTTCTTGTATATGCTGTGCCTGGTCTTTCATTGAATCTATAAACGATCCTTTTTTATACCAGGTATAATCATATTGATCGTCCCAACCTTGGTCAGCAACTAGGTCCTTGTTCTTATACTGCGGATACTGTAGTTTCCATTCTTTAATCCAACTTGAACTATCATGTGGACTACACATAACGCATTTCAATTGGCATAGGTTACCTAAACGTAAATCAAAGTAAGGAATGTTTACAGGTGCAGTACCATCTTCCTTTGTACTTGCAATAAGTTTATCAAAGTCTAAACGTTCTTTCCATTCTGCACTTTCCCATTGGCGTTTACTTGAAATACCTTTTGCTTCTTCATTAAAGCATTTAGTACAACTGGCAGGTATTTCGCCATTGAGCATTTGAAGTCTTGTTCTTCTCATGTGTTCGCTGTTCCATACTTCTTCTATTGTATGGTCACGTAGGTTCATAGCAATACCATCTTTCTTAACAAGTCCTGCTGTCTTTTCATCTTGTTTACCCGCACCACTGGCATTGGCAGTACAGCAAACTCTAACATCTCCGTTAGGTCGTGTCGCTAAATGTATCCAGGGTAGTGGGCAAAATGTTTTACTCATTTTATTGCTAATCCTACTTGTTCACCTATTTGTTTATATTCCAATATCTTTCCTGTAACTGTAGACTGTTTCATGTTTTCGTAGTTGATTCCTTTTAGTGTAATACAATCTCCTACTACCTGTGCAAGTACTCCTACTGCACTATGACAATCACCGTCTAAGAACTTCAATGCTGTACGTTCTGCTAATACACTATAAAATGTATCCAAGTGGTTTATTTGCCTTACTAGAGCTGTGTAAGGGCTCATAGTACGTGTCTGTACAGCAATAACACCTTGTCCAACCGCTGGTAACATTTTATCAAAGTCAAATGTATGTGTTATATATTTTTCTAATCCTAGTATTTCAAGTCCTGCTCTTGCCAAAATAATGGCATCATAATCACCGTCATTTAATTTCTTAATGCGTGTTGCAATATTTCCTCTGATATGTTTTATCTCAAAGTCTACCTTAAAGTTATTTTTAAGTTGTGCTATTCTTCTTGGACTACCTGTTCCTACTCTTGCACCTGGAAAGAATTTACCCAAGTAACAATCTCTTGGATCGTTACGTTTTAATACTGCCGCAAGTATTAACTCTTTTGGCATTACAGTTGGTAAGTCCTTTGTGCTGTGTACAGCTACATCAACAGCACCATTGTACAATTCATCTTCTATGCGTTTACAAAACACTCCTTTGCCACCTATATCAGCAATAACTTTATCTTCGTGGATATCTCCATCTGATTTGATTGGAACAATTTCTACAGTACAGTTTAGTTGTTCTAATTTTCTAGTTACTATTTCTGCCATTGACAATGCTAGTTCACTACCTCTAACTCCTACCCTTACTTTCATTTGTTTTTCCTTCCAACTAACATATACCTTGTATACTTAGGCAGTTCAAGTTCTGCTTTTTCAGATACATTTAATTTACTTTTCCATTCAAACTCTTTAAGGTCCTTGCTACAGTTTACGTGTTCATCTAATTCAAAGTAATTGTTACTTTGTAAAATAATTTGTGCTCCATCTGGTACTTTGTCTAACCAAGTGTTGTATTGTTCTTGTGTGATGTGTTCACAGCTTGTATTGATAACAAAGTAAGGCTCTCTAGTATATTCATATTCACACATATCAGCAGTTACACTTTCAAACTTACCTTCCATCTCATAACGTTTGTTCATTGTACTTGCTATTTCTTTACACTTAGGATCTATGTCAATGCTTGTTATGTGTTTGCAACCTAGTTCACTATTGAACATCATACAAGCTAGTACTCCGTTCCAACCGCCATGTATTACAAACTCTGCATTTCTAATAGACTTGTGTTTTTCAAGTGCTTCAATTAGCCAGAGCTTACTTTTAATCTGACCGTCCCAGAAACTCTCAAGTGTACGTTCTTTATCTTCGCTGTTACGTATTGCGTCCATCCAGAACTTTATATCGTGTATATCTATTTTCATTAAAAGCCTATTCTTATTCCTATACTGTGATTATCTCTAATAACATCATAATTATAAACAACATTATACGTATGCCATATGGATCTATATTTCTCAGGTATCATCTTTGTTGCTTCATAGTGTGCAAATCCTCTAGCAATAAAATAAGTTATAACTTGAAACTCATTTGGGTGCTTACCTAATATTTTATTCTTTTCATAATAGTTGTCATTGTTTGCTATTTCTAAAGTCTGTAACATATCTATTGTTTGTAATATATTAAAAGCAATGATACCTGCCTTATCAGTTTCTGTTAAAGGTTCTTTGTAAAACTGTTTTAAATCTAATGCTTTACTGTCTCCTACCGAAACTATAATACACATAAAAATTGCTACTAATAATAATCTCATTTTCTAACTTTCTTATTATACTCCAATGCTTCTTGTAACAAAGTTAAGTCAACGCCGTTTTGTTTTGCAGTATAAATTATTGCTTGTATGTCTTTAGGAAAACAATGACCACCAAAGCCTCTTTCCTCTGTAACTTCTGTGTGGCTTGAACCTATTCGTCTATCTTTTCCTACACCTTCAGCAACCTTATCATAGTCTACACCTGTAGCTTTACACAGATCATAAACTTGATTAAAGAAAGCAACCTTGTTTGCTAGAAAACTGTTGCGGAAATATTTAACAAGTATTAATTCTTCTGCTTTATTGTAAAGGTTAATTGTTGGCGTACCAAACATAGTTACTAATATTGTACTCCAAAACTGTGTGTTACCTTCTGCTAACATAAAATATTCTGAATTAGCTAAATCTTCTGTTGCTGTTTTGTTTCTTAAAAACTCCGGACTAAATGTAATATCATGTTTGGGGAAGTCTTGTTTTATTGCCTTCCAACCTTCTAAACTTATTGTGCTTTTAATTATTATAGGCACGTTAGGTACTCTGCTTATTACATCATACACAGAGTTTACTATACAAGCACCATTTTCAAATGATGGTGTTGCTGTACATATGATTACTCCGTCTATGTCCTTGCTTATATCGTTATAGCCCTTCATTGGATCGTATATCTCAACATCAAAGGAAGGTCTTAGATATGTTTCATGTGCTTTTCCTACTGTTCCATATCCTGCTACTAATATTTTCATGATCTCTCCACGAACTGTTCGTTTAATTTGTCAAAACTACCACATTGTTTTGAACACTCTTTAAGTCCTGTACTGTTCCAACACCCTGCAATAAGATCAAAGTACCCACTTGCAAAGATACTTTTCAAGCTAGTGTCGTTTAAGTTTGGCCATATCTTAATTTTATTCAAATAGTCTATACGATTCTCGTGTGACGGTGGATAAAATTGTTGATCTAACCAACAACAAGGAGTAACTGTACCTAATGCACTTACGTATAACATACTGTCCTTAACTGCTTTACAGTTTATGGTTGGTAATGTTTCTGCAGATGCTTGTTTTACTTTGCTGGTCATCTCTTTACTCTTTTGTGATGGATACAAAGTATCTATTTGTTGTCCTTGTTCATTTAACACAGCAAACTTTCCGTCTTTGAAACGTGTAGTGTGCTTGACAGAGAAGTTTTCCATACCTAAACGTTTAGATAGTTCTCTACATTCATCTATCTGATGTTGATTATGTTCAAACACCAGCATATCCCATCTTGCTTTTCCACCTGCGTCTACAAAGGTCATAACATTGTGTATGATCTTCTTCCAGTCTGTGTTAATTCTATATTTTGCGTGTGTGTCTGCCAGACCATCTATGCCAAACACAACATTTACTTTTAATTTTGCTAATTCTTTCCACCATTTGTCTGTACGACCACTGCCGTTGGTGTGCATTTGTAATCCCATGTGAGGATTTGACTCACGTAGGTATTCATATATCTGTAGTGTGTCCTTTGCAACTATAGGATCACCCAAGTTACCACACATTCCTAAATGATTTAACTGTTTAATAAAATCTACATCAAACCATTCCATAAATTTGTCAATGTTTATTTCATCTAAGCCCATGAAAGGATTTAACGGACCGCCATTCATTCTTCTAGCACACATAGGGCACTTTGCCTGACAGCGACTAGTCACTTCTAAATGAATTGCTCTTATATCCGTTAGGTTATACATTACTTTTGATTGAACCTTCGCATTGTTGCTTCTATTGTTTCGTCATTGGCGGCAACATTTACTATTAGCCAGTAACTATCTGTAAAACTACTGTTGAACAAGTAGTGCATTTTCAAAGTATCTATGAAATACATTCTACCTACTTCCCAATGTAACTGTTGTCCTTCTAATATAAAATTAAACTGTGGAGGATTTACATTACGTAATGGCATTATTAATCTAAACGTATCAATGGCCTCTCCGCTGTAATCCCAATCCCTGTGTGGAGGAAAGAATCCACCTGGACCAAATTTTAAAAAGTGTGTTCTGTAATAATGTCCTTCCCATGGTAATAACAAATCGTGTATCTGTTTGTTTAGTACAGGAGTTGCTTTGTTAAAGTCCTTTTCTCCGTACTCTGTACCATGCTCCTTGTTGTATTCATACAAGCTATCTAAATCAATACCATTAAAAGTACCGTCTGAACTTGTAACACTCAGTCCCCAACGATTAACATCTTTACGTGGGTTGTATTTTTGCCAGTCAAAGTCATTAGCCCAAGCAACCAGCATTTCTGCATCTGTTGTTGTTTCTAATTCTACTTGATTTCCGAATTGGCTTAAATCTCTATAGTCCATTACTATTACTTATCGTCCTTTCTTTTGGTATTTTGCTATCTGCACTACTAACACAGGTTGGAGTTATGCACGGCATTGGTGCTTTAAACAGCTCAAATCCGTCGTCTAACGTGCCTAGAGGCTCATCATGGCAACTATATGCACGTTTTACTTCTCCGCCTGGTTCTCGTATAATACAGCTTTGATAACCAGCCCAACAGTTCCAACCTTTGAACTTGTTGAAGCCAAAAGCATTTAATCTTTCTGCTTGGTCAACCCAATACTCTACTCCATTAACATCTTGTAACCGCATTTGTTTTTCATCTTGCTGACTGTCTTCTTGTAATATTTTCTTTTGGGCATCAGTATAACCACTAACGACAAAACTAGCGGTAGGATCAGACTGAGGCTTAAGAGTAACGTGAAGACCACGTTCAATGAATCGATTGCTTCTATCATAATATTCCTCCCAATGTTCAGGTACCATTACCTGATTAATAGTGACACCAACATCATTATCCTGTAAGAATAATAACTTGTCACCAAATTCTTCTTCATTTGAAAACTCAGCATGGTAACTTGCAGTAATGGTTCTTCTGTCCATAATGTGCGTTGCGTCGAGCCAGCGTTGCCACCAGCGTTTTGCAGGACTGCAATTACTTGTCATGTGTATGCTTAAATATTTGCTTTCATAATCCTCATAGTGTTTTACTAGATCTATAAATTTTTTATATGCTGTAGGTTCTCCGCCACTGAAACTAAAATGAAACTTGTCAAATCCATTTGCTCTTGCTTGACGTTTTATTTCATCTATTGCTCTAGTGTACACTTCAAATGGTCTGTGGTCAACTGTACTGCTTCTAGCATACGGCCAACAATAGCTACAATTATAGTTACAAAAACGTCCAAGGATCCAGCTTACGTTAAACACACCTTTGTCTAACATATTCTTATGTCCTAGTTTTGTAATATCCTTAAATGGTATCATTCATCTCGTCCATATGGAAACGTTCTTGTAACCAATCAAAATCATTTATTTTTGCTAGTAAGCTAGGTGCAGTCCTATTAGTATGACCAAAGTCACGACCGCTCCTAGCACCTCGTATACAAAATAGTCCGAACTCTTTTTCTTCTCCTTTTGTACACCATGCGTTGAGTCGTTGTTCTGTTTCTTCATTTTCTTGTCCTTGTATTACTTTGCTAGATAACTTAACACATTCTCTAAAAGCACTTTTCCAAGTACTAAACTCATCTGTGTTAAAACTAGTGATGTTACTCACGATTGGCATAGCCTTGAATCTATCACTTATACTGGTAGTCATATCAGTACTGCTAACGTCTACGTTCATGGTGAGTCGTCTTGGTAGGAGTTTAACACCCCCATACCCGTAAACTAAATTGTTGATAGGATTCTGGCTACGCCAAACATGGACACAATCTAAATCATAATCACTTACTTTATGATCTAAATTGAATTCTGGTAATAAGTCTGCATCACCGTCAATGACCCAAAACATCTTTGTATGACATTTCTTTGCGGCCTTGATGTGTGCTTGGTGTATTCCTTTTACACCGTGAACTCTCTTTGTATTAGGATAACGTTCTAGTAAACGTTTATATCTTTCATCTGCGTCAGGTTCATTATAACTTATAAAAACTGCATCATACATAAAGTTCTAGCTCGTACGCCAGTTGCTCCTGTAAAGTTCTATCTGGGTGACAGTTATCAGGAAACAACGGACTTTCATTCATAATCTTAATTACTTCTTCGTAATCATCAACTATTCTTTTAAATTCATTGTCAGGGCCTTCTGGTATATCTGGAATACCTAGCTCTGGTTTTTGTCGTTGAAATAAACGTAAACTTTCTGACGCACTTTCAGTTAGGTCAGGTCTACGCCTTCTAATATTATCTATAGTCTGCCAACTACTAAACATTGGTACAGGTCTATTAATAAGTTTGGCCATCCAGTCTTTGTGAATATGTTTCACAAATGTGTGGTGTTCTTTTAATTCTACTTTGGTCCAACCTTCTATTATTACCCAAGGTATGTTGGTTTCTTCATATATTTTTTGTGCACCATCTAGTGCGTGTTGCAATAATCCGTCATTTATTTCTTTAATTGTTTTTGCATTTTGTACAAGATCATCTGATGCTTTGTAGTACTTGTCTAGGTCATATAACCCTGCTTCATCTGATAGCTGTTTTAAATCTCTACAAGGTTCTGAAATCATCCATACAATACAATCAGGATTGTAAAATACAGGACTTGTAAAGCAAGGTGCTAGTCCTAGTGCTTCTTCTACTTTATATAATGCTTGAAAGTTACCACAGCCGCCAAACGCATAGTTAACTGTTGCGTGTCCTTTTTGATCTAAGTAATATCCAAAGCCTGGCCAAACAACCTGAAAGGGTTTAGCATGATCGCCTTCTAAATATTTTTCTTTATTCCATGGACGAAATACTTCTGGGTGATTAGGATTCGCACAGGCAGGTCCTGGAACAATAGTTCCCCATTCTCCTAGTGCGTTGCTATCACCTGCTATTAGTATTTTACTCACAAATTATACCTTTGTTTTTCCTTGTGTTTCCATAATAAACTACGTTGGTTCCTTTGTATGTTCTCCAAGGATCGAACACAGGTACGTTATCAGGAACTGTATCTCCTTCATGTACCAACACATAGATCATTGGCTTTTCTTTTACAACATAACCGCCATGTTTTTTTATGTAGTGTTGTACTAGTAAACTGTAGCTACCGTCAACATAATCAACACCTGGCTTATAACTATCGCTACTAAACTGAACCTTGTTTCCGTATTTTAATATTTCAATAGCCATGTTTTCTGCTTGTTTCTCTCTTGCATTCATTACACTATCAAATAAATCGTAACCTAGTCCAAGTTCTTGTGCCATGTAACGTAGAGCAATATTATCACGTGGGTGACAAGCACCGCCATCGCCCATACCTGCTTTCATATATGCTTTACTAATGATACGCATTGTTGACTTTGAAAGAGCTCTTGTTACAACATCAACATTAATGTTGCCTTGCTTCTGTGCTACGTCCTGCATCATATTGACTAGTCCAATCTTTGTACTAATAAATGTGTTGTAGAAAACTTTTATACATTCACATTCGTCCCAAGTACCTATTTCGTAACGTGGATTGTTTTCCATAATGCTTTGATAAAATTTTACTAACTCTCTAGCATCAGTTGTAGCACTTCCATCTTCGGTTCCAATCATAATCATTTCAGGATTAATCATATCCCAAGCAACTGTACCCATAGCAATAAGATATGGATTGTAAACAAATCTTGTGTTGTTTACTAACGGTACAAATTCTCTACGTGTTGTGCCAGGTAATACTGTACTAATAAGAACAAGCAGTTGATTCTTTGTCATAAACTTGTTGGCTTCTTCTAAACACTCTTTTACAATGTCATATGAAAAGTCTTTGGGTTCTAAATGAGCCGTAGGAGCTCTGCCATCATAGGCTGGGTCGTGTGGTGTTGGTACAGCAACAAACACTATGTCTTGACCTGCTACTGCTTCTGCTATGCTATCTTTTACGTTAATTGTGTCGCTAGTTACGTTTACTATGTCGTAACCGCTTACTGTATGTCCTTTTTGTGCTACTGCTTCTGCACAAGGTAAACCAAGTTTACCCAATCCGATAAAACTAATCTTCACACTAATCTCCTACCATTAAATGCGTATATAAATATAGTAATATTTATGGAAGATTATTAATATGAAACGTATACGTGGCTTCTTAAGATTCAACTCTTTTGTACAAGATCCCGAGTTTACTCAGACTACAGTAGAATTGGAGAAGGCTTTTAGAACGAATGAAATAGTACATGACGATATCACTGTTATTACTGTGCTAATTGGCTATCCAAAATGGTACCCTGATACTGACTTTTTTACCTATGTTAAGAAAAAAGTCCAAAATCAAATGAAGGAAGATAAGAAATGTTTCTTTCTTTTTGATGCAAGTACTGAAGGATTTAGCACTATCTACGGAGAACCGTATTTTGATATTCTATATAAGATGGCTAAAAAGTATGACATAGATCCACGCAGGATATTTTTTACCAGTAGTAACATGAAAGACAATGATAACATCATGCGTTATAACATGGAACATAACATAAAAACAAGTATCAACGTGTTTACATATCTAAACTTTGAACAGATGATATTTGGCACAGCTGGACAAACAGAAGTCGATTTGAGTGGGAACATAGACGTCGATGCTATTGTAGATAAAAGAATTAATACCGCAGTAAAAAGAACAAAGTTAAAATACCATCACCCTCAATTCAATAAACTAGGATTAAGTTTAAGTAGGGTAAACAGACCACACAGAACTTTTAGTGCTATGGAAATATTCAACAGCAAACATTTTAAAGATATGTATGTTAGTCATGGAAGTTTAAAAGGTATGAACTTAGATTATTATCTTACTGAGATACCTTTTCCAAACAGTGGTGTAAATTTTCAGCAATTAAAAAATTTTAAGAAACATCTACCTTTGATTGTAGACACGGAAGATTTTAAAACTAATCATGCAACTGCATTACACAGTGATCTAAATGATCAATCATTGTTTCAAATAGTAAACGAAACGTTTGTAAATGATTGGCATGGAACTAGTTTGTTCTGGAGTGAAAAAACTTTTAGAAGCATATATCATATGCAACCTTTTGTTATATGGGGACAACCTGGCATTAACAAACGCATGGTAGATTACGGATATAAATTATATGACGATTGGTTTGATTTAAGTTTTGATGATATCCATGACCCTGTAAAACGTTGGAGAGCTTTGTGGAAAGAAGTATGCAAACAAATAGATTACATTAGAACATTACCAACTGTAAAACAACACATACGATGGAAGTTTAAAAACGAACAGGTATTGGTGCATAACTTTAAAACACTTTTAGAAGGTAAGTATACTAAAGAAAAGTTTAAAAATGTGGCACTTAAAATGAGAGATCTAGCAGATGAGTAAGAAAGTATTATATCATAACAAACCAAAAAGACTGTTTACGTTTGGTTGTAGCTTTACTCACTATATGTGGGGAACCTGGGCAAACGCACTAGGGCAAGAACTAGACTGTACTTTTGTAAACTTTGGTAGAAGTGGTGCAGGTAATCACTTTATATTCAATATGCTTATGCAGGCCGATGCTGTTTATGACTTTACGCATGAAGATTTAGTTATTGTACAATGGACCAATGTTTGTAGAGAAGATAGATATGTTCCGCAGGATCCAAACGGACCTTGGATGACTCCAGGTAATATTTACTCACAAAAACAATACAGAGAAGAATTTGTAAGAGATTACTTTAGTGAGTATGGTGCATACGTAAGAGATTTAGCATTTATAAAAGCAGGACATGAAATGCTAAAACATAAAACACAATATCACTTTCTACAAATGTGTGATATACTAGAGCAAACAGATCAGTGGTCTGGTGCAACACGGGATAAGAATCATAGAATAGATGACATGATGAAATACTATGCTCCTAGTCTAGGAGAAATATTGCCTAGCTTTTATCAAACATTATATAACAATAATATTGAAAGTAAATTTAAAAGAGATAGAAAAACAGTTCATAAAAACTTTCAAGACGGACATCCTAGTCCTATGGAACACTATGTATTTCTAAAGGATACATTTAAACACGACTGGAAGGACACTACTGATAGAGCAGTAGAAGAAGCACAAAACAAATGGATCAAACTATTGCGAGATGCAAGTAATGATAAAAAGGATTTTCATTTGTTTAATATGCAACAACGTTGGTTGGATATGTTTTATTACGAAACTAATATAAAGCCTGATGAAAAACCAGATCCTATAATACACTTTTAAGTTCAGGAAACGTTTCAATAAATTTTTGATTTCTAATAAAGTCATAGTGTTGAGTCTTTGCTCTAAACTGCTTTAACGCACTTTCATCAAACTTACTATTTTCAATATAACGTACAACACCTTCTAGTTGCCACTTATATTTTCCTGGATTACTATTCATATATTTTTGTATCTTTTCTAACGCAATAGTCTTGTATTCTTCAGGTAATGCGTTTACACTATAATAATGTGGATCAACAATGTTATACATACTAGCACTATTAGGATCTACGTTTTGTATTTCATTTAAGAAGTCTGTTAGTGTACACAGATTAAAAATACTTACTACTGTGTTAAAACTTATTTTTACATGAGGTGCTTGTTCACGTATTACTTTTAAATTAGTCGTAATTAGATCCCAATCAGTTCCTGCTCTAATATATTCTGCTCTTGGTCCGTAACTATCTAAACTAGCACTTACTTGAACGTCTTCGAACTGATTCCATAAATCTATAATGCTTTTCTTTTTATATTTTAATTTACTTACGTTTGAGTTGTATTCTAATCTTACTTTAGTATTTCCTGTTTCAATTAAATGTTCTAGTATATCATAGTGCTTATCAGTAAGCAACGGCTCGCCACCTGCAAAGTAAAATACTTTTATGTTTTTAAAATGAGGTTTGAATTGTTGATACAGGTTATCATTGTTATTACCTCCTGCAAATATATAAACAGGTTTTTCAGGTGCAAACTTTGTTGAGTTATCTTCTTGAGCCCAGCTAGAACTATATGTTGAACTACACGTTCTACATTTAAAATTACAAATGTTACTCCAACGCACATCAAAGTAACGTAGATTCATTTCATCTAAGCTACCATCTTCGTTAGTTGTTTCTATAAATTTTAATTCTTCTTTGAAACGTTTATTGTTACTCATGCGTGAGCTAGTGTTACCTGCTTCTTCATGTTTCCAACATTGATTACATATACTAGGCTTTTCTCCATTAAGTAATTGCTTTCTTAATGTTTTATATTCGTGACTATTCCAAATATCTTCTATGCTACGATTGTGTGTATTTCCTAAAGGCTGTTTGTAATCACCTATGCAACAAGGTAACACACTTCCGTCAGCATTGACGTACATATGAATCCAGGGTAGTATGCAAAGTGTCTTACTCATTACTTGTCCATCAGTGTATAGACATTATATCCCCAAACCTTGTGTGCGGCCGCTACAGGGTGAGGACAATGATCTTGGCTTTGTTTTAAAAAGTTATTTGACGCTTCAATCTTGTCTAATTGCTTATTGAAATATTTATTTTCTTGAACTACAGGATAATCACTTACAAAGTTCTTTAACCAAGCCGCAACATAAAAATCAGGACTTTGTAATTTAAAGCCAGACATCCTAGCACTAAATTCCATCCATGTTTCTTTAATCATAGTAAATCCCCAATAGTTTTCATTTTGTTGCGTACAAAAGTTTTTCCAGGCAGTGGCTTTTACGTTATTAAACTTTGCAATAGTATCGTTTAATTGTGTGTAAAAAATGTGTTCGTTTTCAACACACCAGTCTTTAACACTCATGCCACTTACATAATTTATATCATATAACCTAGCAATAGGATGATCACCTAATTCGTTGATAACAATATCTTCTCTACTTGGCTCTGTCATTTGTACTAACAAATATATTTTATCGTATTGAGGTGATAGATATTTTAGTAATCTTTCTACGTTGCCAAAGATATAAAAATTGTTGTTTCCTGGTATAGCATACTGATAGTAATCTGTGTCCAGTAGTGTAGCAACCTGTGTACCCCAACAGTATCTTATCTGTGTATCTAAGTCCCATTTCATTAATGCTGATTGTACACGGCCTTCAAGGCTTTCACCATATGTCCAGCTTTCACCCAATACTAGTGTGCATTCTCTCTTGCCACGTTTGACCCAGAACTCTGTATTCTTTACATTTTGATTAATATGCAGAGGCTTTTTATTGTTGTCATTTACTAATACTTCTTGTAAATCCTTAAACAACCTATCTTGATCATTTGCTCCAGGTGTGTATTTGTAGTACTTAGGTTTTAGAACATTCATTATAGAACCCTTTTAATTCAGGAAACGTTTCAGTTAAGTTACAGTCTCTACGTTTATCGAACTCTGTAAACCAACGATAAAAATCTCTACGTCCTTGATCTAATTTAGCAGGTTCAATGTTTGTTGTACGCATATAGTCAACCACACGTCTAAATTTTTCTACTTCTAATGAACTAAACTTTGTTCTGTCTTGATCATCTTGATAGTCGTGCATATATTTTAAGTGACTTTCCATATACGGCATAAATTCTTCCTTGGGTAATATGTTCATGTCATATATGATTGGCTCTTTCAAATGCGGAGTATCAAATCTAACACGTTGCCATTGTGTGGCATTGTCATCACTATTATATTTGTGTCGCCATTCTAGTATTTTTTCTAATAATAAATTAAAACTAGTTACACCAAATATATTAAATGTAATCATAAACGTTACAGGCCATCCTGTGTTACTTAGATAGTGATCTAAGTTCTGTTCCCATAACTTTATATCTAGTCCTGTACGAGCATATTCGGCCCTAGGTCCCCAAGTGTCAATGCTTGTATACAGTTTAAAACTTTTAATACAATTCTTTTCTTTTAATCTTTTAACAGTAGAAGTTAACTTTTCTACTAGCTTGGGCTTAACACCCATGTTACTGTTGACTTCTATTTGTATGTGTGGTTTTGGATCTGCTTCTAGCTTATCAAACAATTCCCATAAGCTCTTGTGCATTAGAGGTTCGCCACCTGTTATACGCAATATGTTTAGTGTCTTACTTACTTCAGGCCACCATCTCCACCATGCGTCTACGTATGGATTCTCTTCTTCCTTCTTGTAAATCTTAAACCAATCAATATCTTGTCTATGTGAAGTAGACATACTGTATGGTCCGTGTTGTTTTATTTCATTATAGTATCTGCTAGATGCTTTAGGGTGACAATATCCGCATTTAAAATTACATTCATTACTAAAACTTATTTCAATGTATTCCGGATTTACATTAAAATCCGCCCCTTTTTGTTTTATTTCCGCTAATCTTTCTTCATTATAAATGCTTGTTGTTTTAATATGTCTATCACTTACATAGTCTTTACCCATAGCTTCAATCTTCCAACAGTAATTACAACCGTCTGGCTTTTCGCCACATAACATTTTCTTACGTTGGTCTTTCTTTTCTATGGTGTTATGTAATGCACTTGGATTATCTTTTAGTTCTTCTAATGGTATAGGGTGCGGAGCAGGGTGATAACAACTATGCGTTTCACCTGTTGCTAGATATATTGTGGTGTGATGCCATTTGGCCAAGCAGAATGTAGGAGATGTTTGCTCCTCAATCACAGGCATTAATTTTTTAATTTTTTCTAGTTCGCTCATTACCTACCTAGTACTCTATCACTGTTTACATAAACAGTTTTAAAGAATTTACTTTGCTCCTCATCTAGTGCAACTTTACTTATAGGTAATCCTTGCTCTTGTAATACTTCGCCATACTCGGCAATCATTTGTTCTACAGGATAGTCTTTAATCTCGTTCCAATATTCATTAAGCCATTTAAAATCTCTTGTTACAGAATGATCCCAATCGGTTGCTAATATCTTTTGACAACCATCTCTAGCACCCATGATAGCATATAGTCCGTTGTCAACATCTGCACCAACATTTAACCAAACAAGTAATCTATGATAATTTTGCCACCAAGTATTGTTTGCAAGATCCTGTACCTTTGCACCTCTGTTTAGTGACATCTTAACACCTTCTCTGAAACCTGCTCTCCAAGCCTGATGTGGTGTTGAACTAATAATGCTTGTTGAATAGTTTTGATTAAGCTGATAGTAGTTGTCAAAGTAACAAAACTCTATCTGTGTATCGTCTGACCCGTCTGTGTTTTCGTGTGTTTTCATATTTCTAACAAAGTCTTTAGTCCACATCTTTAGACTTCCGTTGCCGTATTTTAATCCGTTGATGTCAATGTTACCACACCAACTAAACTGATAGTCATCATCTACACCTAGTTCGTCTAGATCAAGTACTACGTCTAAAAACTTTTGATCAATTATTGTGTCGCCGTCTACAGTAACAAAGTGTTTAGTTTCTGATTGCTCTGCACAGACTTTGTGTGCCGCATCTGAACCGTCTACACCGTGTACACGTTTTGCCCAGGGCACCTTCTTACACAGATCAACATAATTTTTTTCTGCATTAGGTTCATCATAACTTAAGAATATGATATCTTGTTCAGCAATATTAATTTTCATTCTTTATCCTTAGTTCAACCCTACGCAAATCACTCACTGGATTACAAGCAGGAATACGACCATAGTATCTATAATAGTTAATTAGCATCTGCATTTCAGCTTCTTTTACAAGACTGTTGTGCATTGGCAAGTATGCTTGATATACGTTATCAATGTATTCCTTACCTATCTTTTCCTTAAATGCAGTACCACAACCATATGGTGATAACCTATCGTTACGTACTGTACCTTTAAAATCTGTGCGTCTACCTAGCATACAGTTTCTAGTTGTTGCTCTGCTTTCGCCAATGTATATTACACCTGGTTGTAAAATGTCTGCTACTTCGGGAGCTGAATCCTTAAACATTCCATACATATAACAGCCGGCATCTTTTTTATCAAACCCCCAACTAGCGTCATACTTCTCATCAATATGATGCCATGTTGTAAACTTGTCAAACTTTGGCATACCTAGTTTGTAAGATTGTGTTGTAAGATATTCTTTTCCACCATGCTCTAACACCTTTTTCATAGTGTATGCAAAGTCTTCCAAGTTATCTATTTTATCAAATATCTTTACAAGCTGATCCTGTTTAAGACCATGCCCACCAGAACCTTTTACAATGTTTTCTGCTAATATTTTTGACTTCATTCTATAACCTCATATTTGTAACTGTCGAACTTCTTTATAGTATACACTGAAATCGGCTTGTTGTCAAACTCAAATTGTTCGCTAAATGGTAAAACAATGTATTTTCCACCTATAAGTTTGTCAAACGTAAATTGTAGTGTTTTATAAAGAATGTTTGGATCGTCTTTCTTGGTTATACTAAATGATAAATGTCCATTTGTCAAGCTAATTTTTTGTGCTAAAATGTTCATTTCTAAATCGCCACCTATTGTTATCTTCCAGCAGGTATCTTTTACATTTTTAGTAACTGTTATATCCGCATTGTTTCCTGTTGTTGGTAGCTCGTATATTAAGTCGTCAACAAAGTAACTGTCTATGTCATGATTGCTACGTTGCCTTAGTTCGTATGTATTAGCTCTTTTAATATAGTGTACATAATAGAAGTGCATACTTTCTCTGCCTTCGATTATACCCTTTACTTCCTCGTCTGCTACAGGAATAAAACTTCCTTCAGTGGGTTTGATGTTTGGCAATGACAGTAGTTCTCCTGTTGTAGGATCAAATACTGCATAACGTTCATTGACTACTGTAATACCTAGTTGCATCTAAAGTCCTTTACAGTTTGTACAAAGTTTCTAACATTTTCTACAGGAGTTTCTTTGTTAACTCCGTGTGCTAGATTAACTATGTAAGGTTTGTCTTTCATTTTTTCTAACATTGATGTAGGATTAGCATCAGCAAGTAATTCACTAATGGGTATGCCTCCTTGTAAAACAACGTTAGTAGATACTTCTTCTACAGGTATGTCATCACTTAAATTGATGCAGTCAGGATTTACTATTTTTGCAAAGTCATTTATATTTTTACCTATCAGCCTTGGAAAAGCAATTATGCTAACTTCAGGGTATATCTTTCTTATAGCTTCTACTATTTTTGCTGTTGGAGAATAACATAGTTTATCTAGTTCTTGTTCTGTTAGATCTCCTGCCCAACTATCAAATATCTGTACTGTGTCGCACCCTGCTTCTATTTGGTGTACTAGGTGTTCAATTATGTAAGGAACTAATCCTTCTATAACTTTTTGATCTTTGTTACCACACATATACTTACAAAGTGTATAAGGTGCTCCAACAAATCCTATCAAGCTCTTGTTACTATCTAGTTCTTGCCTAGTTTGTTTGATTGCATCATACACAGGTTGACATCTTTCTATAAAAAGAAACCTATCCGTGTTTAGCATATCTTCATTATAAGGTCCTAGCTTTGGTGCAGGATTATAATCTAGTTCTTGTCCGAGTGCATAAGGAATAACAAGTATGTCAGAAAAAATTATTGCCGCATCCATATCAAATGCTTTGATGGGTTGCATTGTTATCTCTGTTGCCTTGCTTGGTGTAAGTGCCATATCCAAGAATCCGTTACTAGCTTCTTTGATTGCCATGTACTCAGGCATATATCTTCCAGCCTGACGCATTAACCACACAGGGTATAAGTTTGTTTCCTTATCTTTAATAGTTCTTTGTAATATAGTTTTCATATTTTTTAATTTTCTCTTCGGTTAAGAACTCTTTTTCTGTGTAATGAAAGATTCCTGATTGTAAATGATTACCTATCTTTAGTGTTAGGTCATCTGTAAGATATGATCCTACTCTGCTACGCCAAGTAGCACTACCGTTTCTCCAACCTTGTATGTGTGGCTTCATGTGTGTAAACGTAGGAAACTTAACACGTTTATTTGTAATCTTATCTTCACAGTCTAGTATCTTTGTTACTATAGCTGTGCTTGTATCCACACTTAAAAACTTTTGATATTGTTCCTTTGCATACTTTCCGTAAAACATCTGCCAGTTATTCATTACAATTTCTAGCAACGTATAAAATTCTTTTGCAAAATTACATTTTTTAAAGTAATGGAATCCTGCATATACATTAGGAAGGTTATTTGCTTTGTATGTTTTTCTATAATGGTTGTCTATTACCTTTTCACCTCTATATGTATAAACATTTGAGGTATAGAACACTTCATAGTTTTCTAAAAACTTCCACCATGTGTCTATGTTCTGCAATACTAACATATCGGTATCCAACACAATAGTTCTATCATAAGGACTTGCATGGTATAACTTCCAACGGTTGTCTACCTTCCAATCATTGTCCTTTGCATCATCTAACCAAGGTATGGGTTTGATAACATCAAACAATTTTTCATACCTAGATGGCACTTTATCGTTGGTTATTAAACAAATGTTGGCGTCATTAGTAGCTTTAATACTCATAGCTAACACACACGCCTGCTGTACGTAATCGTATTCGCTGTTTTGTGCTATTAATACGAATCCTTTACTAGGCACTTTTGCTCCCTACTGGTTTACACACATATTCTACTGTGTCCCATTCACCATCTTGTGGTATTTCTTTGTATAATATAAGCATTGTATTACATTCTTTTTCATCTTTGAACCACTGTACGTCTTGTGTTTTGCAATCACTACCTAAACATACAGTAAGTAGTATATGCCAAATGAATTCCATTACAGTACTCCTCTTATTTTTACAATGTCGCCTATAATTTTTTCAAAGTCTTCAATCCTAACCATGTTAGGTCCGTCACTAGGTGCATTGTCTGGATCATTATGAACCTCCATAAAGAAACTATCTATTCCTAATGCCGCTCCGGCTCTTGATAAACCTGGAACGTATGCTCTGTTACCCCCACTACTGTCTCCTTTGCCTCCTGGCTTTTGAACAGAGTGCGTAACATCATATACTATTGGTACATCAAAATTATCTAACATATATTGTAGTCCTGTAAAGTCAGACACTAATGTATTATAACCAAAACTAGTTCCTCTTTCAGTTATCCATACTTCGTTTGCACCGTTTGTTTTACTTAATATGCCCTTGACATCCCATGGTGCTAGGAATTGTCCTTTCTTGATGTTAACAATCTTTCCTGTTTTACAAGCCGCCTTGATTAAATCTGTTTGCCTACACAAGAAAGCAGGTATTTGTAAAACGTCTACAGCTTCGTTGTAGTATGCCGCAATTTTTAATACTTCGTTTTGGGTATGCACGTCAGTTAAAGTTTTTATACCAAGGTCATTTTTAAGAACTATAAAGTCTTCCATGGTAGTTGCAAGGCCAACACCCCTTGTACCATCAGCTGAAGTCCTATTTGCTTTGTCAAAACTTGCTTTGAAGTAATATTCTATCTCGTGTTTATCACATACACGTTTACATTCTTTTGCAATCATCAAACTGTCAGTAAGTGTTTCATGTTGACAAGGACCTGCAATTATTCTCATTACACTACTCCTCTATCTATAATTCTGTTAAGGCTAAACTTGTTCATAACGTGAATGTTACTGCCTTTGATACGCAATGGTGTATATTCTCCTAGGTGATTCTCTTTTTCTAGTAAGAATAAAAAATTATCCTGGTCAAGTTCCCACAAAATATCTCTATCTGCTGTGTAATACTTTGTACCTGGTAACTTATGTGCAAAGTCTCCTTCTTGGTAACCATTCATTATGTGTATTGCTACACTAAACACATGGTCGTTACGGAAAAGACCTCTGTTTACTTGAAAGATGCTGTTATAGTGGTCCCAGTTTTCTTGTATGTGCTTTGTTAGTTCAAAGAATACCTTGTTCTCTTCTGACTTTCTAAAGAATATAACAGTAGCCCAATAAAAGTCTATGCTACTATCACTAATCTTTTCAAACTCAGCAGTATCTCTCCAGGCTGTTAGGTCTTTTGCATTTTTAAATATTAGAAAATTGTGATCTTGTTCAAAGCAATTTTTAAATAAGCTATTTGCTATAATATAATCACTGTCTAGTAGTATTGTTTCGTCATATGGTGTTAGTTCATATGACTGTGTGCGTAGGTCATTCTTAAATTGTAAGTGCTTTGCTACTCCCGACCCATCAAAATATCTTTTAGTAGTCGAATTGTTTGTGAAAGGCACTTCAATGACTTTATCAAAAACTTCTTCATAGTCCTTGTACGTTTCCTTTAGGTAATCTACACTATCCGTAACTATGCTAGTTGGTATATCTAAATATTTTCTTATTCTTTTAGCTGAATAGTGAGCTTGTTTTATGTAATCAATCTGTGCATTGTTACGTGCAAAGATTAATGCACCTTTAGTCTTCTTTGTCATAATCTACTAATCCCGAAACCTTGCGTTTAGCTCTTAGCTTTTGGTATTCTGTTTCGTATTCGTTAGTAGATGTAAAATAAACGTCACTAATATTATCGTAGAATTCATGAAGCTGTTCTATTCTTATTGGAGTGTCATTATCGTCTACAATAACAACGTTTGAGTCATCGTTATCACACAGAATTTTTACAAAAGTCAATAGTTCTTGTGTAACAGAAAATTGTCCACCATTAAAATAGTAAATTCTGCTTTCAAGAAACTTCTCTTTTAACACTCTTTTTTGGTTATTAAGAGTCACCATATAATTAGAAAAGTCTAAGGCTTTTTTTAATCTTTCATCCATAATAGTAATCCGTAGTTGTACTACTATTTAGATAAATTTTTAGTGGACTATGTTAAGTTTGAACCAGCGTCTGTGCTGTGTGTTGGTGTAGGAAGCTCAACGTATGTCCCTGTAGGACGTAATTGAGTAATTGTGCTGTTTAAAGTACCTAGTACATCTTCATCGTAGTTTGGATTACCAGTGTTTGCGTCATTCCATTCTGCTTGGAATTGGACTTGAGTAGTACCAACCAATTTAGCTTTTAATGTATAGTTGTTGGCCGCATATAAACCAGTACCTGATTTAGTAAACAATGTCTGGAAAGCTGTTGTAAGATCATGAAATCCTACTGTTGAACCTGATCCTGATCCTGTTGAGCTAGTTGATGTGTACCCCATCTTAATAGTTCCCATGTTAACAAGCATACCCATCCAGTCAATAGTTTTTGCACTAGAGCCTAAGTATGTAATGTTACTTGCAAAACGGATTTCTCCACCTGCATTAAAAAACTGTCTTCTATGATCAGATGTGCTAAACGTTACGTTTAGTAAATGTATTAATGTACCATTCCAGTTTGATGTATAAGTTGCGGAAGTTGTTGCTTCTGCTGTTGCCTGAGAGGCGTGTATTTGAAACTTTTCGTTCTCTAAGGTAGTTGTTAAATTTTCAAACTGTGCAACACCCTTCTTATTAATAGTGTCGCTGTCTAAAATAGTATCTGTTGAACTGATAACTGCTATTTGACTTGGTGCTGTACCTGTTTGGTGTACTCTACCATTAGCAATATCTGTGTAAAGTGTTGACATATGAGTTGCATTGATTACATCTGATGCACCTACTTGGCTTGAATTCAGCGACTGTCCGTATCCGTCATCGCCGGAACCTGTTCCCATAATAGTTGCTACTCTTGATTGCAAGTTGTTATACCTTGCCGCTGTAATAATATCGCCGATTGCCATTTAATTTATACCTTTAAAAATACTTCTACTAGTTTTTCGCCGTCTTTGTCATCATTTTCTAGTGCAATACCAATCATTGTACCGTGTCTATTATCTTGATTACCTATTCCGTCCATTGCTGTGTAAATAGGCTCACCTTTAACAATAAGTCCTTCAACTCTAACTGGCACTCTACCTTTAAGTGCAACTGCTTGACCGTCTGCTTCTGCATTCATCAAGTAAGCTGGTTTCTCAGATATAACTCCGCATGGTATTTCACCTTCACCGCAAGCCTCCATCTCAGCATCAATGCTTTCTTCTTGATCAGCTTTGACTACTGTCATAATAGTACCTACTGGATACTCTTCTTTAGTTGTGTATTTCTCTGCCAAGTCAGCGTATTGTGCCTGTGTAGCTGTACCTGTAAATAAGTTTGCTACCAAGTTACCTGAACCATCTCTAACTGCTACTGTATCATTAGTTGCCGCTGTTGATCCTGAACGGTAATTTGATCCAACTGCTAATGTTGAAGCCTGTGTTGCCAGTCCTGCAAATGAAGTTGCGTAAACTGTTGCAAATTTATTACCAGACTTACCTATGTTATAGGTATTATCTGCACCTGGGTGCATACCAGTTGATTCAATCGCTAACGGTTGTGCAACTGTTCCTACTGAATCATCAACTTTAATTTTAATTACTGTACCTACGTCGTTTTGTATAACACCTTCGTTATCATTTTCAACGTAAATTTTAAGATCGTTGGAATCACCAATTGAAATACCAGCATCTGCAAAGTTAACAAGTGAAGTAAATGATCCTGATCCTGCTAATGCAAAATCTGAAGCAGTATATCCACCAAGTTTTAATGAGTTACTTGCTGTACCCCAGTAGTAATCTGTAGTACTTGTAACACCGCCTGTTGCGTTTTGTGTATTTCTTAGGGTTATTCCTTTTTTAACAACGTCAAATCCTGTAACTGCGTTAGTTGGATCTGTACTATCAATAGTAAATGAAACTGCACTAATCATATAAATGACTTCGTCGTTAACAATGGCTTGAATGACTAGTCTATTTGTGCTTGTTGTATCTCTTATAGTTACAGTTTTCATCTGTGTTACACTAGTACCTGAACCTTGTGGTCCAACTAATACGTAACCAGTTCCGTTGTATGCGTATAATTGTTCGTTTGTGCTATCCCACCATAAATCACCAGTAGCTAAACCAGCCGGTTGTGTTGCACTTACTTCTGCTCCACCTGTTGTTCTAAACTTAGAACCATCATAAAATTTAAGTTTAGATGCTGTAGCATCAAACCAAACTTGTCCTGAAATCGCTTTAGGTGGTTGTGAAGTTCCGCTAAAGTTTTCTAGCAGATGTAAAAAATTCTCGTTTTGTATTTCACCGTATCCAGCGTAGTTTTTACCTACTAACTTAATATCGGTAGTTTGGTCAACAGTTCCGTCTTCGACTGTTGTCAAAGTAACGCCACTGTATCTATCTATAGTATATGCCATTGTTATAAACCCCTATAATGTTATTTATCTTTTACCATAGTCCGCCACTGCTACCTAGATCAGTGTCAAACACCCAAGATCCAGCTTGAACCTTGAATCTTTTTAAACCTCTAGCCACTGAAGCATTAACAGTACCTGAAGCATTACTAAACGCAATATCCTGTAAAACACTTTCATTCTGTACACCATTTGAGTCTACAGCAATGAATGATTTACTTGCAACCGTGTTTACATCAATTCCACTAACTGTTGCTCCAGTTAATGTGCTTGTTGGAACATACGCATATGATCCTGTCTTTTTAGTTGCCGCCGGATAAATGTCCTCAATAATTGTAGCAATATTGGCATTACTTAACCCTGTAATATCCAATGGTACAATAACTGGCTCATTATCTAGTGAATCATCTACATAAAATTTAGTTGCGGCATCAGTATTAGTTGTAGGTTCAGCTAATCCTGTAATTTTTTGGTTATTAGTAATAGTAATTGAACCATCACTTGTTATTTGCAAACCGCTACCTGATGTAGATATTGCATAGTTATTAATTGTTACGTTGTCAACTGATAGTGTAGATAATGTACCTACCTGTGTCAAGCCTAATGCTGATGTTACAGTTGATCCTAATGCTGTTTCGTTTAATACTTCGTTTCCATTAACCTTGTAACCTTTAGTTACTGCCAAGTCAATGTTTTCACTTGATGTCCAAGCCTGTTCAGTATTACGCCATAAAAATTCTTTATCTAAGTCTGAAGATTTAAGAATAATACCACCACCGTCTACCGCGGCATTGTTACCTGTTGAACTATCTGATTGTATAGCAAGTTCAATGTTCTTGTCTTCAACTCTTAAAACTGTTGTTTCTACTGCTAAACTTGTACCACCAATAATTAAGTCGCCATCAATTTTAGCATCTCCGCCCACGTGTAAAGTGTACTGTGGAGAAGTTTTAAACAATCCTACGTGTGATTCTGATGTATCAACTACGATAGCATCAAGGTATCCAGTTGGTTGTCTAACTCTAACTTTCCAGTCATGATTGGATAATTGGTTTTCAGTTACAAATGAAGTACCAATAATTTTCATAATATTGTTTTGTGCAGGTCCTATTGTAACCCCGCCACTGTTACTAACTGTTAATGCACCTGTTGTGGTACCGTTTGAGTCAGCTGGTAAAAACTGTGATGCACTCTTTTCAACACCTGCGGCGTTAATTAAGTTTAGTGCGGCATTTGATACGCCTCTGAAAACAGTTCCCGTTGATGATGCATCAATTGGAGTAAATCCTTTTTTGATTGTTCCAGTCAATCCTGCAATAGTATAACCTACTGCTGGAGTAAATTCTTCATTTGACCATACACCGTTAAGTGCTCCGCCTATGAATAATTTTGCAACCACCTTGCTGTTGTTTTGTGTATCTAATGCTGTAAATGTTTCAAACCCTGTCTTGCCTTGTTGTGCAGAGTATATAGGTCCAGCTAATTCTAAGTCTGTACCATCATAAAAATATAATTGATTCTTTAAACTGTCTAACCAAAGGTCACCACTTACAAGTGTTGCCGGTTGTGCCGTAGCAACAATAGGTCCGCCACTTTCTCTAAATGATGTTCCGTCATAAACTTTTATTCTACCTTGTGTTTTATCATACCATAACTGTCCAATTAACGGAACTGTTGGTGCTGATGTAGAAGCAAAGTTTTCTAACATCTTGATTTGATTTTCGTTTAGTGTTTCACCAAATCCTGAATAGTTTTTTCCAATAAGACCAATGCTTGACGTTGTAGTATCTAATTGTCCATCAACTAGATCTACGAGTAACGTGCCGTCAGTTTTGTTTAGTTTATAACTCATATCGCTGTATTCTCCCCGGCATAGATAATATAGTTAACAGTCATGTATGGGTTCATAACATCTATAGCTGTTCCCAATGCGTTGTTTGTTAACACACCACCTGAAGTAGGATATGCCTGACCTGCACCTGTGCCTGTCGGAGCATCGTATTGAATACCCTGTGCATCGTTTGGAGTACCTGTTACATCTCTTAAAGTATAGTACTGATCTCCACTTGGTCCTCTTAAATCGTGTTCGTGTTCTGGTAAATTATTAATTGCAATAGTTTGGTTCTGTTGTCCTTCAACACTTCCCATTGTGTCGGCCGCCGCTGATGTTACAACGTTTGCTGATCCGCCACCCATGTTATCTTTACCTAGTGGGAATCTACCTCTTAAATCAGGTAATGCAAATTTACCTGCCGCTACCAATGATTGATCTTTAAAGTTGTAGCCAATCACGTTAAACAAGTTTTGATATGTTGCAATAGTTACTTCTTGTCCGTAACATAATACCCAATCAACTGGAGCAGTATCGCCACCAAATGGTGATATCATTCCAATCGGTAATGTAGGAATTGCTTTAAACAAATTAGTTCTTGAAACTTTATAAACACCAGTATCGCCTGTTACTCTGTTTAATAATATTTCGTCTGTTGATAATGAACTAGAAACTTCTGTTTTATTAGCAACAAATGTATTTGAAATCGTTGTTGTAAATGTTTTGCTACTTGCATCTTGTCCGTCAAATGTAAATGACGGTGCAGTTACATCACCATTCATTTGGAATGTTGTTGAACTTGCAAGTTTGTCTGTTGATCCAGAACGTCCTGAAACTGTTCCTGTAACGTTACCTGTTAAGTTACCTATAAGGTTCTGTGCATAAACGTTTAACCATTGTTCGTTAGCTGTACCTAAGTTACGTGATGTATTTGCGTTTGGTACAATGTTTGCTGTAGTTGTAAGTCCTGAAAGGTTTGTATCACTGCCAACAAATAGTTTCTTAGCAATACCAACACCACCTTTAGTAATAATACTTCCTGTTGATATAGTAGAAGCATCTGTAGTACCGTCAACCAATAATGAGTTTGAAAGTTGTATGTTTCCTGTAACGTCTAATGCTTGATCCGGACTTAAATTATTAATACCAACTTTAGCAGTTGAGTCAATTCTCATTACAGTCGTTGCTGAACCGTTGTTGTTTACTCTTACGTCAATGTTTGATCCTGAAGTTTGGTGACTAATAATACCCGCTTGTCCTTCAACTCCCATTGTAAAGAAACTTGAAGCACCAACTGTAATACCACCATTGTTTTTAACTGTTATCGGATATAAACTTTGTGAAGTACTGTCGTTACGCATAAAGTTTGTTGCAGGTATGCTTTCGTTATTAATAACTAATGCTTCTGCCTTTTCCGCAGTTCCGTAATATTTTCCTGCACCTGCACCTGTAATATCTGCTGAACTTAAATTAAAGCCAGGATTGATTGTTGTAAATCCTGCAATGGTTGTCTTAGGTGTAAATGCCGCTGTTGAATAAATTGCTAATGTCTTGGCACTAATTTCTATAACCAAACAAGTATAACTTACATTGTTTGTTCCAACTATTGATTCAGGCTTAACACCTGTTGACAGTCCATCACTAAATGTTGGACCTACTAATACCCAACCTGAACCTGTGTACAAGTATAGTTGTTGGTTATCAGTATCAACCCAAAGGTCGCCTGTAACTGATTGTGCCGCACCTGGTGCCGTTGTAGCTTTCTTTAATCCTGATGCACTAATCCAAGTAGTACCATCATATAATTTTAATTGATCAACACCTGCTGTATTATCATACCATAACTGTCCTTCTGTAGGATTGTTTGGTGCAGTTGTGTTTGCAAAATTTTCTAATAGGTGTAAAAAGTTTTCAGCAATAGCAGTACCATAAGCAGTTGTATTTCTGCCTGGCAGTGACAACGACGTCTGTTGGTTGATTGTATTATCTTCAACCGTTATGCTACCCTTGTTAGCAACGTCTGTATGGTTAACTGTATATGCCATCTATTACGCCTCGTTAAAACCAGTTAATGATTGTACTCTAACTGTATAATCAATCTGGATTAGTCTGTTTAAACTTTTTTGTACTGGGTGGAATATTACGTGTGTTAATAATCTACCTGTACCACTTGTTGCATAACTTACTAGTCCTAGCTCATCAAATACATATAAGCTGTCTGAACTTGTTGCGTTATCCAATGCATCTTGTCCTGAAGGTTCACCGTAGTCTAGTAAACAAGTTGCAATAATATCTGTGTAATTTGTACCACTAACATGACGAGTTTCAATCTTATTTCTTGTAGGATCTGTGTTGTTGATTGAATTGTCATCAATTACTTTAGTGTATGTTTGGTTGTACAAACTAGCATTTGTTCCTGTGCTATTTGGTGAAAGGTATGTAATAATACCAGTTGGATCAACTGATGTTCCACCATTACCAAAGTTCATGGAATATATCATTCCTTGCCCTTGGTTAGCTAAACTTTCTGCTAGTGAAATACTCATATTCTCATAGTGGATAGCATTTCGCTTATCCACAAAGATTTCACCGCTTTCTGGGTTATGTATCTTTATGTGTCCTTGCAAAAGAACTCCTGAATTGTCTTTAAAATTGTCTGTCATGTTTATATCCTACAAGTGTATTTATTTAGGTAACGCCACCTCTTTGTTTCTTAAGAACCTTCCGATGTTATTTTCTTGCAATCTTAGTGGAGTTCCGTTATCAGTCCATTTTTTACCTATGCGTCTAACCACCATTATCTTGGTGTTAATCGCTGGTGTGTCTGTTAGTGTTACTACTGGATTGACTCCATCAACACTAAATTCTGCTGGTAGTGTAATATCTCCCTCTGGACTGTCCAAATCATTGCTTGGATTGAAGGAACTTATCGCATTCTTGCGTAATCTACGTCCACCTACAAAAATCTCAAATTCGTTTACGTTGTTTGGTATAAAGTCTACAGTTACAGCTCTAGTTGAGCCATCTGCTGTAAATGTCTGTGTTCTCATCTCATCTTTATACGGTACAGTCTGGTACACACTCTGATCTAGCACCTGTGCTCCAGCTGTGTGTAGTGTTTTAATACCTGTACCTAGTGTACCTCTGCGTAACTGTCTAATAGCACCTTCTTCTTTTAGATAGTATTCAATACGTTCTCCGCCAATGAATATGATGCCTGGAATACCTTTATCTCTGTTTGGCTGTGGTAATCCGTCTGCGTTAGTTACAAATATTTTAGTATCATACCAGTTTAAGTTCTGTGCTAGTGTGTATTCAACATCATCACCCAAACGTTTGAAGTGTGTTCTATTAAGCATATCTTTAAACTGTCTAAATCCAAACTTGCCAACTATTGTGCTGTTTGAGAAGTGTATCAACTCAATTACATCATTTGCATTAAGATCTACTACAACTCTAATAGTTTGTTTATCATCTTGTAAGTAATAATCAACACTTGGAGTTAACAAGGCGCCATTTACTACTAACCAAACATATTCAGCATCGATGGCCGCTTTACGCAACTTGATGATACCGTTTGTAAGTTGATGATATTCTGTGTAATTATCTGTACCAACTGTAATTGGGTTACGTGTAACTATGTCTAAGTTTTCTCTTTCAATTTGTCTTACATCATGATTTGTTAACTGATATACAGTTACACTTTCATTGTTTGCAGGAGCAGTATCAAGATAAACTTTACCTGGAGTTTCAACCCATAAGCCGTTACCGTCTAAGAAACCAAATGCGTATTCGCCACCGTCAATTACATAAACATCTAATACATCACCGTCAACACCTATGTCAGAGAACAGTTCTACTGAAGCATTAAACGTATTCCAGTTCCAAGCAGTTGAAAGTGTAAGTTCTGTTCCGTTTAAGAAAACTCTAACTTGGTTTGCACCAACACCAGCTTGAGTAATTTGATAATCTCTTAATTGATATTCTCTTACTCCTGTTGTTACTTTAAACTGTTGATTGTATCCTGCATTTAATACTTTGTTTCCAACTTTAACAATTACATTATGTTCTAATGGTTTTTGATTTAGTGGAGTTTGTGCAAGAGCAAATTCTTTGTTTGTTCCGTCACCTGTAAATGTATCTGTTGCAATCTGTGAGAATGATTTACTTGCACTATCAAATATTGCATATTGTATTACAGTACTGTTAAGAGGTGCAGTACCTAGTTTAAACACACACATTCCTTTTTGTGCATAAGTGCCATCTGTTTCTGCCATGTCAACGTTTGTTGTTACACCGTCAACTGTTAAGAAGAAACTTAATGTTGATTTAAATGGAATGCTTGTAACAAACTGTGCAGTTGAACCGTCACCTATAAACTGATCAACATCAAGTATTTTCTCACCATTGTTACTCATTGTAATAATGTGTACCTGTTGTTTGTCACCTGGTGCAGTTGTTAATTTAAGTTTTTTGTTTTGATAGTCAACTGTAAACTCTGAGTGTGATAAAATAGTGCCATGTACTTTTACCCAAACGTCCTTTTGACTTAATGGTACGTAATTAATATCAAAGTCTTTATTAGTTCCGTCACCTAAATAGTTGTAACTATGTAACACACTTGAACCGTCTCCAGTTCTTTCATAAACCTTAATATCTAGTGTATCTAAAACTTGTCCTGGAACAAGCTCTTCAGGTCCTTTTGAAGTTAGTGGAGTAACAAATCCGTCACCGTCAATAACAATTTCTTCTGCACTAATACCTTTGGCAGTAGCATAAGCTAGGTCACCACCTTGTACTAATGTATCATATCCATCTGGATCTGGAATAAACGAACCGTCACTTGATGCTTTTCTAATTACAATAACATCATTTGCTACTGTTGGAATTTTTTCTTCGTCTAACTGTACTGTAGTTTGTCCTGTTCCTGTAATACTTTGCATTACAGCATTTACATTTGTAGGAACTGTTGAACCATCGTATTGCGGATCATCTACTCTAATACCATTTTTGTATACGTTATATACTACGCCATTCGCTAATGGTTTAGCAAGTGCAAATACATTTGTACTTCCGTCTAATACAAAAACTTCATCTTCGTATGTGTTATCATAAGTGTCCCAAGTTGTTGTGTAGTAAGGATCACTAGCCCAACCTGTACCTGCTCCAAATGTGAAACTCTTAACTTCAATTCCTCCGTAATCAATACCGTCCATTAACTGCGATACGTCATTTCCTAACATACCTGTTGATGGAGTATAGAACAAGTTAATTCTATCCTGTGCTTGTAGCATAGTAATTTCTTTAGAATACTTAACAACAATCACAGCATTATTTGCCGGAGGTTCAGCAAACATGATTTGTCCTTTGGTTCTAACATAGGACTTATCTGAGTATTCAACGTTGCTGTATGTGTATTCACTTTGTAATGATTCAACACCATCTACAGTAACTTCTATTTGAGTCTTTCTTAAATCCATTGGCCATGTTAGGTTAAATGTTGTTTTACTTCCTGTACCTGTAAAGTTTTCTGTCTGCGATAGTGTAGTAATTAAGAACGTTCCTGTTACTCTATCAAACTTAGATACGTGATGTAATGCTCTAACCTTGCTGTTACCTAACTGTGCTGAAACAACTGCCGCAACCGAACCTGTTGACTGTGTTCCATTAATGCTAACTGTAGGAGCACTTAGATATCCACTTCCTGGATTTGTAACTGTAATATATTTTATTGCTCCGCCTGTACCAAGTGTTGCTGTTGCAGTTGCACCTGATCCGCCGCCGCCTGTAAATTTAATTACTGGTACATCTAAATAACCTGTTCCGCCATTCTTGATGTTTACCGTTAATACTTCAAAGCCAACATTTTCAGCCCAATACTTGTTAGGGTAATCAACTATGTTTGCATCTTGTCCATATATTAAATCATCTTTAACTTTTAAACTTGAAGGAACAATCTTACCATCATCAATGCTGTAAGCTGGTGGTATATCAAAGTCCGTTACACCTGTTGCAGTTGGATCTGTTTTTGTGTAAGAACTAATGTATTCTCTAATTTTTGTTTTGTATGGTTTAGCTTCTTCAACAAAATCTTCATAACTAGGTAAGCTATCATTTTGGAAAGTAATTTTCTGTGTTAAATCACCTGCGTTATGTTTAGCTTTCAAGAATGAAGTTTTAAATGCCCAATCAACCATTGGTTGTTCGCTAAACGCATATCTTAAACTTGCAAAGAACAGTTCGTTATAGTGTACAGCAAGATCATTTATAAAGATATCATCTCTTAATGCTGTTAAGATTTTTCTTAACTCTAGTGTTGGTTGATCGTCATAGAATGAAGTATCATAACTTAATCCGTCGTAACCAATATTACTACTTGCTGGATCGTATAATGCTCTTGATAAAGCTATTGTTCCGTTCTGTCTACCAACAGTTTTATATTTTGTTGTGTAGTCTGTACCGATATCGCTGATCTTTTCTAACAGTAACCAACCACCTGATCCTATTGTACTAATTTTTACAATATCACCAACTGTGTCAGTTAAACTTTCTAATTCATATGAATAATCAACTAGGAAATTAATATCTGTAAATTCGCTGTAACCTATGTCATACCAGTCTGTGTAACTCCACCATTTAGTTGTGTCGTAACTTGAACTTGATGTTCTTTCCCATAATTTAGTTGTGTTGTTGTAGGCATATATTGCCCACTTGTTACTAACTGTTTCATCAACAGCAACAAGTACACTATATTTTCTTACTGACAATGTTGTTGTGCTAGGATATCCTGAACCTGCATTCTTAACAGCAACATTTGTAATGGTACCTGCTGTATTCATTGTAATTGTAATTTCTGCACCGCTACCGTTACCTACTAATCCAAACTCGTATGTTGGAACTGTAACGTAACCTTTACCACCATTTGCAATATCAACTCTTTCAAGTTTGCCGTTTACAAACACAGGTGTTAGTACTGCTGGAATAACATTTGATACTCCAACAAACTGTAGTTCTGCATTTGTTGTAACTGACTTGTCAAACTGTTTGCTTAACAATGTTGGTGTAGGATCTTTGCTTAAGAAAGCACTTAGATTTAATTCGTCAACAATTAGGTTTGCTTTTAATGTAGTGTTAGCTCTTTCAACAACTTGTTTAAGTGCTTCAACTCTATTTTTAAACATACCTTGTCTTGGTCTGTCTAGTATACCATATTTTTGTTTTTCACTTAAGATAGTGTCTGGCACCGGTCTTTCGTTTGTATCAACACCAATTAAACTGTCATACCATTTACGTTCAATATCTGCATTTGGTTTACTTGTACCTAAACCTTCTGACATTAACTGATACTGATTGTGTATGTTAATTTCTTTATTATCAATAGTCCAATAACGGAAGTTGATTGCATTGTCTGGTCCACTTACAAGTGATTCACAGTTGTATAAACCAAATTTATTGTTGCTGTAAAGTGCAACAAATTTTTGTCCCATTGCCATTGGATCCGTAATTAATTGTGCTACGTCATAAGCAGAAGTTTTTCTCCACTCTAAGTCTGGAATAACTTTTGTATTCTTAACCCAATAGTAATATTTGTTACTAAATCCTTTTGATATTTCATTGTAAACTTGTACTTGTACAAAGGTGTTTACATCTTTAGCTGTACCACTTATACCTTTTACAAGACCTTCTTCTGTGTCTGCTGTTTCGTTCCATTGTGTTGGAGTAAGTGTAGATTCAACCCATTCATAAACATCAATACTTGCTCCAGTAAATAATTTATTCCAGTTAGCTGTATTGTAAATTATGTTTCCTTGGTATGGGTTTACAAATTTAGCTGTGCTAATATCCCACCATAGTCTGCCTACGTTTGCATTATTCCAATAATTTTCTGGATCAATTACAGTATTAGGTGTGTTAGTTCCGTTAGTATAAACTGCTGGATCATAATGTGTTTTGAAAGTTAATTCTTCCTCAGCCGCTCCGGCAATTTTTCCTTGTATAGGATCAATGTAATCTATTTTTTGTGCAATAGGATTAGGTCCCATTGTGTAAATGAATACGCCTTTAAATTTAGTTAAGTCAACTTGGTCAGTTGGTGTGTGCAAAGTTTGCCAAGGTAGAGCTTCTCTATCTCTCTTGTAATCTAGTAACGTACCTATGTAGTTGTTCCAAGTAGATGAATCTTCCATATCTCTAACTGAAAGCTCTGGCATCGGAACGTAAACGTGATTCTCATTAAACAATAAGTATTCGCCAAATCTTTCTACTGAAGCATTTTTGTAATTAAACTTCTCTGCGTATAATAATTTGTTTTGTACCTTCTGATACATAAACACTTGTCCGCTATCTGTGTTTACACTTTCAAATTGTGTTAAGTTATTATCAAATGTAGTTGACAACACATCAAACGTTGTGCTTGTTACAAGGTCTCCGCCTTTAGAACTTACAATTAAATCATTGCCTTCAAAGTCTATCGCGGCTCCAAATCTTTCAGCTACATCATTTTCAGGACTGTATAAAGTTTGTGTTTGACTAAACACACCGCCTACACTAGTGTATACAAATACCTTACCGTTATTGTCTGAACGTGTATCGTCTTCTGGTGCACCTACGGCTAACATATCTCCTGTGTCGTTTAGACTAATTGCACTTCCATATTTTATTCCAACTGTCGGAGCAGGAAGCATCTGTGAAAATTCATAGTGGCCGTTGTTAATTCTGTAAATTATAATCTTAGGATCACTGTTGTTAAAGTCTGCCACAGTTGCAAGTACATCTCCGTATTTGCTAATTGAGAATGGGTGTGCATACTGTATTAAGTTGCCTTTATCAAATGTGCTATCATCACTTACACTTAATCCTGTATCATTAGGAACATAACCAATGTAGTCAATGTTGTTTGCTAACAATGTCCAATACGTTAAAACAAACGCACCTGGTGTTAAATTAGTTTTTGCTTGATAGAAACTTCCTTGATATAAAACTATATCGTCTGTGTAATAAGTTTGTGCGACATCATACTCGCCTCTAAAGAATAGATTCTTACTTCTACCCCATTCGTAAACTGTACCGTCTGCATCTGTACCGTGATTAACAAAGTGTATTCTACCACTGTTGCTAACATCTAAGTTTCCTGGAGCACTTACATATAATCTATAAAAATCTGTTATTGTATTTGACTTACATAATTCTATCTGAGTACCTAGATTACGGTTACTTGCTCTTTGAGGATTTGTGTAACCATGCTGGTAACTATAAAGTCCTGTACCCATTTTTTCATAAACAAAATATACACCTTCGTTTGTAAATGAACTTGCTGAACCAGTACTGTCTGTTTTAAGTGCTGAAACTTGTTTCCAATCCTTGTTAAGTGGATTAGGATAGTTAGGTGTTCTTGCTACACCATTTACGGTCCTATCGTTATAAACTTGTATTTCAACTTCATTTCTAAATGTAGGTGTTGTTACAGGTAATTGTGTTGAGTCTGTAAATCTTACAACTACTAACTTACCAGTTAACGAACTAGACATATCCATATTGTCTAATCTACCTGATAGTCTGTCAATGCCTGCACTTACTCCATCTTTAATTGCAATGGTGCTTGTTGCGGAGTGTAAATTACCAAAGCTAAATGTACCGCTTCTATTTTTAACGTATACTCTACAATCCAATAATTGTTCTTGTACATAAACAACTTCACCAGTTGCGTTTGTATTTTGATCAATAATCGTTTGTCCTATCTGAGGAATAAAAGCATTACCTTGGTTATCAAAGTTTGTAAATGTAACATCTACATAACCGTCCCATAGATCATAAACTTCGTGTCCTAGTGCTTGGTTAATGTAGTTTGTGTTTATTCCTAGTGTTGCAGGATCAAATACAGTATTCAAACTATTTCTAACCTTATTGACATACATCTTAAATGTATCGCCTGTGTTTAGTGTATCTGTCCAAGCCTTGTTTGCTCTAAAGAACCAGTATGGACTTAGGTCTGGCATACCTTGTTTGTTGTAGAAACTTAAATGTCCTAACTTACCGCCCTTGGTTGGATCACTAACTTGATTCAACGCATACACATCGTCCATTGTGTTATAGTATACTTCAGGTGATTTACTTTCTGATTGTGTAATAATATCCTGTACTACAAACTGTGGAGTTGTTACACTCTTAACTGAACTTGTAAAACTTGTTAAGCCAGTTACTTTCCACCAGCCGCCAAACGTTGCTCCAGAATTTAAAGGATTCAATGCAACATAAGTTCCCATGTTTTGCGTACCAAGTGTTGCACTACCACTATCAGTGAACTCACCGTTCATATCTTTGATATAGATAGTTGCTTGGTTTACGTTTTCAACATGGATGTAATCAACTGTACCTATTGCAGTTGTTGTACTAATAGTATCACCAACGTTAGGTGTTCTTAACATATTATCAAAGTATAGTATTGCATCTACTTTACTTGCAATAGTTTTACTTCCTTCGAATTGTGCTACGCCCGGGCCGTTGCTACCAAAAGGTAAAATACCCGCTGGATAATTTTGTGAATATTGATCCCAGTTTAATACAATAGTGTCGCCAGCCGCTGTTGCTTCGTATTGAGACAACGGAGCTCTAATTAACATATGATCCGTTGGAACATTAAAGTGATAATTACCCCTTACAGCATAAACAACTTCTGGATAGTTTGACCCGTTCCATGAAGCTTCTGCTACTGTGGCAGTATCATAAAAACTGTTAAATGTTAATGTACCTTGTGCCTGTGCAATAGGAAATTGTGCTTCCCAGAAGTTTTCCTGATAGTTTACAATGTCGTTCTTAACATAAGACTGAGCACCTGTGAAGCTTCCTGCAAATTTTGTTTTAACGTTACTTGCCTGCGGTGCACCTACCACTAACCATTTGCTATCTCTTGATAACGCAAGTCCTGTACCAAACTTACCGTCACCTGTGTAAATACCTGTTGGTGCGTCTAATGTTTGTGCGTGTATATATTGTCCGCCATCGTTTGTTCTATTGTATATGTAAACCTTGTTGGATTCACTTGCACCTACAACTAGTGTTGAGTTTCTTTCATCACAAGCAATTACTTTACCAAAGTTTGTGGTAATATCACTTGTTTCTACATTAGAAATAACTTGGTGTTGGCTATGTACAGGATTGTTTTTAATTACTACCCATTTGCTAGAACTATCATCGTCAACCCAAATAGTTTCACCTACTTTTATTTCACTGTTTATAAGTTTTGTATTTGCCGCTTCTAGGTCTGCAACTCTAACAGAAGTAAAGTTAGTAACAAATCCTGTTGCAGGATCTACATCTGTTGTTTTTCCATTTTCAGTACAAAATACAGTATCTAATTCTGAACGTAATACTTTGTAAAATCTTTCATTGTCAGTAACATCAACTAAACCAATGATATCGTCTTTGACATATCTTGCTTGATTGTTTAGTTTTACTTCAACTTCATCAGTTGTACTATTTTTTGTTAGCTTAATTACTTTGTCTTCTGTACGTAGATATTTAAATACGTCCCAGTCGTTAGTTTTGTTTGTACCTGTCCAAATATAATCACCAACGTTAAGAGTTGTAATTGCAATATTTAAAATTGCATCATAGTTTGCAACCTGTGTTTTAACATCTGAAGGATTAACGTATCCTGCTGTTTGAATGTAATCAACATCTTTATATTTTGTAGGGAATGGTTTATGATTATATCCATCTGGTTTTAAATAAGTTTCAAACGGTCTTTGTCTGTAAATTAAATCAGTTTCTGTTCCTGTGACACTATCTACAAGTGCAACAGGTTGCGGAGATAATCTAAACTTCGCTTCGTCAAGTTTATATTCTACTTCGTCAAAGGATTGTGCCGCACCTATTTGTCCTAAACGTAAAGCCCATTCTTCATGAAACTCTACACTATCAGCATCTGTGTTTGATAAAGCATCAAACAGTTTAGTTAAACTATTCTTTGTACTTTTGTCTTGAATAAATCCTTGATAGAATTTATACTGTGAAACATCATCATTAATAATGTTTTCCAAATACTTACGTTTCTGATAACCAATTAAATGCTGTGCAACTCTTTGTTGTGAAGTATCAAAGTTATCTGTATCTAAATCATAGAAATCTTCAAACTGTTTTGCTTTGTAATCAAAGTTTGCCATTAGTCCTGGCTCTGGTCGTTTATCTAAACGTTCCCATTGTTTAGCATCAAAGTTTAATTGTCCTGGAATTTTTACTTTTGCAACATAATAAAATTCTTTGTGTTTTACTGTATCGCCAACTGCGTAATCTGTCCACTCTGCCCATTCTGTAACCTTGGCATTGTCATATATAAATCCTGGAATGTTAAAGCCACCAGTCCATTTGTCTGTTCTGTAGCCCATAACTTTTATTCTTGACTGACGGTAGCCTGGTTCTAGATCGTAAATGTAATCTTTAAACACAGTTGTATTGTCTAATAATACAACGTGTTCAGTTTGTACTAATGGTAACTTAACACTAAAGATTCCGTCCGGTGTATTTTTAGTAGTGATCTCAATCCTGTTATCATTGTCTCTATAAACACTTGCATAAGCAGGAATTAATTTTTTACCATCTGCTTTGAATAAGTTATAACCGTAAAAGTTATCAAAGATATCATCAGCTACGTGATATTTTTTATAGTAGCAAATCTTGTTTGCACCAGCACTTAAAGTAATAACACTTTTTTCTGCCCAGTTCTGTGTAGTCCAGAACATATATTCTTTTGCACTTAAACGCCAATCCTCAACTTCGTTTATATCTGTATTGTAATTCTCAAAAACAAATCCTTGAACTTTTAAATATCTTTCATAACCTAGCAAGAAGTCTACTACTTGTTGAATAGTTTGTAATTGTGTTCCGTAAGCAAGTTCTAATGGTTCGTCATTTATTCCTTCATTCCACTGTCTATGGAATACTGCTGTTCTGCCACCCTCTACAGGAAGTTCTGGCATAGCAACAAATTTTGTTTGATCAAAACTTTCAGCGGCAATGTGTTGGCTTTCTGTCATAAAGTAACGTCCACCAAACTCTACAATTAGTCCTGGGCTGTAACTTTGTCCTTCTGTCCAAGTTACAAAGTCTGCACTTACTCCGCCCACTCTCACTACAGGATCGTCTGCTAATGATATTGGTGAGTAATATTTAAAGTAAGGATTATTATAGTTGTAACCTCTAATAACAAATCCGCCTTGGACCTTTTCAATGATTACACCACTGTATGGAACAAGGTCAATTACACTTGACTTGTTTAAAAATATTTGATAGTTTTCTTCAGGAACAAACACGTTACCTTCGTTGAACGGTGTTCTTGAATCTAGTATAAGTTTAAATTTACTCTTGTCAGTAAATCCGCCAATCTTTAATCCTAATTGGTTAGTAACATTTTTAAGATCTGTTTGATAATTTTTGTAATACTTAACTGTTCTACTATTCATGTAATCATGAACATAGTTTACTAGTCCTGCTGTTTGTACTCTAATAGTATCTGAAGTTGTATTAGGAAAAACAACATCTTCAAGTCTTAATCTTTTATTTGTTTCACTGTAAATAACTTCTTTAGCAGGGTTACGTTTAATTCTTGATCTATCATAACCTAGTCCTAAGATTTTAGTTGGCTGATTTAACAACCAAGCAATCATTAGTGCAAATGGATACTCTGAACTTCTACGCCAAGCTGTTTCTGTAGGTGCTTGATCTCCAAACACAAACGTCTGTTGTGTTCTATTACTAATATAATCTTTTGCATAGTTTGAATCCAATGGACTTAACAGTTCGCCGCCATCATCTACAGGAATATGTTTTGTTATATTTGCTCTAGCATACTTGCTGTTATAAGTTACAGGTTCATTAGGTATTCTATATGCACCCTTCTCTATGTCTTGCCATAGTATTTTATTTTCACTTGTATAAGGTGCCGCACCATAAACAGTCTGCCACCAAGTTGGCTCTTCGCTGTATCCTAATATTTCCCAAGGGTGTGTATGAGGACGATCAGTATCATATGCTTCTTTGTATATTGCTCTCCAATACCCTGCGTTTTGTTTTCCGCTTGGACTATTGGTGTTGCTGTAATTAAATGTAAAGCTGTTAGTTCTTGACCAAAAGCTGTTATCTGCATAGTCCGGAGAACCTACTGCATTATTCCATTCAATAAATTCTGGTAACAATGACTTGTCTCTAGCTGATCTTGTAAATGTTGTATCCCTACTTTCACCGCCGATGAATTCAAATATGTTTATCATAGTAGCATCATATTCTACTTTGATATTATTATAAATTCTTTTTTCTAGTTCTAATAATAAATCATCTCTAAAGTCTTCGTACGCAACAAAAATACTTCCGTCGTGTCCTTGAATAACTTTAGTTGGAACTTGATATGTTGTATCAGTAAATATCTCTGGTTTAAACTTTGGATACAAACCTAGTTTAGTAGGAGTTGCAGGAATGTAACTTCCGTCAGTTGTATTGTATTCGTAAATATCAATAACATCATTAATAACTTTTGTTTTAGTAATAGTTACAAAGCCACTAAAGTCTGATTCAAATTTGTAATCAGTGCCTTCTATAAGTTGAACCCCATTTATATAAACGTTTACGGACTTATTAGAAAGTGTTGTAAGATCAAATGCTGTATTCAATGCGTAATATTGTGTGCTTGGATTCTCTACAACGTGTGTTGACCTCTTAGCACTTGTATAGCCAAGCATATCACTGAAGTAGAACGGCATATCATTTGACTTATCTTTATTAAGTTTTTCCATCACTAAATCAAAGTGAATCTTATTCTGTCCGTCAAATCCTAGCTTGTCTGCTGTTTGTAAGAACAGCTTTCTAAACTTGCCGTATTCTCTTTTTGCAAATTGTAACGATTTAATAATGTTAGCATCTTTGCTTGTGATATGATAGTTTGCTAAATTAAATGGTCCACTGTGTTGTACAAATCTGTTACCATATGCAGATAAATTTCCTAAATCTCTTAAATTACCTGTACCTGGAAAGTCTCCTACAAAATCATCACGCATCTCGCAGATGCTTAACACATGATCGTTAACTTCACCTAGTGTAAAAGAATCTATGTTATTGTTAAGTGGATTGTGTTCTAAGTTTGATGCTATTTCATAAACACCGTTAGCATTTTTCTTTGTAGCACTTTTTGTTTTAATAACAAGTATGTCATCTACTTTAAGATCTGTAACAAATGTTACAAATGCAGTTCTATTAATTCTGTTGATGGTATAATCTATACCATTCATTTTTCTTTTGTTGTTTACGTATACTCTTACAAACAAGTCGTTTAGATCGCCACTGTTATCGTAAACATCAATTCCAAAGTCATTGTATTGTGTATCTACAATATATTGACGTTCTACTAACTGTTTGCTATCTTCATAGCCTTTAGTCCAACCTGATGTATATGTAAATGTAGTTCTATCTGAATATCTTCTTAAAAGACCTACATCTGTGTTAGCTGTTACGTTTGCATTGTCTTCGTCTTGGTATGTAAATGAATCTTGTAATAAGTTAAAGTCAAATACAATATCACCTGTGTTTTCTAATGCTCTATAAGTTAAAGGGAATCCTAATACAACATCATTAGTTCCTGTTCCTTTTTTATATGAAAATACTTTAGTTCCACTAAACGTTGAATTGTTATAAATTGTTGCACTATTGAAACTGTTACCGCTTTGATCAAATAAGTCAAACGTAGGAGATTGGTTAATTGCAGTTTTATCCTGTCCAGCTAACCACTTGGTACCATTGAAGTACCACATCTTACCTTTATAGTCTGTACCATCATTAATCAATACTGTTTCATTCTCTAATGGATCAGTATCTGTTTCTTCAATTAAACTAATTTGTCTAATAAAGTTATGTGTGATAAATTTTACTTTAAAAATTTTACCTGCAACTCTTGTATCAGGATCAGCAGTAAACAGAAGTCTCATTCCGTCCGCTACGTCTACTCCGTCAATGTTGTAACCTAATGCTCCTTCAATAGTTGAAAATACATCAGTTGTAAAAGTATCTAATAAGTCAACATTATCTTTTGCAGATGTACCAAAGTTCCAAAGTTTAAGATCGCTATCAAATTCAATAATAGGTCTTGCCGCTCTACCTGTTTGGTTAACATCACTAGGTTGCTTGTTAATTAATGCTATAGTTTCTAAAACATCTTTGTGAAACCATCTGTTATATCTTGACCATTGTGATTTACTTGGACTTGCTCTGTTTTGTATAATGTAATCTTTGTCTTTTGCCCAAGCATTGGCATTACTGAAAGGTGCTCTATCAAAACTTTCGCTATCAAAAGGAATAGATTTGTTTGTGCTTACAGTACCTGGTACTTCTATTTCTTGTTCGTTGATTAATCTAATCTCATCACCAACGCCTTCAACATACCAATTACCTTCTGCATACTTGGCAGGTGTTACTGTACCTTGGAAGTCTAGCTTCATACCATTTGACAACTCGTAACCGTTTGTCATTTTGTAAGTTTTCTTACCAACAATCTCTTTTTCTACATCAATTTCAGTATTTTCTAAAATATCATAAACTTGTATTAATCCACTTGCATTAATATCATTGCCATTTACATAATATAATGTGTCTGGTGCAAGTAAGTCTACTTCAAACTCAATGATACCAACGTCTGTGCTGTGTGTACTATCGCTAATACCTACACTATAATTGTATTGTGAATCTAATGTTCTAGCTGTCTTGATTGACAACGGCATACCAGGAGTATTAATATCAAACTTATATGTTTGTCCTCTGTATAATTTAAGTGTTGGATTAGATGTATTTCCGTCCGTGGAAAATATGTATGCTTTGTTATCCAAGTTGTCTTGGCTTGTAACCGTGTATGTGCTTACTAGTCCTCTTACTTGTCCAACAACAGGAATAGACAATGGTCCGTTCTCTAACCAATAGTAATCTCTAAAGTTTGTAAACTTATCCCAATCAATGTTAGGATTCCAAGCATAATATTCTTGGCTAAACAATTTACTGTCGTTGTCTACAGTACCGTTAAATGCTTTGATTTGATTTTTTAAATCGTTATAGTCTTTGTAAAAAGTAACGTTGTTTAATTCGTCCTTGATTACTGTTGCAGGCTCTAACTGATAATTTTCTCTTTGAGTACTTACATCACCAACATAGTTGTCAGCCGCCTTACGTGCTTTAGAAATTCTTCTACCATAGTAAGCACTAATCTTTTCAGCAACACCTGGTTGTGTAAGTTGATCTAGTGTACCTTGTAAAAACTTTTTGTTGTGTGAAGTACGAAAGTATCTTGGCAGATGTTCTGCACTAGTTCTAGTACGTTTGTCTTCTTGTCCTGGAACTGGTAACGGATATTCGTTTTGGTTATCATCATATGACATTAATATCCACTCCCAGACGATCCGCTACTGCTTGAACTAGAACTGCTTGAACTTGAACTGCTTGAACTAGAACTGCTTGAACTTGTTGTATTTCCTGAAGTATAACTTGATCCGCTTGTAACACCGCTTGTTGTAGCTGTTGTTCCTGTAATAACTGTACCTGATGCTTTTAACTTACTTGCCGTAATTGCATCGATAATTGTTACGTCATCAACTGTTGCTCCACTTATGAAAACTTCATCTGATTCAGACTTAATTTCATAAAGACTTCCAAATCCTTGTGAGTCTTGCTTAGGAACAATTACAATGTTAACTAGATCAGGTGCAACTTGATTCATTACATAAGTAGCCATCTCTGAGAAATGAAAACTGTCACCGAAGTCCCAGTTTTCTAAAGCAAAGTATTCATTTATTGCAGAAATCACTCTTGCTTTAATATCGTTATCATTAACAACTTGATCTGGGTTCTTTACAATTTTAATATTAGCTTGAACCTGAGCGTCAGCTTTTGCTCCAAATAAAACTTTATATTTTACTGGATGGTAAATTACGTCATCACTGATAGATTTAATTTTATTAATTTCTCCACCATAGTTGTTAAACAGATTATCGCTACTTGGCGGTAATGGTTTAGCTGTAAGTGTGCCATCTAAGTATTGTCTAAAGTTTGTATCATAAGTTCTAGTTAACAAATAAGTGTCAATGATGTTACTTGAACTTGGATCGATTCTACTGTCATCGTCTGCAGAGTGAATATAATGGAATTTAATTCCATCTCTACCTACGTATGCTTTGTAGTCTGTTGTTAATGCTAGTGTGCCTGCTGTTGAACTGTAAATTTTAAACACACCTTCAGTAACTAGATAAAACACTTGCCCGTCTGTGTAAGAGCTTAATGCACCTACTACACTTTCGCTTTGTTTTATTTGTACTGCATTAGAACTATTGTCCATATATTTGTAATCTTCAATACCATCTGACGTTGTATATTTCTTTTGGAAGATATATTTTGTCAATGGATTTGTAGCTTCATCAACAACTGTTACAAAAGTTTCTGGATCATCAACTACACCGTCACTGTCTGAATCAAAGAAAGAAATTTCTACCTTCTTACTATCAATATATCCGTCACCGTCTCTGTATTCCTTAGATACTTCCCAAGGATAATCAACAGTAAACGCACTTGTACTGTCTGGTCGTGTGTTAATGCTTAATATGTTAATCTTGTCTTTAATAATTTGTCCTGTTCTATTATCAAATATCTTGCTTGTACTATCATAATAGAATCTAATCTCTTCATTACTTTCAAAAATGTATCTTTGTCCTCTAGAAGTAATTGTGTACTTTTCACCATCTGTTTCAAATAGCAATAACCAAGAACTGTCTAACTGTTGATCAGTAACATCTCCTGTTTTACCTGTACTAAAGTCACTTGTAATATCTAAATTGTTTTGCGTAATCATACGCCATTGTCTTAGGTTTACATCATAACGTAATCCAAATGTTTTGAATGCAAATACTTGGTCAACTATCTGTGACTGTACATCTGATAATAATGTTTTACCAAACTTAGGTCTTAGTTCTGAAAGAATAGCACCTGTAGGAATAATATCATTTAGTATGATAGGTCCTGTACCGTCATCATTGTCAGTTCTACCATCTCCAGTAACACTTACAACTTTTACCCATTTGTAAGTTATTGCATTAGGATGATCTGCATTGCCTTGCATAAGTGCATGGCTGTTGTTTGACATAAAGTGAAAACCTGTTGGAGCAACAAACTTTAATAGTGTTCCTGCTTCAATAAATTTTAACGCACTACTTGTAAACGTTCCTACTTGTAACGTAGAATCTGTTACATCAACAAATGATCCTGTTGCTTGATTTGTTATAGCTGTTTTCTGTGACCATTTAGCACCTAAGTCAGCAACTAGTGTCTTAGGAAAGTTAGTCAAATAATAATTTAACATTTGCTTTTGACTTAGAATAGGTGTTATGGTATTTGCAATAACTCCTTGTACGTCTGTTTTAGTACTAAAAGTAAATGTTTTCTTTTCTGTAAACTTATCTTTGTATATGATTCCGTCAGCACCATATAAATTAGTTGAACTATATTTTCCTGTGCTATCTAACAAATCGTAGTATCTTGAAATACCTGAACTTGTTCTATTAACACTTTTAGTTTTAATAATTTCTTGGCTGATTCCTAATGGACTAACTTGATAGTCCTCACCAGTAACCATTCTATTCTGTGTATAATAAGTGCTTGGTGCATTTTCTCTAATACTTGCATTGGTTTCAGAAACCGTAGCATTGTCTACAGTATATTTTAGTTCCAAACTTAATGTTATATTTTCTGGATTACCTGTTTTAGAAGTGTAAGGAATTGTAACACTAATTGCAACTAAATCTGAAGGTACAATATTATACTGATCATTAATACTTGTTCTGTAATAAACCCTAAACTGTCCTTTTGGTAAGTTACCAAACGTACCATCACTAAAAATTAAATCTACTTTATCCTGTGTCTTACTTAAAGTTCCATAAATGTTTCTTATGCTTTTACGTAAACTGTTGTAAACAATATTGTTACCTTCAATTGAATCAACTTTAGTCCATGATTCCGATTCAGCACCAATTGAATCTAATTTGTATAACCAGATATCTGTGTTATTGACGTTTGTTGCTTCAAGACTAATAGTTTGATTAGTGCTTGGTGAATCAACATTAAACGTACCTTGGTCTAATATACCTTGTCTAAAATGTGCAAAGTATCCTGTGTTAGAACTTCCTGGGCCACGTCCATCATCTCTGTATAAAAATGCTAGGTTGTTTCCTGGTAGTGGTGCTTCTTCTTCAATAACTCCACCAGTAACATTAGTTGATACAACTTGAAACTGCATATTCTTACCGTCAACGTTTTTACTAAAAGTATAAACAGGAACGTCTGAGTTGCTTGAATCAAATCTATATTGGTCTGTTGGTACACCTTCAACTGTATCTTTCTTGATAGGTTTTCCAACTGTGCTGTTTACCGGTAATGCCGCATTAAGAACTTTTTCAAATTGTTCTCTCCAATTGATGTTTGACGGATCGTTCCATAGGATAGTTTGACTAGCTAGGTTAGTTCCGTTGCTGTCTACAATATCTTCTGTTGTAGCAATACTTTCAAACTTTAATAAGCCGTTAGCACATTGGTTACGTTTTGGACTGTATGATAAGAGTCTAGCTAAACGTAAAATTGATTCTCTACGTTCAGCTAACTCTAAAAAGTTTTCTCTTGCATTTAAATCTACGCGGAAAGCTAGGTTTTGACCTAGGAAAGCAATTAGGTCAATAAGTGCAAGATATTCACTTGATTCAATATAGTCGTTAAAATCTTCTGGATAGTTCTGTCTTAAATAGTTGATCATTGTTCTGCGTAAGTTATCAAAGTCATATGACTTGAACTCCGCATTTCTAAATGACTGATAGACCTTCTTCCAATCTTCAGCTAACAATAATCTATTTTGTCTATTTGTTGACGACATTTTGCTTTCCTTAATATAATACTATTTATTTGACTTCATAATCTGCGTACTTAATACGGTGCGTTATTTTCATCAAATTTTAGTCTTAAACTTTCTGAAATATTATATGGCAAATACATCAAGTCTACGTCTACTTGAAGTCCGCTTTCATATGAATCTATGTTAATTTTACTTGCTACCACACGTGGGTCGCTGTTTACAATACTTGTAACGTTCTTTGCTATGGCTTCTTTCATTGGTTCTGTTAGCGGTTCGTGTATTGCGTCCCATATAACTGTTCCAAAAGTAGGATTCATCAGCTTTTCACCCTGTCTTATATGAAAATGATTCAGTATATCTTGTTTGATCAATGCTATGTCAAACAGGGATTTGCTGTTGTTATTTGGATTGACCGTGCTTAACCCTTTGTATGCACGATTAGTGACTACGGGTTTGCCTCTGTCTGCTGTTGGAACTGTGATTTTTTTATATAAGTCTGCCATAACAATATTTACCTATCCTTTAAACTCCTTCTTGAACACATCTGGCGTAGTTGGGTTTGGTAGTGGATTAGTTACTGTAGTAATAGAATCCCTATCCGTAAGCACTATTTTAAATGCCAATGGGTTTAAGTTTTCATGGTGTGTCCATGGTTCTTCCTGTGGTGAACGTTGTGAAAGAATGCCTTCGATTGTGTGACCAGGTACGCGATGTACAGACAGAGCGGACGCGGTAGCGGCCGTAGCCGCCTGCGGTCCATTCATATGGATTTCGGAAGCGGTTTCTATATGGTTTCCTGAGCTGAGTATTTCTGTTGTTGAACCTGCTGTAAGTTTGTTACTAAAGCCACTATTAATATCAAGGTCCATTTCTGTTGTGATCTTTGTGCTACCACCTACAAGTATGTTTGTGTCCTTGTCTGATTCTACCTGTACCCTGCCTACAGAAAGTTTTTCACCCTTGTAATCACCTGATGCTTTTAGGCTTAGATTAGCACCTGCTTCTATTGTGACGTTTCTGTCTGCTGTAAGGTTAAAGTCGTTTTTTGTGTGCATACTGATTGAGTCTTCAGCAAATATATCAATCTTACCATCTGAAGTTAATTCAAGCCAAGCTGTACCTCTGCTGTTACCTATGTAGATTAAATCTTCCGTGTTGTGTAATAATATTTGATGTCCTGTACGTGTACGCAGTCTTACTAATTCGTTGTGTAATAGGTCTGACTTACCGTCGGTCTCTCCAAGGTTTACGTTTGCATATTCTGGTGCTCCGTCACCTGCAGATTTTTTTCTTAGGTACTTGTCATTACCGTCGTCAAATACCAAACTGGTTCCGCCGAGTCTTGCCTTAAATACCGTTGTAAAGTCTTCCTTTGATCCTATCTTTGCTTTAGGCGATCCTATACTCTTGTCAATGGGTCCTGGTGTGCTTATTCCAAATACCGCACTAGGTACTTCACGTCTTGCACTTGAACTTGTTATACCACGTGTTTCGTCGTCCAACAATCCTTGTGCCATAAGGCTATCAGTAAATTCTTTCTGATATGGCTTTTTAAATTTTGTAGGATCCTGGTGTACCGCTGTTTCAATTTTTTTATTGTATTCACCCGTTGGTAATTTCTTACCTTTTAAATAACTAGGCGTTCCGTCCGTTGTATATGTGGTTGCGGCGTTGCCAGGTACTGCAAAGTTTTGATACTGGTCATTTACACAACCTATCCAGTAACACATATTTGGATTACCTTCTGCAAATATAACAAGTACCTTTGTTCCTACGTCTGGTGGAACAAACCACATACCGTAACTCTGTTGTGATTCCTTGTAGCTGTCATTCTTTGTGTTTGCAAACGCAGGTGTGTTACCTGCAAACGGTGAAAGATATTTTGCAGTATAAAGTTCGCCATCTGCAAACGCTTCGTTTGATGCTGTGTTTGTTTTTAATAAGTTTACAGTAAGGGCACCATGATATGTTGGATCCAAGTTATTGATAACGATAGCCTCATACGGGCCTGGCTCCATGGTTACTATTTCATGCTTACTAGTTCTGTCTATGTTTTGATTTCTTTGTACTGCCATGTCTATCCTGGTCCGTTAGGTTTTGCTTGTTCAACTTCTAAGTTTGCTGTTTTTGATTCTGGTGCATCTTCTGTTACACTTTGATTTGGCATACGTAACATCTCTAGCGTCTGACTGAATTGTCCTTGGCTAAATTCACTTGTTACTCTTGTTATTCTGTAAAGTCCACTAAACGTATCAACTTTTTCAACAAAGCCTTTTCCGTCCAACAAAGAATTATTATCCATCGATCCGTTTCTAACACGACGCTGGTCAAGTTCGTCTGGATAATCAAAAGGTGTTCTGAAGTTTAATAAAATAAAAACCTGTTGTCTTATGTAATCCATCTGTGGTGGTTTTTGATCTGTGTCAAACATTATTGGTCCTGCATCAGCTTGATAGTTTCCTATACCGCTGTCGCTTAGGTACCAAGGATCCCCCATTATTTGTAAGTTACACTTGACCAAGTCAACGTTACTGTTGATCAGTGCATTATGGAATTCTCTTGCTATCTTATCTTTCTCGTCTCCACCAACTGCACTCATACCTGAAACAATTGGTTGTACATCTGACGCACCAACCTGTTTTACAGGAAACTTATGATCGGTGTAACTGGAACTTCCATTACCTTCAACAAGTTTCTTACCGTCTTCTGTTTTGTCTCTTGACGATTCTCCTGCAAAGTTGTGTTCTGCTACAGCACCTTTGTCTTTAGGTACTGGTGTAAAAAATCTATAGTCGTACTTGATATCAAAATTTATGATATCTTTGTTTTTACCTGTATAGATATAATTGTATTCTTTTCTTACTTCACGTATCATTTCCTTTACACCTGGTGGATTATCACTAGGCTTCATCCATAAACTTGCATGAACCTTGTAAGGTATAATCTTGAAAAGATAAATCTTAGGCATACGTGCTTTTTTTTCTTGCACTTGTTTTACAGGAACACTAAACACCATGTGTTGTATCGTAAACCATTCTCTAAAACCCTTGTCATCTGGTTCTTTATCTAATAGTTCTTTACCAAAGGAACTTCCAACAACTAATTCCTCAATTATGTTATTAACCTTGGTTCCCTTTGTAAATTTAAATGCTCTTAGGTTAGGTGGTATTGAAATATTACCTTGTTCATAAACATTTTTTTCTTTGTCATAACTTGCGTAATAGTTTGCTGGTCTTACTCCACCCTTGTCTAGCTTATCTTCAAGTAGCTTACCTTTTCCTATTTCGTTCATGGTTTCAATTTCTACACTTTGGGCCTTGAGTGCATCTGAGGTCTTAGATCTCTTAACACTAAATCCCGTAACATTCTTAAACCATTCCTCATAGTTGACATCTTGCTTACCGCCTGTGTCACCGTATCTTGTTCTGTATTCCTCTTGAGGATCATACGTTGCAGATTCGCCACTATCGTTCTGTTCCGATTGTGAGTTACTACTTGCAAGATTTTCTGCCTTAGGAAATACAATAATGTATTCATCAGCAAACGCCTGTGTTTCAGTGGGTTCTCTTTCAAGTAATGTTGAATTCATTACCCTTGTTAAACTTTGGCTTCCGCTTTGTAATGCTTGTTCAACTGTGCCGCCGATAACTGTTATATCAGTTTGTAGTCTTTGTACTGAATCTCTATTTGCCATTCCACTAGTTGCAATAGCTTCACACTCATACTTTGTTCCACCTGCATCAACTGTCATGTTAGCCCCTGACATTTGAATTGGAAAGAATCTTCTTGCTACTCTTTTTGTTTGTCCATCATCTGTGTGTCCTATAAAGTCACACATCAAACACATAGGAGCATCAATGTAACTGTTATATCCAGATGTTTGTGCCGCGATTTGTAATGCTTCTAAAAACATTCCCATACTGTAAGGTTCTGTTACTTCAAATCTAAATTGATGTACTGGGGGCATTCTACTTGGACCACCTTGACCTAGTACACTTTCTATTACTACATTGTCAATATAGTATTCAACCCTGGCTCCTAAATTCTCTTCTTGTGCAGTTGTTACTCTGCGACCTTTTATATTTTGATTACCACCAGCACCGCTGATAATATTAATCACAGGTTCGCTTTTCATGTAGGTATCGTCTGGAAATTGCATTTCGTTTGGACTTAAACAATACATACTCCAAACTTGGTTGTGTGTAATAAACTGATCTAAGATGTTTTCTTTTATATTAGAAGTTGTTGTGTATACAATTTTTGTAGGTTCTTTTTTGACAGGGACTTTAGCGGCATCCTGATAGCTCCCTCCGTCTATACCTTCTTCTCTATTAGTTGCTTTGCCGTCTAAAACTTCTTTTTCGTCTTTAGGGTCTACTTTATCTGGTCCTTTGGAAAAGTCTTCAGTGTAGTCTGCACCTGAATTTACAATTGATTGATCTTCTTTAGAAAGAGCCATATTATTATTCTCCTCCTAATGCACTTTTTAATGGTCCGCCCTTTGGAATTTTTATTGTTGTTCCGGATTTGAAATCATATATGGGATCCTCAATTATGTCCATATTTCTTTGTGCAAAAACCCACCATAGCCTTGCATTATCATAAATGTCGTGTGCTAACAGGTCTGGTCTTTGATTGTATTGTGGAGCAATGGTATATTCAACATCATCACTACTTGCAGGTATGGCTCTAATTCTAAAGAAGTCCATATACTCTTTAGTAGCTTTGTTGAGAGGTGTATTCTTCCAAGGACTAGTTGTGTCTGACATTAAATAAATCCTCCGTCGCCAACATATCCACCGTTAACATATTTCTTTAAACTAAATTTAGCAATATCACGTCTGCTGTAAACTGGTTGTACTGTAACTGTGATTAAACTTTGTGAAGGTGCCCAGCCTACGAAGTTACGTTTATCTTGTACCGTGCTATTACCTTGATTAGCAGGGTGTCCTGGACTGTTAGTTTGACCTGCTGTTGATGATCCTGGTAGTCCCATTGCGATATAATCAACGTCTTGTGGTAAGTCGATTGTAAACTGTGTAATAACTACAGGTACATCATTAAAAATATGTTCTCCATAACCATTTAGTTTTGCTATTGGAGGTGGTGCACCAAGTGTACTTGCTTCGCCACCAAAGAACATTTTTGTCATGCTTCTTAAATAATGTAAAGCACCTGCCCAATAACGTGCTTCTGTACCATTCTGTACAAAAAAGTCACCTGTAATAACAAGCTGATCCACTTGTGAATTCTGATAAGCAAAATACGGATAATTAGTATGTGTAGGCGCAATAGAATTGTAGTTGGCACTATGAGCAACAATAATTGTAGGCGTATACGGAAATACCAGTCCACCTGTTTTACGAAGTGGGGCAAGCATTGGGGCTGTATCATATGGAGACACATTGGGAATACTTAACTTAACACGCCAATCTCTTTCAACACTTTTACCAAATGTTGCATTTGCTGGACGGTTTGCATCACCAATTGATCCACCTGGATTAAGTTCTCCGTCTACTGGTACGTCACCTAAAGCTGTACGTATTTTTTTGCCAATGTCTGCACCAATATTAGAAAAGTCTAACTCCGGCATTGAGAAATTGCCTTTTGCGGCTCCTGAGTCTACAGGACTAGAACCCATGTCACCATGGTTGCTCATGTCGAATCCCATAGCACGTTCGCGGTCGGTCATGCCGTCTGCACGAACTATATGCTCTTTGCCTATTTTACCGTCTCTAAATGTTGTTCCTGCCATTTTGGTTAACCTCTACAAGTATTTAGTTGACTTTTTTAACTACGTAGTTTATAATAATGTATTATTTAAGGTTTGGAGTAAACAAATATGAAAAGAGTGAACTATCTTAACAATAGAGATATACTGAAAGAAATACACAGGTCCAAAAACACATTTTGCAGTTACACAGATGACGATTATGCACAATATGATATTATTTTACCTAGTGTTGACAAAATTAACATAAGAACTATAGCAGAAGCTAAAAGAAACCAGGCGAAACGGCTTGGTTTGAAGGAATATGAAGCAAGGAAGGAAGCCGGCGAGAAAGTTAAGCAGGCCGAATGTGCTGTAGACTACAAAAAGATTGCTAAAACCAACGTTATATTTAGAGTTATGACGTATGATCACGTTCCAGAAGAAAAAGGTAGGAAGAAAAATCCTAAAACGATAGCAGATACCAAGACAAAACTTAATTTTCCACCATTTGTGCATTACAAGTTTGATGACAAGGATAACCTAGTATTGGTTGGTAAAAGCCATTGGGAAGGCGGAATGGAGAACGGATCATTTAACAAGGCACACGGACAAGCTACAAACAAGTTGGCTTTGATGTGGATGAAGCTTTGTGAACGTTATGCAACAAGAGGTAACGTTAGAGGTTACACTTATAATGACGAGATGAAAGGTCAAGCAATACTCCAACTAACACAGATTGGTTTGCAATTCGATGAATCAAAATCTAATAACCCGTTTGCTTATTACACGGCGGCGGTTACTAATTCATTTGTAAGAATTATTAACATTGAAAAACGTAATCAAAATATTAGAGATGACATACTTGAAATGAATCATATGAATCCTTCCTTTACTAGACAAAATCAGGGTCAGTGGGAAAAATCTGTTGAAGCACACAATAAAGAAAGTTCTGATAAGAAATAGTGTTGACTTATGCACGTTTTTCGTGTACAATAGTAATATTAACGGTGAGGATTAGGTTTGTTTAAGAAAGTAGCAGTATTTACAGATATCCATTTTGGATTAAAGAGTAACTCTAAGATCCATAATGATGATTGTGAAGAATTCATTGATTGGTATATAGAGCAGGCGAAAGAAAACGGTTGTGAGACCGGAATCTTTTGTGGTGATTGGCATCATAATAGAAATAGTTTGAACATTACTACAATGGACGCAACTATTAGAAGCCTTGAGAAACTAGGAAAGGCTTTTGAAAAGTTTTATTTCTTTCCTGGTAACCACGATCTATATTACAAAGACAAAAGAGATATTAATTCAATTGACTTCGGTAGACACATACCGGGTATTACAATGGTCAACGAAATGATGACCGAAGGTGATACTACACTTATACCTTGGTTGGTTGGTGATGAATGGAAAAAGATTCCTAAGATAAAAAGCAAATACATATTTGGTCACTTTGAACTTCCAAACTTTTATATGAATGCTATGGTACAGATGCCTGACACAGGTGAACTACAAGCAGATCATTTCAAGAACCAAGACTATGTATTCAGTGGTCACTTCCATAAACGCCAAGTAAAAGGTCCAGTTCATTATATAGGTAATGCTCTTCCTCACAATTACGCAGATGCTTGGGATGATGAACGTGGTATGATGATACTTGAAGCTGGTGGTGAACCACAATATATCAACTGGTGGAACTGTCCGAAGTATAGAACAGTAAAACTTTCAAGATTATTAGATGAGAAAGACACACTTATAAAAAGTAAAATGTATCTACGTGTTACATTGGACTTGCCTATTAGTTATGAAGAAGCAAACTTCATTAAAGAAACATTTATGAAGGATTATGACTGTAGAGAAATTAGTCTTATACCTAATACACAAGATGATGAAATAAATTCAGACATTGATATCACAAAGTTTGAAAGTGTGGACGAAATTGTCGCAAAAGAGATTGAAGCAATAGACTCAGACAGCTTTGACAAAGCAAAACTACTGAGCATATATAGAGATTTGAACAAAGATGATTAAGATAAAAAGCATTACAGTAAAAAACTTTATGAGTGTGGGTAATACTACACAGGCAGTCGACTTTAACAAACAACAACTAACGTTAGTGCTTGGTGAAAACTTAGATCAAGGAGGTGACGATTCTGGTTCACGTAACGGTACAGGTAAAACTACAATAATTAACGCATTGTCTTATGCTCTGTACGGCCAAGCACTAACGAACATTAGAAAAGATAACCTAGTTAACAAAACTAATAATAAAGGAATGTTGGTTACACTAACATTTGACAAAGACGGCAAGGAATATAAAGTTGAAAGAGGCCGTAAGCCTAACACTATGAAGTTCTTTATTAATAATGAAGAACAAGAGCTTACAGATCAGTCACAAGGTGATAGTCGTAAAACACAACAAGACATAAATGAACTGCTAGGTATGAGTCATGATATGTTCAAGCATATTGTGGCACTTAATACTTACACAGAGCCCTTCTTAGCACTGAAAAACAATGACCAACGTGCTATTATAGAACAGTTACTTGGTATTACAATACTTTCTGAGAAGGCAGACTTGTTACGAGAACAAACACGTATTACTAGAGATAAACTTACTGAAGAAAATGCTAGGATATCAGCAGTAACAAGCAGTAATGAAAAGATTAAAGAAAACATTGAACGTTTACACAGCAGACGCAAGGCTTGGATTGCACAAAACAAACAAGACTGTGATAAACTTGCAAAAGCAATTAAAGAACTAGAACAACTAGACATCGACAATGAACTAGAAGATCACGAAAAACTAAAAACGTGGGAAGAAAGCACAAAACATCTTAACAACCTTAAAAAAGAAAAGTCAACAGTTGAACGTGCATTGGAACAAGCTGATAACAATGTAAACAAACTTGGTAAGGACTTGGATGATCTAGAAAGTGCCAAGTGTTATGCTTGTGGTCAAGAACTACATGATGACAAACTTGAAGAAATGAAAGACAAGTTACAAAAGGATTATGGTGATGCCCATGTTTATCAAACTAGCATGGCAGACAAACTACAAAAGGTAGAAAAGCTGATCGAAGAGGTTGGTGACCTTGACTCTAAACCTAATACATTCTATGAAACTGCCAAAGAAGCATACCAACACAGAGGTAACGTTGATAGTTTAACAAAGAGCTTACAAGATAAGACAGATGAACTAGATCCATATCAAGAACAGATTGATGATTTAGAGAAAACTGCAATACAAGAAGTTAATTGGGATACCGTAAACGATCTTAATAGCACAAAAGACCACATGGACTTCTTATACAAACTGTTAACAAACAAAGACAGCTTTATACGTAAGAAGATCATAGACCAGAATTTAGCATACCTAAACAACAGACTTACATACTACTTAGACAAGCTAGGACTTCCGCATACAGTGGTGTTTAAGAACGATCTAAGTGTTGAAATAACACAACTAGGACAGGATCTAGACTTTGATAACCTAAGTAGAGGTGAACGTAATAGACTTATACTTGGTATGAGTTGGGCATTCCGTGATGTATGGGAAAGTTTATATCAAAACATCAACTTATTGTTTATTGATGAGTTGGTTGATAGCGGTATGGATGCAAATGGTGTTGAAAACAGTATGAGTGTTCTTAAGAAGATGGGTAGAGAACGTCAGAAGAACATTTACCTTATATCGCACAAGGAAGAACTTGCTGGTCGTGTAACTAACGTACTAAAAGTTATTAAAGAAAACGGATTTACGTCATATGACAATGATGTTGAAATAATGCAATGATCAACGACGATACACACGATAAACTAACCAAAGCATATTTGGAATATTACAAGGCCAACGAAGCATGGGAAATACGCAAGAGCGAACGTACCAAAAGATCGGCAAGAAAATGGTTAAGTGAGATACGTAGACTGTGTAGCGACCGTAGAGTTGAGATCATAGAAGAGTACAAAGCCAAAAAAGAAACGTCTAGCAGTGATACTGAGTAAGTATCAATATGCAATGGACATATAAGGGCAAATCAATAGAAACATTACCAGAGGATTGTGAAGCATTCGTGTATCTAATCACGAACACAACCAACAATAGAAAATACATAGGTAAGAAACTAGCAAAGTTTAAAAAAACAAGACCACCTCTTAAAGGTAAGAAGAATAAACGTAGAAGTAAAGTTGAAAGTGACTGGAAGGACTATTGGGGTTCATCAGATCACCTACAACAGGACGTACAACAATTAGGCGAAGACAAGTTTACAAGAGAAATACTATATTACTGTGAATCAAGAGGCATAGCAAGTTACTTAGAGGCAAGAGAACAGTTTGAACGTAGGGTATTAGAAACAGATGACTACTACAACGGCATTATAAACGTTAGGGTAGGTGGATCTAAGATACTGCGTGAAGGCCTAAAAGGCAAATAAGCCACTTTTACAACAACAAAAATTACTGTACACTAATATACTGTGTAGGCAAATTAAATTTCATCTATATAGCAACATTGTTTGGTCGGGGTAGCTCGACTTACCTTGAGGTCACATCGATCTGTGACTGGATACTGGTACGTTGCACGGCTTGATGCTAACGTAGGCATTAAAAGATCGTGGCTCTGAGAAAAAGCAACCACAACGTTAATATACTTTGCTTAACAGGGGTATATTAGTGTTCCGAGACTATTGCGAAGGCTGTAGTAGGGGGTTGGCGAGTTTCCGCCTCCGTACATATTATATGTAATCTACTTTGTTAAGATGGTACGCTTATCTCACATGATGGCTATTATCGACTTCGTCCGGAGACGGGCGAAGTATGGCTCAACTATCTACATGATGCAAAAGTGCTTCGCACTTATATTAATCATACATAAGAAAAAAGTGTTTGAGCATAGCGAAAACACAGATGAGCTGTTTGCTCATCTACTAGACACTAGTGTAATTCAGGATCACGTCCATAACGGAACGCATCACTATCATACACTTCGACAGCTACAACTTCGTATTGCTTGTTAGGGTTTACATCCACTAACTGTGCAACAGTTGAATCTGCTTCATACTCATCACTGCACTGAGTCACAACCTCTTTGGTGTTACACTCAATAACATTATATCTTGTTTGAGGCATATAAGATATTTAAGAGGTCTACGAGATGAATTATGTATAAATATAAAGTAACAGGAGAGCAAACCATGAAAATAACGCAAATAACAAGCGAAAACACGTTTAATGAAGCTCCCGGTGGTAATGTCTTAGGGAACGTTGCACGTAAAGTAGGTGCAAAAGTGGCTGGCGCCGTAGGTGCCAAAGGCACCGCCGCAGGAATGACAGGTAAAAACGATGCGAACGCAAAAGCCAAGGAATTGTTTGTACAATACAGAGGATTTATGGGTCAAACAGGTGGTAACCCTAAACAACCAACAGTTGATCAAGTATCTAACTTTATGAAGAAACAAGGATTACCATTAAACAGATTAAAAGGTCTACAAGGACAGCTAACACCTAAACAGGTTGATGACATCTTACAGAAAACTTCACAAGATAGTTTTAATTCTGCAGATGGACAAGCGGCCGCAGGAACAGAACCAGGATCCCCTGGAGATCCTAACGCACCGAAACCGGGTGCCGGTGGTGCTGGCGCACCAGCAGGTGGACAAGCAGGTGCAGGTGGCATACCAGCTAACATTCAAAAAGCTATTGATAGCTTAGATGCTAATGGTAAAAAAGAACTAGCGGCACTATTGTAAGGACAGCAAAATGAAACTAGGCGAAGTTACACACTACAATTTAAAATCAGAACAGATACTAGCAGAGGGTTGGCAAGATCTTAACGAAGCACAACGCATATATGTTGGTAAGTGGGAAAGAGATGTTTGGCCTTTAGTAGAAGGACTTAATAAATTATTAGAAGCTGATCTTGATCCTAAACAGATTGATAAAATCTTTAGTGATGCAGAACAAGTTGCAATAGATTCAGGCAACAACAAAACTGCATTAGGTAAGGCAGGACAAGTAGTAGGTGACCAAGCTAAAAAACTTACAGACCAAATTAACAAACTAGCCGATGCGGCACAACAAAGTGGACCAATTAAAAACTTTGATGCACAGTTTGAAAAACTAAAAGCACAATTAAAAAAGAAACTACAAGGTAATCCAGCAGGCCAGAAGATACTTACAATGGTCGATGGTTACGGAGAGTTTGCAAAAGGCAATCCGGCCAAGGCGGCATTTATCATTGGTGCAATGACTTCAGTACTTGCGTTTGCAAGTGGAGGTATTGTAAGTGGTGCGGCAATTGGTTTCTTTTTAAAACTAGCAAGTAACACACTTAAAGGTGATAAACTTTCAACAGCAGTTGGTAAAGGTGTTAAAGGCGCGGCACTTGGTGCGGTGGCTGGTGCTATTGGTGATCAAATTGGTGAATTATTACCGCCAGAGATTACAAACACATTTATTAATGATGCATCAGGCGAAATTGATATTACAAAACTAGACGGAATGAGTGCTACAAGCATGGAAGATCTAACTGCTGAATCGGCCAAAGAGATCATACAGTCAAGAAGTGCCATGGAAGAATTATTAGCACGAGGTAACCTAGATGCTGATGCAGAAGAAGTTTTACAAGGACAGCTTGACCAGGTAAATGATAAGATACGTGAAATAGGTGGTGCATCAGTAAATGATTCTGTTGATGCAATACAAGGCGAGTTTGATATCAAAGGTACAGATGTTAACATAGATAAGACTACAACCACATCAAACCAAGACGCAGGTAGTACAGTATCAGATACAGAAGTTGTTGCCGAGCTTGATGCAGAACAACTTAATGACGCAGGAATAAATTCAGCAGACTTTCCAGACAACGCATGGATTACTGAAAACACACAAAAATTATTAGATGCTGGTTTGTCAGAAGAAGACATTGAAGCATTACAAAATGCACAAGGATTTAACAGAGCATTAGACCAAAAAGAATTCTTAAACACACGTATATCAGCGTCAACTTCTATAGAGGTTGGAGACAGCCTACAGGTTGATGGTGTACCAGACGAAATTAAAGTTGGAGAGGTATTTAAATCAACAGTTAGTAAAACACTACCAGACGGAACTGAATACACTGGAATAGTAGACGTATCAATTGAAGGTGTAGACGCAGACGGAAATGCTGTTTACCAAATGAAAAATGTGTTTGTAAATCCTAATCCATTTACAGAAAATCTAGACAAGGCTCTTGAAGCTTTACCAGATGATGTAAGAGAAGAATTATATGATCAAATATTCAAAGGAACAGTTTCGGGTTCAATGGAAACAGCAGTTAACGATACAGCGGCCAACATTGTAAAAGCCGCGGCGGCAGTTGCACTAGGTGGTGCATTAGCAAAATCAGAATTTGTAGAGCCTGAGAAAAAAGAAGAGTCAATAGAACGACACAACGAAATGATTTACGAGTACGTTGAGTACTTAGAAGAAACAATGAACGAAGGACCTGCACTAGACAAAATGAAGGCGGCGGCAATGGCTGGCGTTAAAAAAGCAGGTAGCCTTACACAAAAAGGAATGACCCAAGTTGGTAAAGGCATGGACAAAGCCGGAGCCGCTGTTGCAGGTGGCATAAGCAAAACTGCCGCAGGTATTAAGAATCAAGGTAAACAACTTGGAAACAAAGTTACAAAAGAAAAATTAATGAAGGCGTGGAACAAAGCAGGCAAGCCAACAGACACAGGAAGTATTATTAATATTTTAAGTGATGCTGGTATGGACGATGAAGCCATTGGCACAGTTGGAACACAGTCAAACATTAAGTTAGCAAGACCTCAAGCTGATACGGGAGATGATGCCGGAGCAAGTGCTGGTACAGATCCCAAAGCTGGGGCAGAAGCAGAACCAGTTGATGCTAACAAAGACGGCAAAGACGACAAAACAGGCAAGCCAATTACTAAACCAGTTGATGCTAACAAAGACGGTAAAGATGACAAAACAGGCAAGCCAATAGAGCCTGAAAAAGATGCTACACTAGGTAAACCAGGTGCTGGCGGAGCCGCAGTAGGCGGAGCTCATGCAAATAAGAAACCTATAGTACCAGGTGGTGCTAAAGCAGGTGCAGGTGCTACTCCAGGTAAACCAGTTGATGTAAAATCATTAGCAGGCGATATACAAAAGGCCGGTGTTGCTGACGCTGTTAAACAACAACTATCGCAACCAGCTAAAGCAGGTAGCGGTGGAGATCTTGCAAGTGGTATGAAAGTAGATTTACCTACACTAGCTAAACAAATTAGTGATGCGGGTATACAAGATAAAGTAAAAGCAAGTCTAACACAAAAACAACCAGCTACTGCCTAAAAGAAAGGCATACTTGTCTTTTTAGCTGTTTCTAAATTTTCTTTAATAAGTTTACTAAAAATTTCTCTATCCTCAGGACCTGAAGCATACATTTCGTCAAGGGTTACACCTCCACGCATATACCATACAAGTCTTGATAATTCAAGTTTGAAGTTCTTAGTCTCTTTTTCCATGTCATCGACTAATCTCAGGATCTCGGCGAGAGACTTACTTAAGATCCTTATGCGAAAAAATTTGACTGATCGAATGTAATTGGTACTTCAAACTCTTTAGGAGCACCTTTTTCTTGTTCTTCAGCAGTTGTTTGAACCAAGAATGGATCAACATCGTACTTTTTCTTCTGAGAAGTCATATGTTCTGTGATTCCTGTGAAGAATGATTTATCTGCATTTTTAATAAAGTCTTGAAGGTGTTGAGGATTAGTAACAATCTCGTCTCCTACTTGGATTGATACAATACCATCTACAACCATAGTAACTGTAAGTTGAGTCAACTTCTGGAATGAAGCACTAAACCTAGCTAACTTATCTCCTTCATCTAGTTCAGCATCTGCTATCACTTGAGCAATACGTTGCTCTTCGAAAGTTTTTGTTGCTGTTCTAGTATACTCTTGATATGTTTGCGGTCGTAGTGTGATTTTCATATCACCTACTGTTAGCTCATTTTCATATTTGACATTTTGATACTTGTCTAATAACTGTCTAAGGTCGAGATCAAATTTACGATCTGTACCTGCATTAGGTACTCTAGTTTCAATCTCCATCTTTTCGCCATATGTTGCAATCCTAATAGCAATTAAAATACAGTCAACATCGATACTAGGAATTTTCCAAGCATTTTTAATATTAGGCATACAACTTTGTATACAGCTAACAACCGACTGACCATTTAGTAGTGCGTCTGGCGTTTTCATCATTAGTTCGTCCTGTGCCGTCATTGCATATACAGGAAGTTCGCCGGTTTCATTCATTTCCAAAGCGCCTTCCGGATACCAATGACCACCACTAGGTAGTGCTACGTATATCTTAGGTTGTCTAAAATATTTCTGTAACGGATTGGCTCCACCAATCCCTGGTTTCATTTCTGACATTTTGTTCTCCGGCTTAATTTAAATAATACTATCATATTATAACAATATTTATGGCAAGGAGTTAACTGCGTATATAATTTATGGCTGACTATAAAATAACCAATTATGTAGATTATGAAAAATTAGAACAAGCTAGGCTTATGTTAAAGCAAGAGCTTGATGCTTTTATGCCAGATTACAGCAAAGTACAGCAAATTGGTATGGATTTTGATAGTTTTTACAACACAGGCGTTAAGGATAATTGGCGTACTATTGCTGTAAAGCTAGGAGATAACCAAGACCCAGTAGAACACGCAGATAAATTTTCAAACACGTTAGAAATATTGAGTGAGTGCAAAGGTGTTGAAAATTTTGGAATGAACTTTGTAAAACCATATGGCCGCATTATGCCACATACTGATCCTGAAGTTATAGTTGATGGCAAGGAAGTTCCGTTTATTAATTGTTTGGCCGGAGTTGTTATTCCATCACCTAACGTACACAAATGTGGTATGAAGTTTGACAATAAGGAAGTAGCTGTAGCCGAAGGCGAATGGGTAACTTTCTTACCTAGTACAAAACATAGTGCTTGGAACTATACGGATCATTATAGATTGACTTGTATGTCAACTATTAATTTAGAATATTTCTCTTCTTAAACCTTCTCTAGCAACATCAAGTGTTAGACAATGTATGCCACCTTCAAAAAATGTGCCGTGTCTTAAAGGAACATAATCACAATCTATCTTATATTTTTTTAGATACGCAAACAGCTCAGGAATCTCTCTGCTAAACAAAACACAGTTATGGTCTAGAACTAAGACATTAGTGTCAAAGGATATTTCTTGATCGTAGCCTCTCCACTTATCTAAATAAGTGTCTAACCATTGTTCGCTGTACATACCCTCTGTCTTGTTAAAATCTTCTTTGTGTTCAGCAAGTGGACCCATATGATCTTTTGTTAAATGTCCTATCTCAATAATCTGTTTGTCACGCAAGTAACTTGGTACCCACTCAATGTTATCACAAACAATAGTTTCATCATTTACGAAAAAGAATCCATGATCAATATGTCCCCAACCGTTCATTACAGGACTGTCATTAGCAACTATCTCTACTTCGGTAATATTTTTCTTACACCACTCTAGTCCTTTTTGTGTGCCTGGACCTTGTGTGTTTGTTATAAGTTTGTCACCTGCTTTGTACATTGTAGCAGTATGCCATAACACCTTGTCTTTTAATAGGTTATGATAAATTTCCTTACCACCATTCCACCATCTAGTTGCTGGATCTAAATCAGTAAGTTGCGGACTAGGCTGTGATATCCAGTTATAGCCAGTATCGTTAAAACAATTATAAAAGCTGTGCCCGTCAAAGTATCTATCAGTTAAACTAGTGTATGTTTGATATATTGTTTCGTTGATTACAATGTATTGATCTCTTGGTACTATAGGACTGTTAGGAAACTTAATATCAAACGTAGGTAATGTAATACGTTGTGGTTTGATTGTTTCAGGACGTCTTACATTACACCCATAACTTTTTAGCTTGTTAGTTAATGCAAGTAAATCTTCTTTTGTTTCTTCAAGTATTAGATTGAATTGTTTCCTAGGTCTCTTACTATGCAATAACTGATCAAAACTTCCAGGGCTGTGGCAGTCACCAACAATAACATCTGTAAGTTTATCCCACTCTGTCCATATCGCCATAATTAAATATCTCTTCTAGGTATTCTTTGTCCCAATAAGAATAGTAGTCAGTCTTACTTAATCGTTCTCTAGCTGACAAAAGTTCTTTTTTGGTTTGTGCTATTATCAAAGGTACATACCCGTTTCCTGTTTTTACTCCTTTGATAAATGTTTCCCTGTGTGGATGATCAGGTAAAAATATGTGAGTTGCATACTTGTTATTAAGAGCCTTGCATAGTTCGTCTATTTCAGTAAATGTTGAATTTACTTCTGTTTCACAGTAGATCGTAACTTCTTCTGATAAGTTTTCAAACTGTTCCATATCTAGCTTATCAGCAGTGATTACAGGTGGCATTTTCTTTACAAAAGGACAAATGCTGTAATTTCCTATTTCAGACTGAGGTTTTGTGATATGTTCCAGCCAGATTCCTAGTTTGCGTTCAATATTTTCTGGCATCTTTTTCCTGGCATAAATAATAAAGTATTCACATATAATATTTATGGGTGTGTTTTACAAGGTATATAACATATGGTTCAAGTCACATATCAAGGCGGGGGAATGGATGGCGTTACATCGAACGCCGCATCGGAAGCCACATTACAGCTACTCTTAAAGGCCTTAGGGTCTGGAGGCGGTGGTGGCGGAGGCGGAGCTCAGGATGCCTACAACAAAGCCCAAAAGGCTGGTGTACTAAACCAGAAACAAAATAACAAGGCCACAACGGCTGGTACTGCCGCAACACAGGACGGCACAAAAGCAACTAAAGCCGGTACTAAAGCATTAAAGACATTTGGTAGAGGACTAAAATCAATCGGCGGCAGTTTAGTAGCCGGACTTGGTAATATAGCCGGTGCTACGTCTGGATTAGCTCAAGAATTAGTAACAGGCGGTACAAGACTCAGCGACTTCGGTCAGCACATGACTGGATTGTTAAGTACGATACCTGTAGTTGGAGGAGCAATAGGTGGTATAGGACAGATGTTCCTAAATGTTATTGACTCACAGATAGATACATTTAGACAGTTATCTAGCACGGGTGTAGACTTTGGTGGTTCATTGTTTGATGTTCAAGCCAAAGCCGCACAAACAGGATTAAGTTTAGAAATATTTGCAGGAGCGATTGGCGAAGGTAGTGCTAACTTGGCACAGATGTTTGGTGGTGCAACTCAAGGTGCTAGAATGTTTACTGAACTACAAAGAAATTTAAAAGGCACAGTACCACAACTAATGAAGTTAGGGGTGTCAATGGAAGAGATTGGTGAGTTCACTAATGACTATCTAGAGATTCAAAAGATTTCAGGAAGATATCAAGGCATGACTGCTAGACAGTTGGCACAAGGTACAACAGACTATATTAAACAACTTGACGGACTTGCTAAAGTTACAGGTATGTCAAGAAAACAAGCCGCAGAGGCTTTAAGAGCTCAAGCTAACGATAAGAGATTACAAGCTCTATATTCAAGCATTGATGAAGGAACTAGAAAATCAATTGACGGTGTATTAGCCGCGGTTGGTAATGCAAGTCCAGAACTTAAAGAAGGACTAACAGAATTAATTGCAACAGGTGGTGTACCTATTAGTGATTATGCTAAAGGTTTAATGATGCAGATGCCTGAGGTTGCAGAAGCGGCCAAACAACTTAAAGAAGGTTCTATATCACAGGACGACTTTATTAAAGTTATGCAAGGTGCTAGTGCCAGAATGCAAAACGAACTGGAAGCACAGGGCGGAAACATAGCTACTTACAAAGCATTAGGCGTTGGAATATTTGATGCCATGCTTGACGTTGCTAAGATAGGAGAGATTGCTGGTGATTCAAAACAAGCAATGGAAGATCAAAAGAAAGCAATAGAGTCGGGAGAAAAAGGACTAGCGGCCTTTGAATCAACTATTGTAAACTTAAGAAACTTGATACTTGGTACACTGATTGAAAGTGGTGTGTTTACAGAGATAGAAAAAGTTATGGCTGACTTCGGTGCTTACTTCTCAGGTAAGGGCGGAGGTGTAAAACAATTACAAGATGGAATTAAATCTCTTGGAGACTTCCTAAAGAGAATAGTAGACGATATAAAAACATTTGGATTGAAAGAAACTTTCATGAAGTATGTTATAGATCCTCTAAAGAGAATGTTCACAGGCGAAAGTGCTGGCGACAAGAAAGAAAGACTTACCAAGGATTACGACAAAAGAATAGCAAGTGTAGATAAAAACTCCAAAGGTGGCGAAGAGAAAATTAAGGCACTAGAAGCTGAAAAAAATAAAGCATTAGGAGACGCATCTAAAGAAGGTGACAAGGGCGGGTTGTTTGCAAACTTGATGCCTGACATAGGATTTAAAGAATTAGCAATTGGTATTGGTGTAGTTACAGCGGCAGTTGCCGCAATAGGTCTTGCAGGTACATTAGCAAGTCCGGGACTATTATTAGTTGCAACTGCGTTTGCAGGAATAGGTGTTGCAGGATTTGGTATTGCCGCTATGGTTGAAGCAATAGTAGGTGGTGTTGACAAACTTGCTGACGGTGTAAAGAAATTTGAAGAACTAGACTCGACCAAACTTACAAATGTTGGTGAAGGATTAAAAGTACTCACAGGACCAATCATGGATCTTGCTAAAGGTGGTATTGTTGCAAACTTTATTGGAACAGGAGCATTTACTAATCTAGCAAATGGTATTAAAGAGTTTGAAGGTATTAATCCAGCTAACTTACACGCGGTAGGACCTGCACTAACAAGTTTACACAAAGGTATGAGTGCATTTACAGGAGATGGTGTACTTGACAGCATTGGTAAAGCATTAGGAAGTTTATTTGGTGGAAGCTCAGGAAGTATTAGTGATTTAGCAAAAGATGTTAAAGAATTTGCTGACGTTGATGCCGCAGGATTGAAAAATATTGGAGATGGCTTACAGGGTATTGCTAACTTTATTGAAGCAATGGATGGAGCCAATTTAAAATCTGTTTCCAAATCACTTTCAGAACTAACAAAACAGCTAATGAAATACCAAGAAGAATACAGTAAAATGGATTCAGAAACCAAAGCAAATCTTGTTAGTAACTTTACAAGTTTTGGTGAAGGCCAGAAGGGTGCCGCAGACAAGTTAGATCAGTTAAATAGTAGTGTACAAATGATGCTCGTTGAACTGAGAAAACAAACAAGAAGCGGTCAAACAGTAGCAGATGCGTCGATATAAGGATAATTTATGAGTTGGAAAAGATATTTTAATACAGTAGATACCGACCAAGGCGGAACAGGAAACTACTCACCGTTGGGCGGAAATGCTAACAGTGGTATGGGTCCGGCTCAAGCTAACTATTCTTCTTATCTACCAGATGTATATGTAGGTAGTCCAAATCGTGTTGAACGTTATGGACAATATAACACTATGGATTTAGATTCAGAAGTAAACGCCGCACTAGACATCTTAGCAGAATTTACAAGTCAAAAGAATAAATCAAATCAATCACCATTTGTAATTGACTATAAACAAGACGCAACAAACTCAGAAGTACAAACACTTAAATTATACCTACAACAATGGTGTAAGATACAAAATTTTGAAACAAAAATGTTTCGTATACTACGTAACGTTTTTAAATATGGTGATGCTTTTTTCATTAGAGATCCTGAAACTAAACGTTGGTTCCACGTTGATCCAGCAAACGTTTCACGTATCATTGTAAATGAATCACAAGGTAAAACACCAGAACAATACATTGTTAAAAATGTAAACTTAAACTTCAAAGATGCAGTAGCAACTACTCCACATCAAACAAACGGTAACGTTACAGGTGGCGGAGATGGATACTTGACAGGTTCAGTACGTGGACAAGTAGGTGCTCCTAACCAATCAATGAGTGGCGGACGTTTCCAAAAAGACACAATGGAAATTGCCGTTAGTGCAGAGAACATGGTACATCTAAGTTTAAGTGAAGGACTTGATAATAACTTTCCATTCGGTAACAGCTTATTAGAAAGTATATTTAAAGTATACAAACAAAAAGAATTACTTGAAGATGCAATTATAATTTATCGTGTACAAAGAGCACCAGAACGTAGAGTATTTTACGTTGACGTGGGTAATATGCCATCACACTTGGCAATGCAATTTGTAGAACGTGTTAAAACAGACATACACCAAAGACGTATACCTAGTGCAACAGGTGGAGGACAAAACGTTATTGATAGTGCATACAATCCATTATCTATTAACGAAGACTACTTCTTTCCACAAACAGCAGAAGGTAGAGGATCTAAGGTTGAAACATTACCAGGCGGAACTAATCTAGGAGAGATTGATGATCTTAAATACTTTACTAATAAGTTGGTACGTGGTTTGCGTATTCCTAGTTCTTATCTTCCTACAGGGCCTGACGATGGTGCTACTCAATTCCAAGATGGGCGAGTGGGTACTGCGTACATTCAGGAATTAAGATTCAACACATATTGTGAAAGACTACAAAATTTAGTAGTAGAACAATTTAGTCAAGAGTTTAAACGTTACTTGTTAGAAAAAGGTATCAACATTGATACTGCTATGTTTGACTTAAGATTCCAACCACCACAAAACTTTGCAAGTTACAGACAAAGTGAAATTGATAATGCAAGAGTACCAACGTATACACAAATGAGTGCTATACCTTATATCTCAAACAGATTTGCATTGAAACGTTTCTTAGGTATGACGGAAGAAGAAATTGCAGACAACGAACGTATGTGGCGTGAAGAGAATGATGAGAATATTACTCCACCACCAACTGATGCCGCAGGCGAATTAAGAGGTGCAGGTATTTCAAGTGCAGGTATGTCAGCAGACTTGGCAGGAGATGGAGCAGGTGAAGACATGGCACCAGCAGGTGAAGACGCACCAGCACCAGTAGACGGCGGAACAGCACCACCACCAGATACAGCAACAGGCGGAGGGGCACCAGGCGGTACAGGTCAGACGCCTCCAGCATAAATACTAACATGATACTACGTGAACTATTTTATTTTGACAAAGAAACATTGGAGCCTACAGAAGATAAAGGTTACGATCCAAGTTATGATGACTCTATTGTCACAAAAGACGATACACGTAAGACTAGACTAACACTACGTCAGATTAACAAAATTCGTAAAGCAAGTGAGCTACATAAAGAAGAGCAACAAAAAGAATTGCACTTTGTTAGACAAATGTACGGCTTGGCCGCTAACGCAGAAGAAGGCGCAGTTTAACTTTACGAGGAATTAAATGTCCATAGCCTTTGTAATAGGTAACGGAAAATCAAGAACCCCAATACCATTAGAAGCACTTAGACCATACGGCAAGATATATGCCTGTAACGCAGTTTACAGAGACTTCGAGCCCGATTACTTGGTTGCTGTTGATACTAAGATGGTCAGCGAACTAAACAAATGCAAGTGGCAATTGAACCACGAAGTGTGGACCAACCCTAACAAGATGTACGAAAGCTACCATAAATTTAACTATTTTAAGGAGCCTTTAGGTTGGAGCAGTGGACCTACAGCATTGTGGTTAGCAACATATGGCGACGAAAACAATCCTAGATTACACGATTATGATACAATATACATCTTAGGCTTTGATTTTCAAGGTACAGATGCACAAGAACACAATGGCGAGGGCGGACTTATTAATAACATATATGCAGATACGCAAAATTATAAAAAATCCATAGACCCTGCTACATATCACGGTAACTGGGCCAGACAGACTGGTATAGTTTGTCAGAAAAATCCTCAAAAGAGATATATAAGAGTAGTACAGAACAAAGAGGATTATTGCCCCGACAACTTAACGCAGTTAACCAACTTTAAACACGTTACAGTGGCAGAATTCATGTATAACTTTAAGATTTTACAATCTTAATGTAAAACCGGCGTAAAAACGCCTATATCTACGTACTTTTCTTCTAATACCATAAATACAAGTGACAGCCTTACCATATCTAAACAATAGGAGAAAAGAAATGGCAAACCAATCTAAATTTGAAGCGATGCTTGAAAAGTTAATCGCTGAAGACAAAGCGGGTGCTGAAGAACTGTTTCACGAAATAGTTGTTGAGAAATCACGCGATATATACGAAAATCTATTAGCAGACGACACAGCTGAAGTTGAAGTAGACGAAACAGCTAAAGAAGATGCTAAAGAAGAAGACAAAGTTGACGAAAAAGCAGACGCTAAAGACGAAGACAAAGTTGAAGAAGCATCAAAAGACGATGCTGATGACAAAGTTGAAGAAAAAGCTGATGCTGATAAAGACGAAGACGTTAAAGAAGCTACTGACGAAGACGAAAAAACTGATGAAGCTACTGAAGAAAAAGACGAAAACGTTGAAGAAAACTTTGCAGACCAAATTACACCAGAAGGTGATGATGACATGGGTGGCGATGCCGCTGATGACATGATTGCTGACATCGAAGACGGTGAAGGTGAAGAAGATAAAGGCGACGACGAAGACTTAGAAGACAGAGTTGTTGACCTAGAAGATGCTCTTGATGATCTTAAAGCTGAATTTGACGGCATGATGTCCGACAAAGACGGTGACGAAGACAAAGGCGAAGATGACATGGAAATGGACATGGACGCTGGCGACGACGAAGGTGACGAAGAGAAGGAAGACGAAGCAGTTGATATGATTGCTCCGGAAGCCGACCTTGAGCAACCAGTTGCGTTTGAAAATGCTGATAAACCAGTACAATCAAGCACAGAACTAATGAGAGAATATGTAACTAAAGTATCAGAGCCAAAAGGCGATTCAGGTACAGACGGAACTAAATCTCCAGTAGCTGGTAAAAACGACATGGGCGGAGACGCTAGTAACTTGGTCAAAGGTGGCGAAGAAACTGGTGGCAAAGCTGGTGCTCCTAAAGAAGATTCAGCTGGTAACGTAAACGTTCCAGGTGGAAAAGCAAGTAAGAGTATGTCGAAAGACTCAAAAGGCCATGGCGCTGAGAAAAAAGGCGCAGGCGAAACAGGAACTGATGGTAAATCAATCATTGGTTCTTAATAGTTGTTGTTAAGGAGATATTAAGTGATAAACTTAAGAGAGAATTTGACATTCGACCAAGCTAAATTGGTCCTTGAGACTACTGAAAACGACAAGGGTGGAAAAGACCTTTATATGAAGGGAATTTGTATCCAAGGCGGAGTAAAAAACGCTAATCAGCGAGTTTACCCTGTTACCGAGATAGGTAGAGCTGTCAACACTCTTAACGATCAAATTACGGGAGGATATTCAGTTCTCGGCGAAGTTGATCACCCAGAAGGACTTAACATAAACTTAGACCGTGTAAGCCATATGATCACAGAAATGTGGATGGATGGACCAAACGGTTACGGGAAACTTAAAGTATTACCTACGCCAATGGGACAGCTAGTTAAAACAATGCTTGAAAGCGGAGTTAAACTAGGTGTTTCATCGCGTGGTAGCGGAAACGTTATGGAAGACGGTTCCGGACAAGTAAGCGATTATGAGATCATAACAGTCGATGTAGTTGCTCAACCCAGTGCTCCAGGTGCCTACCCGACACCAATATACGAGCATTTATTAAATGCCCGTGGGGGGTACAAGGCAATGGAAATAGCACGAGAGTTACAAGGCGACACAAAGGCGCAAAAGTATTTGAAGGAATCTTTAATGAACATCATTAAAGGCCTCCAGTAATAAGGAGAAATAATATGTTGGAAGCACTGAAATCACTTTTTGAAAACAACGCAATTTCGGAAGAAATCAGAGCAGACATCCAAGAAGCATGGGACAAGCAAGTGAGTGAAAACAAACTTACTGTCACTGCTGAACTTCGTGAAGAGTTCGCATCTAAATACGAACATGATAAAGCTACTATGGTTGAAGCAATTGATACTATGGTTTCTGAAAAACTTAACGAAGAAATTTCCGAGTTCGCTGAAGATAGAAAACAATTAGCAGAAGCTAGAGCCAAATATGCTGTAGCGATGCGTGAAAACGCAGGACTGTTAAAAGGTTTTGTATTCGAACAGTTGAAGAAGGAAGTGGGTGAACTACATGAAGACCAAAAAGTTATGTCTGATAAATTTGGAAAACTTGAGGAATTTGTTGTAGAAGCTCTAGCTAAAGAAATCGCAGAGTTCCACGAAGATAAAAAAGACTTGGCTGAAACTAAAGTAAGATTAGTACGTGAAGCCAAAGAACATTTAACAAAAGTACGTAAGTCTTTTGTTGAGAAAAGTGCGAAGATCGTATCCGAAGGAGTATCCAAGAAACTTAATAAAGAGATTGGACAACTTAAAGAAGATATTGATTCAGCACGTAAAAACGATTTTGGTCGCAAAATTTTCGAAACGTTCGCAGGCGAGTATGCTAACAGCTACTTGAATGAGAAGTCAGAAACAGCAAAACTTTTAAAAGTTGTGGAGTTGAAAGACAAAGCAGTTGCAGAAGCTAAAGCTGAAGCTGAAGAAGTTAAGAAAATTGTTGAGAGTAAAGACGCAGAAATTGTAAAAGTTTCTGATGCGGCTAAACGCAAAGAAGTAATGCACGAATTGACTGGACCTTTGAGCAAGGACCAGCGTGAGATTATGGTAGACTTACTGGAAAATATACAAACAAGCAAACTGCAAAGTGCGTTTGATAAGTATATTCCGGCGGTAATAGACGGTAAAACTCCAGCGAAGAAGAAGGCTACTCTTACAGAGTCCGAGGCAAAAGAAATCACAGGCAATAAAGAATCTAACGTTAGTAGAGTAAGTCAAGAAGAGAATAATAATATTATTCATATTCAAAAACTTGCTGGATTGAAATAAGGAGAAAACAATGTCACAACTACTAGAAAGTCGCTGGCAGGATACCAAAACTGCACTTTTAGAAGGCCTTAACGGCAATAAAAAGGCTGTAATGGCAAGTACTCTAGAAAACACACGCAAGTGGTTAAATGAGACTGCTACAGCTGGTTCTACAAGCGCCGGTAATGTTGCAACTCTAAATAGAGTTATTCTACCAGTAATCAGACGTGTCATGCCGACTGTAATAGCCAACGAATTAGTTGGTGTACAGCCGATGACAGGTCCAGTGGGTCAAATCCACACATTAAGAGTACGTTACGCTGATTCGTCAGATGGTAACGAAGTTGGTGAAGAAGCACTATCACCATTTAAGATCGCGGCGGCATACTCAGGTAACGCCACTGACGCAACACCAAAAGGATCTGCTACAGCGGCTCTTGAAGGTGCGGCTGGAAAGAGAATGTCTATCCAGATCTTAAAGCAAACAGTCGAAGCAAAAACCAGAAAGCTATCAGCAAGATGGACTTTTGAAGCGGCTCAGGATGCTCAAGCACAGCAAGGCATCGATATTGAAGCAGAAATTATGGCGGCATTAGCCCAAGAAATTACTGCTGAGATCGATCAAGAAGTATTAGCTTCTTTGAGAGCTTTAGCTGGTACGCAAAACCAACAAGCATACGACCAGAACGCTGTAAGCGGTACTGCAACATTCGTAGGTGATGAACACGCGGCTTTGGCTGTGATGATCAACCGTGTTGCTAACAATATCGCACAGAGAACTAGACGTGGTGCTGGTAACTATGCTGTGGTTTCACCACACGCATTAACTATCCTACAATCTGCAACAACTTCAGCGTTCGCAAGAACAACTGAAGGTGCATTTGAGGCTCCAACTAATACTAAAATGGTTGGTACTTTGAATAGTGCTATGAAAGTATATGTTGATTCATATGCAAACGATAGTACAAGCATACTTGTAGGTTACAAAGGTTCAAGTGAATCAGACGCTCCAGCGTTCTACTGCCCATACATTCCTTTAATGTCAAGCGGTGTAGTACTGGATCCTGCAACTTTTGAACCAGTAGTTAGCTTTATGACAAGATACGGTTATGTTGAGTTAAACAACACAGCATCATCTCTTGGTAATGCGGCAGACTACTTAGGTACAGTTACTATTGCGAACGTAACATTTAGCTAATCCATAGGGTTAGTTACTTAATGTAACAAAGTATTAGAAAGGCCCTTCGGGGCCTTTCTTTTTGACTAAATATTTGTACAACGTTCAGCCGATATAGGCCGGAAGTAAGCATCTAAGCTGAAGGAACGCACTTAACTGTAAAAAGGAGAGTGTAATGAACAGATACGATTACCTACTTAAATCATACCGTGAGCAGAAAATGAGAGAACGCAAGGAGAAAATCCTTATGAAATCTCGTACTGAAGTTAACGTGAATGGAAATGGTACATCTGGATATACTGTTACAACTGGACCAAGCAAAGGTAAAGTTTTAAAGCATATATCGATTAATCACGATAATAAGTAGATTTTGGTAAACTTTCTTATTGACTTTTTTAGGAAAGTTTGCTATATTAGTAACATAAGCATTAGTAGAGTAATTAACTACTAATTATAGTGCAAGGAAGAGGCCTTTACCAGAAGGGTCGAACTTGACTAACCAGGGGTGGTACCCAGGCTTTACCCGGAAAACGGAGGGAGTCACATCGAAGTCACTTTCGGGGTTAGGTTGTGCGTATTAGAATGGTATTCGGGTACGTGCTTGTAGGTGTAACCAAGTCCTACCTATTTTGCTTATACTTTCCTTTACCCATTCCCTAAACTTTGATAAATACTTGTGTCTATAAAGCGAGCCGCAAAATACGGCGGACTTATGCGGACATAACCGCGTAGACCTAGAACGTCAAGGAGAAAAAAATGGGAAGACCAATTAATAAAAGATTTTTCGGAACACCAACAGCTGGTGGAAACGAAATAAAAGTAGACTTTCATAATGGCACAGCCGTTAAAGAAGGTTATATCGTAAAACAAAAAGGTTCAAAGAAATTTGTTTGTGAAGAAATCGGAACAGCAGGTGAATTTACTTGTACACTAACAACAGGTAAACTTGCAAGTGCTTTAGCGGCAGGCGAAATGGCCATTACGGTAAAAGGTGACGATAACGAAACTTATCAAATCTCTAAAATCGCAGGTAGAAAAGCTACAGTGATTGCACCAGATGGTACAGGATCAAATGCACTATCAGGAACATCATTAGCTTGGACATTTACAGCATCTGGCTCAGATGGAGCGGCGCAGATCGAAGAAGCAGGTGATGATAACACATTATCAGGTACTGACGACGACGATTTCAGTAATGCGTAATTAATTTGTTTGTGGGGGCTTTGGTCCCCACAACAGTTTAAGGAAATTTAGATGGCAAAGAATGTAGTAACAGACGGCGATTATAGAATCAAAACAGCAGATTCAGGTACAATCTACTTGGACACAGGTAATCAGATTGGTCAAGTTTACTTGACAGGTAATCTTGTTGTTAAAGGAACTACAACGCAAGTTGATGCAACAGACCTTGCTTTAAAAGATAATATTATTGAAGTTAACTCAGGAGAACAGGGTGCAGGTGTTACACTTGGTACTGCTGGTATTCAAGTTGACAGAGGTAGTAAAGTAGATACACAATTTGTTTTTGATGAAAGTGTAAGTTGGAACGATCCAGTAACACAAACAATTAAACAAGGTGGATTTAAATTAAGAGATACCAATGGTGGTAACATTGGATTAGAAGTTAGAAGTATTTCAACAGGTGGTGGAGACTTATACTTAATTAATGCTGGTACAGGTGTTGTTAGTGTAAGTGGAACTAACCAATACGAAAATCAAATTACAGACGACGATCATATTCCTAATAAAAAATATGTTGACGTTGCTATTGCGGCTCAGGTTGCCGCGGCTGACTTCCAAAAGATTAGAGATGGTGTTTCAAGTTATACACAGATGGTTGTTGCAGACTTTGAAACAACAGGACAAACTAGTGTAGCATCAATAACAGTTGAAGGTGTTACAACTGCTAATTTTTACGACAATAGAACAGAATTACACGATATAAGAATTGACGGTACAACAATTAGTACTACAAATTCTGGAAGTGATTTAAGATTATCAGCACCAGGAACAGGCTCAGTAGTAATTGATGACCAATTACAAATTTTAACTACACCTAGCCCAGATGACGGTTCAGTAGATCCAGCACAACCAACAGATGGTTTGAAGATTTATACCAAGACTCAGGGAGTAGGTAAAACAGGCTTATATTATGTAAATAGTAATAATGTAAGAGACGAACTAATTAGTAAAAACAGATCATTGCTTTTAAGCATGATTTTTTAAGGATAGAAAATGGCAATAGCACAAGCGGCAATAGGAAATACGGACACAGTGGTACTAACAGTACCAGCAAGTACGTCTTATGCGATTACAACTGTTATGGTATGTAACCATGCAGGTTATAATAGCGGCGGAACTAACGATACGTCATTTGATTTACACTTTGTAAAGAGTGGACAAGCAAAGTCTACAACTAACATGGTTGTAAAGGAAATGCCAGTACCAGGTGGAGAAACATTTACATTTGATACTGAAAAAGTTATCTTAGAAGCAGGCGATAAAGTAACTGTATTAAGTCAAGCACCGTTGAACTTGAGTATAACTGTAAGTTATTTAGAGGTATAGTAAATGAGATTCCTACGTAGACAATCAACAAATGCTCGTGGCCTTTACGGACAAGATGATATCCGTAGAGATATTAACGGACAGATTGTACTTGACAGCAAAGACATGATGATGGTTCCTAAGGGAACAGCGGCTGACAAGATTACTACACCAGCTAACGGCCATATGAGATATAACACAGATACAAATGTGTTTGAAAACTACCAAGGTGGTAGTTGGGCACCTATTAGAAGATTTGAACCAGCAACTATTGTTATGCAAAGTTTAGGCAACGGTAATGACGTTGAAACTAAATTTGGTCCATTAAACAATGGCGACACTTATAACCCTGCTCCGGCGGCGGCACAAAATTTAATCGTACTTGTTGAAAACGTATTTCAACTTCCAACAACAAACTATACTCTAGAACAAAACCCAGGCGGTTATGCGGCAGGATGGTATGTGGTATTTGGTACAGCAGTACCTACAGGAAAACCAGTTACAGTTCTACACAACTTTGACAAATAATGTCCGACAACGGTATTTCACACTTAACATACAAAAGACAAAGACAAGAAGCAAAGTTAAAACTTGCGGCTGATAAACGTGCGGCAACAGGCAAAAGATCTACACTTAAAAAAGGTAATATGCCTACACTATATACACCAAGCAATAACGACTCTGGTAAACTAAAAGAAATCACAACAGGAACTTTAAAAACTGGCCGTCCTTGGACATAATTTTCCGATAAATATAATTATAGGAGGGTAATATGTCCCAAGTAGCACGTATATCAGGTCCGCTATTAGCGGCTAATCTAGTAAGAACACAGGCAAACCTTGCGTTTGAAACTGACCTTCTATACATTGGACATCTAAATGATCGTATTGGTATTAAGACTTCTAGTCCTAGTGCTGAACTAAACATTAACGGTCAGATACACACCCCTAACATTTATAACGATCGCTTAACAGGTGGTAATCTAGAAGTTAACACCAACGGAGTTAGATCTATTGTAGGAGATATTATTTTAAATTCTCCTGGTATAGTTCATGCAGAAAAATTAAAAACAGAGAACTTACAGTTTGATACACGAATAATAAGTTCAATGGCAAACAATGATGATATTGTTTTTGATCCTAACCAAAGTGGTAAGGTACATTTCTTAAAAAATACAAAAGTAACAGGTAACGTTAATGCAACAGGTAACGTTGTTATTCCAGGTAACGTAACAGTAGGTGGTAACTTTGACATAGGTAATCAATCAACTGATACAGTTGACTTTGACTTTGTTAGATTCCAACAAGACTTGGTTCCAAACAGAACAGAAGATTTATTAAATCTAGGAAGTACCACAAAACGTTGGAATGATATTAATTCAGGTATGGCAGATATCGGTGATATAAACATTGATACTAACGTTATAACTACAAAATCTTTCAATGCTAATATGTACATTAGACCATCAGGCACTGGTGCTATTGTAGTTGAGGATTTACGTTTTAGTGCAAATGTTTTAAGTAGCACAGGATCAAATGATATAGTATTACAGCCAGGTGGAAATGATATAGGCATTACGGCAACAGGTGCTTTGAAAGTTCCAGCAGGTACAGAAGCACAAAGACCAAGTACTGCAAATGATGTGCGTTATAATACAACTACAAATTTCTTTGAATTATTTTCAACTGCATATACACCTTTGAGAGGTATATGGAGTGAAGATAGAAACACTTATGTACTAGCAAACAATGATAACAGCTTTAGCTTTGTTACTAATTCTGCAACAAATACTACACTTACAGACCAAGGATTAGTTACAAACAAACTAATTTCACAGAGTAACGTTACTATTGATAATGCAAATATTTCAAGTTCGGCGGCTAACCAGAACATTGTGTTTACAGCCAATGGAACAGGAACAGTTAATATAGGTGATTTAAAAATCAACGGAAACACTATTACAAACACAGGATCAGGAGATATGGTATTCAGTACCCTTGGCACTGATTTAGGAGTTGTACAATTCGGCGGAACTGGTGGATTTCAAATACCAGCAGGTGGTGTTACTGACAGACCTATTGGACAACTAGGTATGACCAGATACAATACTGTACTAAGATACTTAGAAACATGGGACGGAACTCAGTGGGCTAACGTGTCAGGTGCAGGTGATTCTGTAACCACAGAATATATGGAAGAATTAACTAATATCTATACCTTAGCACTAGGATAATTCCAAAAACGATAAATACTATTAACATAGAACAAGACCATCTGAAGGAGAGATACCCGAAGACGTTTTATGGGACAATACTGCGGTTAACCGGCAATGCAATCAGGTTAGAGGGACAGGATCCCCGTATTAGGAGAAACAAGTGGCTGTAGGTCGTATATCAGGTCCGCTTTTGAAGTCCAACCTTCTGCGTAATGGCGTGGATTTGGCATTTCAAACGGATTTACTTTATTTGGATGTTAGTAACAGTAGAATCGGTGTTAAGACTGCGACTCCTCAATACGACTTAGATATAAACGGCACCACAAGATCAACAGATTTAATTACAACAGGAACAGCATACGTAGGTAATGTTAGAATAAGTGGTAACACTATTGATTCAGTATCAGGTGATTTAAACTTAACAACTGTTGGCTCAGACAAAGTAACTTCATTAAAAACATTAGAAGTAGACGATTTAAGATTTGACACAAACGTTATTTCATCAACTGTATCAAATGCAGACATTGATATTATTCCAAACGGATCAGGTAAGGTTGATATACAAAGCGATTTAGCAGTTACAGGTAACATAGATATCACAGGAAATTTAGTTGCTGACGGTGACATTACAATTTCAGGTAACGTACAGATAGGTGATGATGATACTGATACTATTAGCATTACAGCAGGTATTACTTCAGACCTAAAACCAGACGCAAGTGCAGTATATAATTTAGGTACTCCAACTAAAAAGTGGAATAGCATACACGCATCAGCGGCCTACATTGATGATTTACAAATAGATACAAACGTAATACAAAACACGGTATCAAACGCAGACTTAGAATTAAGAACAAACGGATCAGGATATATTATTGTTGACGACTTCTTAATGAAGGCAAACAGATTAGAAACTGCATCTTCGGACATGGTGTTTAATCCAGGTAGCGGTGTTGTTAACGTTAATGCTACGGGCTCAGTAAGAATACCAGCAGGTACAACAGCTCAAAGACCAAGTGTACCAGCAATTGGTATGATACGTTACAACACAACTACTGCAAAGTTTGAAGGTTATGATGGTAACTGGATTGTGTTAACAGGTGTGTATGATTTAGATGCTGACACATATATTACAGCAGAATTAACACCTGGTGCAAATGATAATACTATTAGATTTTACTCAAACGGTAATCAAATTGCTAGTATTACAGAAACAGAATTTAATGTATCTAAATTAAACGTAGATAGCATACAAATTGACGGAAATACTATTAGTACAACTACTGCGGATACGGATTTAAACCTAATTCCGAACGGTACAGGCGGTGTACAAATAGACAATTTCAATATCAGCGGAAGTACTATAAATAACACTAGTAGCGGTGCTACAAGTGTGTTAGACCCAGGTACTGGATTCTTTAAAATTGAAGGTACAGATGCATTTATAGTTCCAGCTGGTACAGGTTCTCAACGTCACCCAAGTCCTGTTTTAGGAATGACACGTTGGAACACAACAGATGGAAGACTAGAAATATATGATGGGACAGTATGGGACACAGTTGCAGGTAGTTCTGGAGCAGTTTCTCAAACAGATGCACAAAACATCGCGTTAGAATTAGTATTGAGTTTAGGATAATAGAATGGCAACGTTTTTTAGAAATAAGATAGTAAAGAGTGTAGGACTAGTACCGGTAGAGATTATCGAAGTACCTGCAGGTTCTAAAGTTACTGCTATTGGTTTATCTGTGGCAAACTTATTAGATGGTAATACAAGAGTTAGTATTACTATTAAAGATGATACATCAGTTACTGGATTTTATGTTAAAGATGTTATGATTGCTCCGAATGCCAGTTTACGTGCAATCAACGGTGGTGAAAAATTAGTTTTACCGGCGGCAAATATAGTTTATGTTACAGCAGATCAAAATGATGCTGTTGATGTAATCTTAAGTTATGTGGAGATTGTATAATGAGTTTTAATTACGTAGGACAAGCACCATTAAGCGGTGATTCAGGCGAACGTTATTTCTACGCATTACGTAGAGACGATGATGGACAAATGTTTATTCAAAAGGTAGACATGGCATCTCCAACAGACGAAGCACAGATTAACAGACCAGGTGGTACTGACGGTAACTATACAGAATTTCAATCAGGTGAAGACTTCTTTGAAGGTAGAAATCCAAACCACGTATTAGTTTTTGATAACTTACTTTACGAACAAATGCGTTGGGACGACAAGAACATTTACTATTACGTAAATGCAGAGGGCGAACTAGTTTTAAGAGTTAACACAAAATACGAATATGACAATGGTGTTTCAGGAGACCATTTAGTATTTGGAGCACCAGCAACAGGGTATAACGGATAATGGCACAATTTAATCTAGCACGAATAAGATATAACTGGAAAAACGTTTGGTTGCCAGGAGCAACGTATATCAAAGATGATATTGTACGTGAAGGTGGTAACGTTTATATTTGTATGGTTGGACACATTTCCGATCAAACAAGTTTTTCAACAGATTTAAATGCAGTTCCAGGTAAGTGGTTAAAAAATGCAGAAGGTTATGCTTGGAGAGGCAACTGGGACGTAAACACAAGATTCAAAGTTGGTGACCTATTTAAATACAACGGTGTTGTATATAGAGTTTTAGAAGAACACGTTTCAGATCAATTAGCGTCAAACGGTATTAGCGAAGACTTAGGTAAATTAATTGGTTATGCAAAAACTCCTAACTGGAGAATTGATTGGACCAACTCAACACTTTACAAAGTTGATGACGTTGTTAAGTACGGTGGATTTTTATACCAATGTTTAGCAGAGCATACTTCTTCAACAACAGTTGCAGGACTAGAACAAGACAGTGATAAATGGGATATAGTTTCAAGAAGTGATGACTGGAAATTAGACTGGACAGTATCTAGTAGATATAAGAAAGATGATATTGTACGTTACGGTGGACTTATGTACAGATGTAACACAGGACACACATCTGCCTCGACAACTATATTAGGATTAGAACAAGATTTGGCCAAGTGGGATGTCATTTGGGAAGGTATTGTTTACAAGGGTGAATGGCAAAGTAACTTAGACTCGTCAGGTATTAGATATAGAATAGGTGACATTGTTAAGTATGGTCCAACACTATGGAAATGTAAAACATATCACAGTTCATTAACAGATTTCGACGAAGCAAAATTTGATATATGGATGCCTGGATTAGGTTATGAAGCTGTTTGGAATAATGCGGCAGTTTACCAACCAGGAGACATTGTAATATACGGAGGATACACTTATGTATCTATGACTAACAACACAGGAAGTCCTCCAAGTGTTACTGGTGTGTTCTATGAAGGCGAAAGTTTACAAGGTTTATATGACTGGGAGTTAATGATTACCGGTTACCAAATGCAAGGTGAATGGGATTCAGGAGCAAATTATAAAACAGGTGATGTTGTTAGAAACAAAGGTTTTGTTTATATTGCTGTACAAGATAGTACTAACCAACAACCAGATGCATTAGATCCAGAGTTTAGAGGATATTACGATCCAGGTTCAACTAGATCCACAGAAGGTGGAATTAGTATGTACTGGCAACTTCTAATTACAGGAACATATTACAGAGGAGAATGGTTTGCGGCACAGGCATACGTGCTTGGAGATATTGTTGTACACAAATCAACTTCTTACAAATGTATACAAGCACACGCAGGTGATGATTCAACTCTTGTTACTCCAGATCAAGATACAACAAACAGTTACTGGATAACACTAGCACAAGGTAATCCAAACAACGTAACACAATACAGAGGTGATTTAAGAACACACGATGGTACCAACCATGATAAATTATCTATTGGAAGTCCAGGACAAGCATTAAAAGTTGTTAGTGGAGTACCAGCTTGGGAACGACTAGGTGAAGTTAACAAGGTTTACTATGTTGCAACAAACGGTAAAGATGATACAGGATTTGGTTTAACAATTTCGGCTCCATTTGCTTCAGTAAAATATGCTACACAATATATTTTACAAGATGAGGCCAACAGAGCTCCAGCTACAATTTTTGTAGCAACAGGACTTTATGAGGAAATTACTCCTATACAAGTTCCGGCAGGTGTTGCTATTGTTGGAGATGAATTAAGAAGTACAACTATACAACCTCAAGTAGGTTACGAAACTAACGATATGTTTAGAGTTAGAAATGGTTGTGGAATAAGAAACATGACACTACAAGGTATGAGTGGTGTACTAGGAAGTGTAGACAACTATGGTGCACAGGTTCCTAACACAGGTGCTTACGTGGCACTTGATCCAGGATCAGGACCAGCAGACACTAGTGTATGGATTACAAACAAATCAACTTATGTACAAAACGTTACAACAATAGGTACAGCCTGTATAGGAATGAAAGTTGATGGTGCGTTACACAACGGTGGTAATAAATCAATCGTAGCCAACGACTTTACACAGGTAATAAGTGACGGTATTGGTATGTGGTGTAATGCAGATGGTAAATCAGAGCTTGTATCTGTGTTTACATATTTTGCACACATAGGTTATTATTGTACAGCAGGTGGTAAGATACGTGCTACTAACGGTAACAACTCATATGGAAAATACGGATCATTTGCAGAAGGTGAATTTTCAGGAGAAACACCTATTACTGCTACACTTAATAACAAATACTATGATGCAGAAGCACCAGTTGTTTATAACAACGCAAACCAAATCTTTGGATTAGGATTTACACACGCAGGTGAGCACTATGATGATGCTACATTTACAATTACTGGTTCAGGATCAGGTGTAGATGTTGATAACGATTTTATTGAACAACGTAACGCAAGTATTTCTCAAATAAGAATGATGGATCCAGGTGATTCAAGTTTACCAGGTGGTAGAGGACACGTAACAGGTGTAAGAAACTCTGGACAAGGCGGATCAAACTTAGATATTACTATTGCAAACTCAGACGCAGAAACAAGTGCGGCAAAATATGTAGGTAGAGCTATACTTACAGTAAACAATGTTTCAGGAGCAGATGCAACTAGAGTAGGTAACCCTTTAGATGCACCTTACACTTATACAAACGTTCCGGGTACATCAAACAATCCATTTGCAAATGTTTCATTAATGAGATTTACTATTGTTGTTGATTCTGGCGGTACTTGTACAGTTACAGCAACCAACGGTGGAGACAGTTTTAGAGTTGGTGACATAATTACAGTTGCTGACCTAGACATTGGTAACTTTGGTGGAGTACCATTAACATTTGATGTTGCTACTATTAGTAAGTCAATGCAGATCTTTATTGAAGAAGGTAAAGGTGTTGGCCAGTATGGAATTATAGATGAATATTTCCCTGGTACTAAAAGATTAAATGTTATTAGAGCGTCAGATGGAAAACGTGGTTGGGACCATGTTGTTCCGGGTTGGCCAATTGAAACAAGTTTAGACGGTTCAACAACTTATAGAATTGAACCAAGAATTATAGCTGAAGATCCAACTTATCTTGCACAGGCAAATAACACAAACAACACAAATGTTTGGCAACCAGTTGCAGGTGGTACAGGAAGTACAATGGTAGCATTTCCAGGTAGTGGAACAGACCTTGCACTATACAGTGACGCAGGTGGATCAAGTTGGTCAGCGGCGGCAGTTGATGCAGGATTTGTAAGACCGACTTGTATGGTAAAATGTAAAGGTAAATTAAAATACTTTATTGCACTAGGTAATGGAGACAGAGCTAACTTGTCAACAGCAGGTACAGCCTGGGGATCACAACCATATCCAATTACACAACGTAACTGGGTAGACATAGCTGAAGGACCATTTAGTGACACATCACATACAGTAATTGCAATAGCAGATGACTCAGATGAATTAGCTGTATCAACAACAGACGGAACTACTTGGACTTATGTAACTTCAGGTATGGGAACAGGATTAAAACATATTAAATATGGTAATGGTAAGTGGATGGCTGTTAAGGCAGATGGTTCAACTTATGAAAGTATTGACAACGGATTAAACTGGCAATCAACAACAAGAGTTTGTCCAACAACTTATAATGTAACAGACTTTGCATATGGTAATGGAGTATTTGTAGCGGCAGTACAACCAAACGGAACAGCGGCATTTCCATTTAACCCTGCAATTCCATCAACAATGATTAGTGATGGAAGTTCGGCAACAACAGCAACGTTTGGTCAACCATCAACGTTCTTTGTTAGCTTTACAAATTATTCAGAAGGTACTAATAATGCAACTTGGAGAGGTGTAGAAAGTTCTGGTATCATAAACGAACTAGCATGGGGCTTAGACTACAGCGATGGATTGTTTATGGCCGTAGACACCGCAGGTAACATTAGAAGTTCAGACGGTGGCGATGTTTGGGTAACACACTCACAGATTACTCCACCAGCAGGAACATTCAGAGCTAAAGTAAATCCAATGACAGGTGGTGATGGACCTAGATTCTTAGTAATTGACACAGGTTCAACGGCAACTGTTAATTCAATCAAGTATGGTAGAAGAGCTCAAATGAGAGTAACTACTGACACAGGTAGAATTACACAATTTGTTATGCACGAAACAGGAAGTGGATATGACAATGCTAGTCCACCTACAATAGAAATTGTTGATACACAAAAAACTCAAGAAGCTACTATACAAGTTAGAATTAAAGATAAAGTATTAGGACAACCGGCATTTAAAAACAGAGGTGCGGCTTACACTAAATTTAACGCAGTAACAATTACTGGTAATGGTTATATTGACAAGTATCAAACAGGTGGTGAAATAATTGTTGACGACTTAACATTGTTACCAAGCCCAGGTGATAACTTAAGATTCCCAAGTATTACAGATATCATTTACAAGATTGGTACAGCAACAACTATATCAGGAACTGCTCCAAACATAAGAGCAAAATTAAGTATTGCTCCAACAATGGGTATTCAAGAATCGCCAGAACATAACGAAGCGATTACTATTAGACAAAATTATAGTCAGGTTAGATTAACAGGACATGACTTCCTAGACATTGGTACAGGTAGTACCTTAACTACTAACTATCCACAGCTTTACACACAAGGATATGGATCAGTTAACCCACCAGAACAACCTTGGGAAACACAAGAATACAATGGTGGTAGAGTTTTCTATGCAAGTACAGACCAAGATGGTAACTTTAGAGTTGGTGAACTATTTAAAGTTGAGCAGTCAACAGGTATTGTTACAATTAATGCTTCACAGTTTGATCTAGCAGGACTAGATGAATTAAGATTGGGTGCATTTATACTTGGTGGTACAAACGCAGTTATTAAAGAGTTCTCAAAAGAGCAAACATTTGTTGCTAATAGTAACAGTATTGTTCCAACACAGAAAGCTGTGGCGGCATACATACAATCAAGAATAAGCGGTGGTGGAGCAAACGTTTCAGCAAACGCATTAACGGCTGGAACTTGTAAGTTTAGTCAAATTAACCACTTATCAAATACTGGTGGATTACCAATTAATATTCCGGTGCCCGTAAATAGCTCACATATTCCAGGTGGAACTATGGTTGCAACTGCATTCAATAACATGAACGCGGATAATGCCATGTTGATGGAATTTGCAGATGACTTTGAGGGGTCAGATGGATACTATAACGACGGTGGAAACGGATACGGTGGTACTCAATAATGATAAATAACAGTAATAAGGATTTAAAACACAATGGCTGAGTTTAAACTAGGTAGAATTAGGTTTGTATGGAAGGGTGCATGGGCATCAGGTACCACATATTACAAAGACGATATCGTAAGACACGGCGGTAGAACTTACTACTGTGCCGTTGGTCATACTTCAACTACATTATTCACAACAGACGAAGCTACAAAATGGAACTTATTCAGTGATGGTCAATCATGGCAAGGTGACTGGGTAGCAGGAACTTACTACAAACAGAACGACATTGTTAAGTATGGTGGTTATCTATATGTTGCCAACACGGCTCACACAGCAGAAGTTGATGGTGGAACGGCTGGTAAACTAGAAACTGATCAGGCTAAATGGGATTTATTTGCAGAAGGCTTTGATTGGAAAAACGTTTGGACAGTTGCAACAACTTATAAAATAAATGACCTAGTAAAATATGGTGGAACAGTTTACCTTTGTACAACTCCACACACTTCATCAGGTACATTTGCCACAGACATAGATGGATTAGAAGCAGATCAAGCCAAGTGGGACACATTTTCAAAAGGTATTGACTGGAAAACAGACTGGATAGTATCTACAAAATACAGAATCAACGACACAGTACGTTACGGTGGACAACTTTACATTTGTAACGAAGGTCACTTATCAGCGGCAACAACCGCAGAAGGACTTGAAGTTGATCAATACAAATGGGATTACGCACACAAAGGTATTGAATACAAATCAGTACACGCAACAGCAACAAGATATAAAGTTAATGACGTTGTTAAGTATGGTGGCGGACTTTGGATTGCAACAAGACATCACACTTCCGGTGGAACAGATTTAGCAAGTGACAATGCAGTAACTGGCGTTGTTGCAACAGTAGGATCAATTAGTGCCGCTGATGCAACTAGAACAGCAGGAACATATAAAGACATACAAGGTTCAAGCAGTGGATCAGGTACAGGACAAAGATTTAATATTACCATTGATGGTACAGGTGCGGCAACTGTTACAGTAACATTTGGCGGATCAGGACACTCAGCTTCAGATACAATTACAGTAACAAACGGGTTCATTGGAGGCACAGGTGCTTCTTTAACTTTTAATGTTGCAACAATTACACAAACAACTAACTGGTCACAATTTGTTCCAGGATTAGAGTTTGAAGATTCTTGGGCAAGTTCAACAACTTACCAAGCAGGTGACTTTGTAACATACGGTGGTTACTCTTATATTGCAAAAACAAATCACAGTAACGTTGTTCCATATGGTAACGCATCAACTTGGGATTTATTTACAACAGGATTTAGTTTAAAAGGTGACTACGCAACTGCAACAGCGGCAGTTAACGGTACAACTTCAAGTTCAACTGCATTAGTAGTTGACGGTAACGTTGGTACTATTGCACAAGGCATGGTAGTAACTGGAACAGGTATTTCAGGTGTAGTTACAGTAACAACAGTTACAGATCAAAATAATTTAGTATTAAGTTCAGCACAGAGTTTAACTAACGATGTTGCTTTATCTTTCAACACATCATACAGAACAGGTGATGTTGTTAGAGTTGGTGGTTACACATATCTTGCAATAGCAGATACAACAGGTAACAGACCACCAAACGCAAGTTACTGGGAAAAACTTAACGAAGGTATTAACTGGAGAGACAGTTGGACTAACGCAACTTACTATGACGTAGGTGATGCTGTTAGAGGTATTAACAACGTTAACTCTTATATTTGTGTAACTGCACATACATCAGATCAAACTTCTGCACAGAACAGACCAGATCAAGATGTTGACGGTAGTGAATGGAAATTAATTTCAGGTGGTGCTGAGTCAGGCAACTTAACAACTGCTGGTGACTTATTGTACTACGGTGGATCAGGACCAGCTAGATTACCAGTAGGTATTGCAGGACAGGTATTAAAAGTAAATGACGCCGGGAATGCTCCGGAATGGTCATATTTTGGACAAGTAGATCAAGTTTATTATGTAAGTCCAGCAGGTAAAGATGAAGCGGCACCAGGATATGGTGTTACTATTGACAAACCTTGGAAAACATTAAGACATAGTTTACGTGAAATTAAACGTGGACCAAGAAATCCAATTCTAGCAGATATTTTAACAAGAAACAAACACTTTATCCAAGTTGAAGCAGGTAAAGAATATCCAGCTTACCAAATTGCAAATGCAGGTGGTAGTGGTATTTGGAACGGCTTTACTTTTGACAATGCAAAATGTCAAAGAGATATGGGATTAATCACTGACGCAATCATACATGATTTAAGACATGGTGGTAATGAGCGTTCAAGAGAGATGGCACAGGCATACTTTAGCACAGGTGGTGCTTCATATGTTGCAGGACAAGAAGCAAATACAGTAGAAGTTATTAATTACGCAAATACAATGATGCAAAGAATTGCACAGAACTTAACTGTTACAACAAATTACCAAGCATTAAACGGTATTGCCGTAAACGCAAGAGTATTACAATATACTTCAGCTCTATCACCAGAGACTGGAAATACAACAATAATTGCGGCCTTACTTGCTACTATTACAGAAGTTATTACAGCAGGAAACTTAACAGGATTAAATCCTAAAGTAAAACCAAACACAACATTATTTGTTAAAACAGGAAAATTTACAGAAGTACTTCCGTTGATTGTACCGGCAGATACAGCAGTTGTTGGTGACGAACTACGTTCAACAGAGATTGGTGTATACCCAACAGGTATAACAGGAACAAATGATGCTACACTTTCAATGGCGGCTTTAACTAGAATCAAAGCTGTTATGAGTGATTTAATTTTAGGTAACGCAATTACAAAAACACCAGCAGGTGCAATGGTTAAAGTTGATACTTTTAGTGCCGCTGACGCAAGTAGAACACAAGGTAGCTACACAGGTGTTGCAGGAGCAAGTGCAGGATCAGGAACAGTTGGTACGTTTGACGTAACTGTTGATGCAAATGGTGCCGTAACAGCAGTAACAGTTGTTACTGGTGGATCAGGACACGTACTTAACGATACAATTACAATTAACGACTCAGTACTAGGTGGCGGAGGCGGAGCAAACTTTACTTGTGACGTTTCAGAGATTGCCGCAGGTAATACACAAACACAAAATGATGCTTTACCAGATGGTGATGCAACAGCAGTAACTACTATGACTGGTTTAATTGATGATATCACTAACAAAATTAACTTTGGTGTAAACGGTGTAGGTTCAGACATTGTTGTAACAGGACAAACTACAACGAATGCTAGAGCAGGCGATGTTTATGCTAGAGGTACTTTGTATGCTAACTTAGACTTTATCATTGAAGAAGGTCAAGAATATATTAAAGCAAACAATACAAAAATGTACATGGAGAAAGAAGCAACATATGGTTCTACTCACGGTGCAAAATGTAAAGACGATTTAAAACGTTACATAGAAGCTATATTAGATGATGTAAGAGATTACGGAAACTACAATTCAGTATTAGCGGCAAGATATCTAGTAAATGCGATCCAAGGATCTAATTTAGAAGATATGTTCTACATGGAAAACGGTACTGGTTTAAGAAACTGTACTGTTAAAGGATTATCAGGAACATTAGGTAGTGCAAACGCATATGGATCTAAACGTCCAACAGCAGGTGCTTTTGTTTCACTTAACCCAAGTTGGGGACCAGCAGATACAAGAGCTTGGATATCAACACGTTCACCATACGTACAAAACGTAACAACTTTTGGTACAAAATGTGTTGGAATGAAAGTTGATGGAGATATACACGCAGGTGGTAACGATTCGATCGTTGCTAACGACTTTACACAGATCTTAGATCAAGGTATTGGTGCTTGGGTAACTAACTTAGGTAGAGCAGAGCTTGTTTCCGTGTTCTCATACTACGGACACATTGGATACCTAGCAGAAAACGGCGGAAAAATTAGAGGAACCAACGGTAACAGTTCATATGGTGACTTTGGTTGTGTTGCAGAAGGTGTTGATTTAACAGAATCACCAATTGAAGCATTTGTTGATAACAGATCATTTGATGCACTTGTAGGTGCAACTATAACTGATAACAATAATATCATTGCAATAGAATATCAAAATGCAGGAAGAGATTACACACCATCCACAACAACAATTAGTTTCAGTGGTGACGGTTATGGTATAACAGGATTAACTCCTGTTGTAGTAACAGGTGGTTTAATGGAAGTTAGAATGACAGGTGACGCTACAACATTTGGTGGCGCTGATTACAAAACTGCAACTAACACTCCACAGGCAGGTACCGCAACAGAAATTACTTTATCCAACACTGACGTGGCGTTAAGTGCGGCGTATGTTGGAATGGCAGTATTCATTACAGGTGGTAAAGGTGCTGGACAGTATGGTTATGTTAACACATACAACGCAGGTACTAAAGTTGCTACAATTAAAAAATATTCAGACAACAGTGATGGTTGGGAACAAATTGTAAGTGGTAGAGCTATTGAAGCCGCGTTAGACAACACAACAGTTTATAGTGTTGAGCCAAGAGTTGTTGTACAGGCTCCAGGAAATGATGGATCAACAGCAACATCAACTGCATTATGTAGAGCCAAAGTTGCAGATGGAAAAATTAGTGAAGTAAGAATTATCCACCCAGGAAGTTCTTATACAACTGCACCAACAGTAACATTTACAGATCCTAACAATACAGCAGATGCTCCATTAGAAACATTTGTTGGTGATGGTGTATTAGCACAACCGGCATTTACTTCAAGAGGTACAGGTTGGACAACTTTAAGTGCAACTATTGAAGATGTAGGTCAAGAAAAAGATATCACAGGTGTTACCTTTACTGCTAATCCTTATGCAGAAATATTATTAACTGCAAACAAAGAATATATTGCAGATGAAACAGTGGCTTGGATTAACAATAAGATTGCTACAGAACCAAACTCAACTACTTGGGGTGGATTTATTTACGATTCAGTTAAGTGTGAAAGAGATACTAAACTAATCATTGACGCTATGTTACATGATATTAAGTTTGGTGGAACTAGAGAAACACTTAAGGCGGCTAAGGCTTACTGGATTGGTACACAATCACAAGTAACTGGACAACAAACACAAACAGTATTATCATTGTTACAAGCAAAAGTAATTATTAATGATTACGTAATGGATAATGCGGCTTACACTTCTTTACAGTCAGTAACTTCACAAACTACAAACAGTAACAATGGTGAAGCGGCGGCACAAACTAAAGTTGCAGAATTGTTTGCACTTATAACTGAAGTAATTAATAACGGTTTAGGTGCGGCAGATAGTTTCCCAGCAGGACCTGGTGTGGTTAACTTAACAGTTGCAACACATAACTTGTTAGACAGAACAAAAATTTCAATTAAAGAAGTTGGTGGTACAACACAGATTAATGCAAACAACTATTATGTAAAAGTTATTGATGCAAATACTTTACAACTTTATATTGATAAAGATTTATTATTCCCAGCAGTACTTACAACTGGAACAGCTTATAGTTCAGGTGGTAAGATTACATTTGGTGCTGGTTACAGAGATGCAAAACAATCTGGAAAATATGTACAGGTTGAAGGTATGTTAGCCATACCACAAGCGGGTGCTAACGTAGTACTTGCTGATCAGCCAAACATATTCTTTAAACTTGTTAGTGTTACGAACTTGACAGGGTCAGGACCATACGCGGCACTATTACAAATTTCACCAGATCAAGAAATTGACAATGCACCAGCACATGGTGTAAAAGTTGAGATGAGAATTAGATATTCACAGGTACGTTTGACAGGACATGACTTCCTAGATATTGGTACAGGTGGATTTACTACAACAAATTATCCTGGAACACCAACTATACCATCAGATCCATTAGATGAAGCAGTTACTGGTGGAGGCGGAAGAGTATTCTTTACGTCAACTGACCAAGATGGTAACTTTAGAGTTGGTGGATTGTTCAACGTTGAACAGGCAACTGGTATTGCTACCCTAAATGCTGATGCATTTAGTATTTCAGGATTACAAGAACTACAGCTTGGTAGTGTTGCATTAGGTGGAACAGGTGCTACAATTAACGAGTTTAGTACAGATGGAACATTTACAGCAAATAGTGATAGCATTGTGCCAACACAGAAGGCAATTAAGACATATATTACCTCCCAAATTGGTGGCGGTGCTTCAGAATTGAACGTAAATACAGTTACAGCTGGTGTAGTACATATTAGCGGAAACACGATTACAACAACGACGGCGGTTCCGATAAATATAACTGCAACAATGAACTTTACTGGTGGTATTAGTGGATCACCGGTAGCGATGCAACAATTTATATTGAGTTAAAAGGAGACTAAATTATGGCCACAGGAAGATTAGGACACGCAGATTTGGCGGCGGCTACAGATACTTCTCTTTACACTTGTCCAACTAACACTTTTTCAATTGTTACTTGTTCAATATGTAACAGAGGGAATGCGGCTGTGTCAGTTAGAATTGCGGTTGCTAGTGCGGGAACACCCGTAAACAGCGAATACATTGAGTATGATGTAGAGTTGTTACCCAAAGGGGTATTAGAAAGATCAGGTATTGCATTGGCGGCAGGGCAAATACTTGTAGTATACTCGAGTGCCGTTAACGTAAGTGCTGTAGCGATGGGCATTGAAACATCAACAGCATAGATAAATACATAAAAGGAAGATAAAATGGGAAGATATATATCAACAACTGGAACTGCAAGTAGTGTTATCCGTAACGTAAGTACTACTTTCACTGCCACGGTTAATGATCGTATTCTTGCTAACTCATCAGGTGGAGCATTTACAGTGACTCTACCATTAAACAGTTCTTTACTGGTTAATGATGTAGTTCAAATCGTCGACGTAACGGGTTCGTTTAACACAAACAACGTAACATTAAGTCGTAACGGTAGTAAGATTCAGAATTTAAGCGAGGACTTGGTGCTAGACATTAACAATATTGCGGTTACAATGATTTATACTGGATCAACCTACGGTTGGATTATTTCAGGAACGTAAGAGAGGAAACAAATTATGGCAAACCTCAGAGTATTAATGGGAGACCAAATAGAAGGTGCTTCAGTACCAACGAAGTTTTACTACGTCTATAATAATAATAGAGGTATTAACAACGGTGGCTGTTGCTGTCTATGGACTGTACCAGCGTCAATTAAGAATGTGACGTTTGAATTATGGGGCGCAGGAGCGGCGGGAGCCGGTGCTTGTTGCTGTATGTGGAGTTCACAAAACGCAGGCGGTGGATCTTATTCAATAAGATCAGTGAACACTACACCAGGATGCCAATATACAATTTGTGCGGCAGGTAACGGAAACTGTTGCGAAAGAGATTGCTTGGGATATGATGGATCAACTTCATTTGTAAGTGGTTCAGGTATTTCAACAACGTGTGCTAGAGGTGGATGTACAGGAAGAACAAACTGTCATGCTCACTATGCCTACAACTGTTGCTTTGGTTGTTCTTGTATTTCAGGAGGAACACAAGGTGACTTTAGATTAGGACACTCTAGAAACGCACCACTACATACACATTATTGTCACAACCAAATGTGGGATTATGTAAGTGGACCACCAAAAGGTGGAATGACTAGACACGGCAAAGATTACTGCGGTAAGCCGATGACGTGTTCGGGTTGTGGATGGGGATGTGCTCAACCATATCCAGGAGACGGAGGCTTTAACGGAACATCATGCGGTGGTGGTTGCTGTTGGGGTCACTGGGGTTCTGGAGGAATGGTAAAAGTATCATACAGTTAAACATATGACTAAATACAAAGGAAGAAGATAAAATGGCTACAGAAATTACAAAAACATTTACATATGATATCCCCGACGAGTATTTGGCTCAAACAAACTCGAACGGAGATACCGCTACAGCATCATATACAGGACCAGACAAATTGTATGTGTTCGTAGATGAAGCAACAAACAAGAATACAGACGCTCAACAACCACCTGATGAAGATTTTCATTACAATCCAAGTACAGATACAGCACCAGACGGTGAACGTATTGTAGAACTTGATTGTGCAGGTGCAGATACTTTAATGTGTGCTATATTTTTACCACACGCAGTAACTATTGCACAAGAGCAAGTAACAGTTGCACTACCAACAGGTTATGGAAACTATCAGAATCCGTGGCCACCATATCCAGATCACGCATATGAGAGAACACTTTCTACTCATGATATAGGAACTGGTGATTGGACATTGACATGGAAACAACCATGGCAAACTTGGGCAACATTGATTACGTTAAGAAACGATCGTCTAGATGCAACTGATTCAAAAGTTGCTAGTGATTCACCGGATGCTATTAAGCAACCGTGGATCGACTTTAGACAAAAATTAAGAGATATTCCGGTTACATGGAAAAAAGGTGAATCAGATGAGTATCCAGCACACATGGTTAAGTTTCCAGAAGAACCAGTTGTGGGCGGATTTGCTGAACCACCCGCTGACGATGGCGTAGGAATAGGATAATAGGAGAGTAAACTAATGTCTGCATTAAGATCTTTACTTCAACTAGGGGGCAACGAAACGGCATTGTCGTTACGTACTGTGTATGTCTATCATACTAGTATGGATACAACACGTAATAGTAACCCAGGTTGCTGTTGTTTATGGACAGCATCATCAGATGTGAAGTGGGCGGCTTTTGAGACATGGGGAGCAGGCGGAGACGGCGGCGGAGGCTGTTGTTGTATGGCTGGATTCCCTGGAGGTTCAGGATCCTACGGAAGAAAAATTGCAGAAATTACACCAGGTGCAGGATTTACCTTATGTGCAGGATCGGCGGGTTGCTGTCGTCCAGTAATGGGTTGTACAGGTTGTGGTAGTTATGCTTGTTCAGGTACTGGTTGCTGTGACGGAAGTTACTTCTGTTTATGCTCATCAGGAGGTGGATATGGTTGTGCTACTTGCGGATTTGGAACTGCATGGGGCGGACATTGTGGATGTCCTAACTACGTATGTGGTTGTGTAAAAGGAGCAGATTTTAGTATTTGTGGATTCAACGGTGGTGGAGCAGGAACATCTATGTGTTCTAGTTCATCATGGGAGAACATGACATCAGCACCATACGGCGGACAAAGTGCTAGAATGTCAAGAGATAATTGTTATAAAACACACGGTCGTGATAGTGACGGACCAGCTGACTTCCCAGGAGGAGGCGGTGGTACACTACACACTCATAACGGTACTTGTTACTGTGGTGGACCGGGAGCAGGCGGATTAGTAGTAGTTTACTATCAATCCGACATAGGATAAGGGGAGTATATAAATGGCAAGTTTAAGATCTTTTGTACCAGGCTATGATACAGGCGTTAAGGCTCCTCAAGCATTTACAGTAAGTTATGCTTGGAATTATGACCATAACGAAGCATGGCCAAGACAAGCTAGAGGCGTACCACCAAGTTCAAGATTTTGTTGTAATAACAACGGTGGAAAATGTTGCTTATTTACAATTCCTTCAGGAAGTAGTTTTGCAGTATTTGAAATGTGGGGCGGTGGAGCATCAGGCGTAGGCGGATGTTGCTGTATGCAAGGTATGCCAGCTGACTCAGGTGGATATGCTATTAAATCAACAAACGTAACAGCAGGTGATCAATTCACAATTTGTGCAGGTAGATCAGGATGTTGTTTATATGCAGGTAATAACTATGCAGGACATAACAGCTTTGTTATGGGAACACCAACAGGTGCTTCATGTTTCTGTGCAGTAGCTTGTGGTGGATACTGTAGTAACTGTACTCACTGTCATGGTTACTTTAGTTGTTATGGTTGCTGTATGAACTGTTACAACTGTCAAATTCAACCTAATAACGTTGACTTTGGTATTGCAAGTTACACAGGTTCTTCACAAAGATCACAGCATTGTGGAGACAGAGGACTACAATTTACACCGGTTGCGCCAATGGCACAATCAGGACCAAGAATAGGACCAAACGGTTGTTGTACACGTGGAGGTGACCAATTTGGATCATGGCCAGGTGGAGGTGGAGTACACGGATCACCATACGGTGGTGGATGTTGTTGTGGATCACCAGGTGCCGAAGGTGCTGTTTATGTGGTATACTACTAGGATATAATTATGGGACACGGATTAGACGCAGTAAATAGAAGAAACGAAATTGAAGTTCAGTTTTCATATGATATGCCCGATGCATATTTGTATACAACTTCTAAAGAAGGTAAAGTAGGTCAATGGACTTATAAAGGCCCAGAAAAAATGTGGGTGTTTATGAGAAAAGTAGACAACAAACGTTCAGGAGAAGTTAGATACTCATACGAAGTTGAAGAAGGTTTTGTACCATCAGCACATGAGTACATGGTTCTAGTTGACTGTAAAGAAAATCCATTACTATGTGAGCTTATGGAAGTACACCAAGACACATTATTCTTGGAAGGTAGAGAACACGTAACAGAAACATTACCACAAAAAGATATTAATGGTAATTACTTTAAGCATATTGAGCCTAAAGTTCCTACACCAGATCACACATACGATAGAGATGAAATTGTTTATGATCCGGTTGCAAAAGCATGGCCTACAAAATTTCCTTTTATTAAGCCACACACAGGTTGGGCTGAAATTAAAAAAGTACGTTGGTCACAACTATCATGGTCAGACTCACACTTATCAGATGATATGCCAGAGAGTTTAGCAAATAACTGGAAACAGTTTAGACAAGAATTAAGAGATTTACCAGAAATTTATGGTGCTTGTTGGACACCTACTATCACAGCAGGTGGAACAGGTTACTCAGTAGGCGATCACTTATTAGTTGATGCTACTGTATTAGGTTATTCAAATGATCAAATAGGAACATTAGATGACTTATCAACACCAATGGGACAAAGACCAGGTTTTGATTTTGAAGCAGATCCAAATGATGGAGAAGCATGGAAACCAGATGCAACAGTTGATACTGCTAGTGGTTCATTAGACGTAAACATTATTGTTACAAGCATTGGACAAGACGGTGCTATTACTGGTGTTAGAACACGTAACGCCTTTAATGCTCGACACATGAAAGAAGCAAAAGTTATTAACAATGTAGCATATACTATTGTTAAAACAGGTGACAGTTCTACTACAGGAACAGGTGCTACATTTAAATTAGAAAAGAAAGTACGTATTGATCCTTGGAAAGTTAGAATTCCACAATCACCAAAAGCTAAACAACCAGGTATTTGGGGCGAAAGCGATCAGTTCCCAGGACAAACTGGACGTTATGGTGCGGTTGTAAACGGTATGGACGCATCAACTACATTAGGTGATAACGTTCCAGATGGTACAGATGCTAATAACAGAGACAATCCAGCAGATGGTTGGCTAATGGAACACACATATCACCCTTCAACAGGACATATGATTCCACCAGAAATGGATGGACACTACTTTGGTACAGACCTAGCTAGATTAGGATTAAGCACAGACGGTACTCCATTCGACGATGGTGTAGCTGACGGCTTACCTGCGGCGCCTACAGACGCTAAAGGCAAGACTAGAATAGCTGGAACTATCACAGCCAGAAAACAAACTTCCTAATATAATTCCTTTTAAATAACTGTATAATGCTTGTTATATAAGCATGAATTACGCACAGTTAAAAGGATGATAAATGACAACAGATAAAAGAAGTTCAGCTATTTTTATTAATGGCGGTGCCGGTCGTGTGATAGCATCTATCCCTGCTCTAGAAAAGTTTCAAGAAGAAAACCCAGATGATAACTTTGTTGTTGTTTGTGAAGGAGGTACTGATTTCTTTAAAGGTCATCCTACTTTATATGCTAGAGTATATGATCATTGGCACAAAGGTTTATTTACAGATAAGTTAAAAGAACGTGAATTGATTACACCAGAGCCTTACAGGGTTTGGGAGTATTATAATCAGTTATGTAGTATTGCTCAAGCATATGATATTGCAATCAATAAAAAAGGTTTACGTGAACTACACAAACCTAAAATTAAGTTAAACAAAGAAGAAATGATCTTTGGTAAAAAACTTGTTGATGAAGTTAGAGAAAAAACTAAAAAAGACAAGGTAGTAGTATTCCAACCATTTGGTAGAACAACACAACACGAAAACGGTATGATTTCAGACTACAGTGGTAGAAGTTTTGAAGCTGAAAATTCAGTTAATATTGTTAAAAAACTTTCTAAAAAATATGGCGTAATTCATATGGCAGAGTTTGGCATTGACTTTTCTAAACACAAAGTAAAAGAAGCAGTAGCAAGTCCTATGGGTGCAGACCTTAGACATTGGGCTGGCATTATTGCAAATGCAGATTACTTCTTAGGTTGTGATAGTTCAGGACAACACATGGTCCATGCACTAGATAAAAAATGTACAGTAGTAATTGGATCAACTTTTCCTGTTAACGTTTCTTATCCAGGTGATGAAAACTTTGATATTTTAGATATGGGTGCAGGTGCAAGAACTTACAGTCCAATTAGAGTTACACATGATGAGTTTTCAGATAGAACCAATGATGGTGTTATGGCAATGAACGATAAAGTTGAAGATATTATTGTTGAGTCAGTTACTAACGGACTTAAAGGCGGACCTAAACTAGGACCTAAATACCAAGAAGAATAAGATGGATAGGCTGTATACATTCGGCTGTTCATATACATCTTGGAACTGGCCTACATGGGCAGACATCATGAGCCTCGAAGCAAACTATTACGAGAATTGGGGTCATGCTGGTTTAGGTAATCGTGCTATTGCTGAACGTGTAGCAGAATGTAACATAAAAAATAAATTCAATCACAAAGATCAAGTTGTAGTACAATGGACTAGTCATCTAAGACACGACTGGTTAAACTTTAAACACAAAGAACCTTGGCAAACAAAAGGAAGTATGTTCAGTTATCAGAACGAAGAACTATATGATAAAAAATGGAT
>Ga0181419_1000002_pt1 | contig 142232 bp, 179 predicted proteins | sample 42SPOviralmetaG_FD_130144 | JGI IMG/M metagenome (GOLD analysis project Ga0181419, IMG submission 130144) | Marine viral communities from the oligotrophic San Pedro Time Series (SPOT) site, San Pedro Channel, CA, USA - 42 SPOT_SRF_2013-04-24 | ecosystem: Environmental > Aquatic > Marine >...
CACTGCGAGCCTATTTCTGGGTCTACCGGCGTTCCGGCACTAAAAACGGGGTTTTAGCACCTATGATTTGACCGAAAGGTGTCCAGATTATGTGTTTTTTGACCGATTCGTGTCCGACCCCTTGTGGTTGATAACCACAGTTGGCGTAGATGTTTTATTTGCGTCAGATTGGTCGGTTGAGTGTTCAGGACATAGTTGGACACTCTGGACATTTTCTGGACAGAGTAAAAAAGAAAGGATTAAATAGGTAATAACCATATTTGATAAAGCATGAAGTTAAGAGGTGTCTTAGGTGGATTTGATGGTATCTCTTGTGGGCAAGTAGCCTTACAACGAGCAGGAATAGCCTACGAACAATACTATGCAAGTGAAATAGATACTCACGCTATTAAGGTGACGCAGAATCGTTTCCCAGACACAATTCAATTAGGAAGCATTGCAGATTGGAAAGAGTGGGACTTAGATAATATTGATTTGATTATTGGTGGAAGCCCCTGCCAAGGATTTTCTATGGCGGGCAAGAGGTTAAACTTTGAGGACCCTCGTAGTAGACTGTTTTTTACTTTCGTAGAGATAATCAAGCAATATAAGCCCAAGTATTTCCTATTGGAAAATGTGGTCATGAAACAAGAGATTCAAGATGCCATTTCCGAAGAATTAGGTGTGCAACCTATCCAGATTAATTCTGGGTTGGTATCGGCACAAAGTAGGGACAGATTATATTGGACCAATATTCCTGTATCGGAAAAACCTGCGGACAAGAACTTGTGTCTGAATAACATTTTGGAAACCGAGATTCCTGCGGACAAAGTTAGAGGTGGTAATTTAGTAGACTTTTATACCGAAAAATTGGGTAAGTTCTCTGTGCGAGGTCTATGTCATATTGGAACGGCGGATGTAAATGGAAGTGATTCACTAAAAAGAGTGTATCATCCTGCTGGTAAGTCACCTACATTAACCACTAATGGTGGAGGCAACCGTGAAGCCAAAATATCTACTTCGGAATCTACTTGGAGAAAACTAACTCCTTTGGAATACGAGCGACTCCAGACATTGCCAGATAACTATACAGAGGGTATTTCTAATACCCAGAGATACAAAACTTTGGGTAATGGCTGGACAGTAGATGTGATAGCACATATTTTTTCCTACATGGGTGATGGCAAATGAAGTTGAAAGCAGTAATTGGAGGATTTGATGGAATTTCGTGCGGGCAAGTAGCCTTGGAACGAGCAGGAGTGGAATATGATACCTATTATGCTTCCGAAATTGATACTCATGCCATCAAGGTCACGCAGAATCGTTTCCCAGATACAGTGCAGATTGGTTCAATTACTGATTGGCGGAATTGGGACATAAACAAGGATGATGTAGAACTAATTATTGGAGGTAGTCCGTGTCAAGGTTTTTCTATGGCTGGAAAGCAACTTAATTTTGAGGACCCACGAAGCCAACTATTTTTTGAATGGTTAGAGATGGTTAGATATTTTGAACCCACATATTTCTTGTTAGAGAATGTGAAAATGAGGCAAGACATCCAAGATGCGATTTCTGCGGAACTGGGTGTGCAACCGATTATGATAAATTCTAATTTGGTTTCTGCTCAAAACCGCAAGCGATTATACTGGACCAATATTCCTGATGTGGGCCAACCCGAAGACCAGAACATTTCCTTGAGTTCAATTTTAGAAATTCCTGCGGGTGAGGGAATCACTGTGCGACCCAAGAGTAAGTGTTTAAGAGTAGGAGGTCGTCAAAGTTATGACCGACACGAGTGGGACAGTATTGATAATACACATTCCCGTAAATTTACAGTGCTGGAGTGTGAAAGATTGCAAACTCTTCCTGATGATTACACTGAAGGCATTTCTAATACCCAGAGATACAAAACTTTGGGCAACGGTTGGACTGTAGATGTGATTGCTCACATTTTTGGTTTTATGCAGTAAGTTAAAATAGCAAGCAAGACTATTTTATATTGATGCGTCTAATCAATTGGGGTGTGAAACAGCCGGGTCAGTGGAATCCACTTTTACCTATGGCTTATCAAGACCAATTTTTTGTGAGGTTTTCAGGACTATCATCTCGTAGAGAAGAGTTGTTAAAAGAAAATAATACAGCAGAAAGGGCCACTCGTTTGGAGCGAACTGGAACAACCATGAATCCCAATGGACAATATTTACCACCGATACCTCCTTTGAGTAAGGGCAAACAGGCATTAGATACCCTAATTGGAGATTTAGAGCGTGACGAGGATGGTGAATTAGTTCTGGAGGAGAATGACATAGCCCAGCGACTAATGCAATATCTAAGAGATGAACAAGTAGAGCCTCAAAAACCTGAACTATATTATGGGGTTTTAGGATTAAATGGTTTGGAAACTTTGATGGCCGCAGAGTTGTGGAATAATAATGACCACCCTGCTCATGCGGGAAACATGAGAGGTGGAGGGAAGAATTTCTGGCTTAATTGGTGTCAAAATGGTGGACGCAATGGTGATTCAATGCCCTTTTCAATCTGGCTACATCCAGATGATTTTGCTTACATTAGAGATAATGAAGACGAAGGTTTTGGATTATTGGGTTCACTAATAAATGCAGAAATTGTTATTGATGGCAGTGATACTGGTGAAAAATTCATGATGCACCTTTGGCCTTGGAATCAACACGCCCAAGTAGTAATGCAGAGGGTTAATGACCGCATTGCAGACGAGAGTGATTACTGGGAAGATGAGGCAGAAGCCAAAGAAGGGATGCAAAGCATTATGGGAGAGGAGTGGGTGAGTTATGCCCGAACTAATGCTCAAACCCGTGGTAAAGTAGAAGGTCTGATTAGACCCGAAGTGGAGTGGAAGCCATGAAATTTATTAACTGGCCCCGAAGCACTTTGATGCGTTTCGCTTACATGATGCCCGAAATAATTGCGGGTCAAACAGGAACAGTAGTCAATACTGCAGGACTTCATGAATTAAAAATGGCTCCGTTTGCTTATTGGGATGCTACCTATCAGGGTTGGTTAAAGTTAGAATTTAAGAATTCGGGAAAAAATCGGATGTTGGAATTAATTCGTGAATATGGAGGCCCTGCCCAATTGTATTATGGAATTATGGATACTCAAGGTTTGGAAATGCTAATGCCTCGCAAGAAATGGAAAGGGCAAGAAAAATATTGGTTGCAATATTGTATTGATAATGGCAAGTGGCCGTTTAGTGTGTGGTTAGTGCCAGAAGATATTACGGTGTTGGAAGGCATTGCCGATAATAATTTGGTGACTAAATTAATTGATAAGATGAGATTTCAACCAGTGCAACAACACACTTTGAATGGTTGGATGACACTAAATCCTGCCGAACATAGTTATACTGAAGATGAAGCATGGAAAAAAATTGGAGGGACTGGGTTTCAATATGCTTTGATTATTGATGGTTATGACCCTGCCGAATTAGGTGGTTCAAATCGTGCTGCGAATGCAGAACAGAAAAAGATGGAATTTTTATTTCCGTGGAATTTGCAAATGCAGAAAATAGAAGAATTAACTGTCCAGAGTTACGAGTCGGTGATAAATGATTATTTGGAAGCCCGTGGCAAGAATAGTTTAAAGGATGTTAAAGGCAAGTTGGAGTGGAAGAAAATGAATTGGAGGGTCCGAATTGACGAGGAGGATAGAAACATCCATAGTATCTATCTTCAGATTTTACAAGAATACGAACAAGCAAAAGGCAAGTTGGTTGGATTTCAACCCTATCCCGAAATTTAGCGTTCTAAGTTACGAGATTGCAAATACGGAGAGGTATCGCCCCTCATCCATTTTTTTTGCCAATGTGGTTTGCGTCGGTTATAAATTACATAAGGTCTACGAAGGTGCATCCTTTCCTGCTGATAACTGGGGCTTGGATGTCTATTTGCATCTGCAAATTCAACATTCCTATCTGTTTCGTAACGCCCCCACGCTGGTATAGAGTCAGTGAATTTCTTAAATTTAAATTCATCAATTCTGCGGCGTAGACCTCCTGCACCATCGCTTTCTACAGTGTTGCTGGGTTCAGGTTGCAATCTTTTAGCCATTTTCATGAGCCCTTCCTTTCGGGATTTCTTACTTTGATAGCGGTCTTCATCTTCAGAGTAATCTTGATTAGTAAGCAACTCTACACCACCCAAGAATATGATAAATCCTCCTACTCCTGCAATAATTTTAAGCGGCCATTTGAAATACCATCGCCAACCCTCAACTTTGGACATCACCCGACCGACAACCCATCTACTACCAAAATAAAGAAACGCAACTCCTATCAAGGGTAATCCAAAGGGTTTAATTAAACTTTTGAGACTTTGTTTAACATAATCTGCTCCGTCACGACCTGCATAGATTTCTCCGTTAATGGCAGACACAATGCTACTTATCAAACCCGAATTTTCTAAACGGTCGCCAATTTGAAATTCAAGAAGGTCACCCATGCCATCACTACTCTTCTTCAATAATAATAGGTTCTTCATCTTCTTGCAATCTGGCTCGGGCTCTGGCAATATCGTTTTGAGTTTTGTGCTGTCGGCGGATAGATTCAATATGTTCTTCCTCTTCTGCGTTCCAGCGGTCAAAGAATCGGGAAATAGCCATATATGCTGGGCCACTCAAAATACCAAGCACTGCAATGTAGGCTTCAATATCTTCTCTAACATCTGGGTCCACGAAAGCAGTGGTAATCAATTGGTATGATAAAACCATAAAAACCAAAATCAACGGAACGGATACTAACGCAACCATTATGTTGTTAAAGGTTATTCTCACATCCCATTCTATACGAGCCATGCTAATCCTCAATTATAGTTGCACTTTACCGCTATTTGAATTTATTCTTAAATAGGTGGTTCTACTAATGGGCAATATGAGTCGGCTAAGACAGTCCGAAAACGCTTTTGTGGAGTTTGCAATTGATTATCTGAGTGAAAAATCTCAGGCAATTGAAGGTAGGGAACTGCTAAATCGTTTCTTTGAGGCTGGGGTATCCCAAAAATATTCTGTTCCCAGCCGAAAACAACTATTGTCTTGTCTACGAAAGCACCCCGAAGTCTATGCTCGCTTGCAAAGAGTGGCGGGAAGTTCTAACACCACCTTCTATTCTTTGAACCCAATTCTTAGTCCCATTAAGAAAAATGATGGCTCTCGCTGCAGTTCACGACGCTATAAGCAACCCACAAATTGAAATAGTCGTAAGAACCCATTATTATTATGGGTCTGGCAGAAAAACTTGCTCGCTTGAAGAGAAAGTATGACCAAACGATGGAAGAACTCTATCAAGAGGCTACTACGCCAGATGAAGACCCACGCATGGAGCAACTGCGACAAGACCGAATGAGGGAGAAATATATGGCTGATGGAGAAACGGATAGTTATGAAAACACCCGCACGATGGGATGTCCAGTTTGTGGTCATGGACTCAAGACTATCTCTGCTTCTGCAGAATGTCCTTATTGTGAAGTATTGTGGCATTACCATGAAACCGATGGATTTTCTTACTTTGAGGCCGAAATTTATAGTGCAGAAGATGATTCTTGGATAAATATTTGGAGCGAAGATTTCATTGAAGGTGGGTGTGTAAGCGATGACAGAGCAATTTTACTTTGGGAGTTAGTGAATTTCCCCCGAAATTATGCTGATGATGATTTTGAAGCAGCCAACGAATGGTGGGAATCATTGCAGAATGAACAAAGAGAAGATTTATTGGACATGATGACTACTAATCCAGAATTATCTGGAATTATTGATGATTGGGCAGATGATGATGTTCCTGATATAGACCTTCCTGATTATTTTGATGCCGAATCTTTCCGTGATTGGGCAGATGATGAACTTAGAACTCACGGAGAAAATGTAAGTTTTGAGGATTGGTCGCAAGAAGAGTTTGAAGATGAACCTACTCACCGTCATCCTAATGGACAATTAAGTTTCGTGCAATGGGCTCGTGATGAGATGAATGAAGAACACCATAATGCCGAAGAATTCTGTGCAGAATGTGGCTGTTCGTCTAAAGATGCCGAAACATTCTCTGCCGAAACCAGTTCAGGAACACAAGTTTTCAACTCTTGTTGGAAATGTGGGTCTGGACAACACTTGTATGAAATCACAAGGTATCCTGCCACCCCAGATGAAATCAAAGGTGTGGGTGGTGACCCAGCACAAGTAGTCAAGGGTTGGGAGAAAATCCGTCAAGACCAAAAAGAAGGCTACGGCGTTATGGAAGATGATTGAGGGATAGAATTGGAATATCCTAATCAATATTTAGACCGCAGGACTGGTAAGCAGTTAGAGGGTGAAGAACTTCAAAAATATCTTAATTATGAGATGCACGATTCTTGCACTAATTGTTTCTTTAATCCTGCTGACCATTTGGCAATGTTGCAGTTTTGGACTAAGCATAGAAAGATGCCCGGTGATTGTCACTAATCAAATTTAAATAACAAGCCAGATAAATTATTGGTATGGATGAGTTTGATGCCCAATGGTTTCGTCCTCGCAGAGTTAAAACTAAGAAGCGCAAGGCAAGACTAAACCCCAGTAGTTTAGCCGGTGGCATTGAGGAAATCCCAGAAATGTTGGGTAAAAAACGATTAGCGGCTGAAGATAGACCTATGGAAGAACGAATGACTCGTGAACAAGCCGAAAATTTGGCTCAAAAGTTGGAAACTTGGTTAGTCCCTTATGTAGAGTTCGCAGAGGTTTGTGGAAGTTATCGTCGTGGAAGAGAAGACCCGGGCGATTTGGATGTAGTAGTAATTCTAAAAAATCGGGTCAAGTTGCCCGAAGTAGTAGAGATGTGGCTGGCAGAGGGTAAAGCCTCGGCGGTGAATTGGGTAGGTGAAAAGAAAACCCAAATGGTTATTGATGGGGTCAAGGTAGATATTAGAACTACTACTCCTCGTGCTAAAGGCGCAGCATTGCTTTATTTCACTGGACCAGCAGGATACAATATCGGTATCAGGTCTGCTGCTAAAAGAGCAGGTTTCAAACTAAGTGAATATGGTTTGTTCAACCGAGAAACCAACGAATATATTGCAGGGGCCACTGAAGAAGATATTTATGCGGCACTGGGTAGAAATTATCGTGCGCCCACAGAACGCAGAGCCGAAGAAAAAATAAGTTTGGCACAAAGATTGAATAGAGAACGACCGAAACCAAAAGGACAAGATTATTCACTACTCACTCAAGAACAATTAACTGGGATTGGAGGATATTTCTTCAATACCAAAGAAAAAAGGCAAGCATTCATAGATAGGCAGAAAAGAAAAAAGGCCCGAGAGTCAGAAAAACAAAATCAAACAGGTTTCGGATGGATTGGCCGTGCAGAGAGTTTTAAACCTCCTGCCTCTGCAGTTAGTAATGCCAAGCGTGGTTTAGAATTGCGTAAAAAATGGGGCCGAGGAGGATTATCACCATCAGAAGCCAAATCTCATGGAATTGATTCTGGAGTCACTCGTGCCAGAAAAATCTCATCTGGAAAGGTTTCACAACACGATGTTCGCAGAATGAGTGCTTTTAACCGTCATCGCAAGAATTACCGACCCGAAAAGAAAATGCCCGATGGAGGACCCACGGCAGGAACTATTGCTTGGTTACTATGGGGTGGAACTTCAGGTGTGAACTGGGCTAAGAAGAAATCTGCGGCGATGAATGCTGAAGAAGTTGAAGATTATCCAGATTGGGACCCCGAAGAATTTGGAATCAAAAATGAAGAAGAGGTTTTTGACGCAGAATTAGTGATGTCAAGGTTCTCTCCAGAAGGATATTCGTTGTATGGAAGGAAACTCCATCTTTATGGCCGTCTTCAAGGAGCCATCGTTGGAGGTCAGAAGGGAGTCAGAAACAATCCCGAAAAAACCTATACGGGTAGATATGGTGTTCGCTGGGGTAGTTTCACCGAAGGAACTCCCGAAAGAGCAATTTTTGATAAAGTAAGTCAAGAAATGAAACCCGAAAGTTTTGAACAATGGATGGATGTGATTTACGCAACTAACGACCGTCTAAAAGAACCACAGAAAAAGAAAAGCCGTTTTGGAAGAAAGAAAAAAGCCGAAACCTTTGAGGCCGTAGTTCTCCACCAAGGAAAACTACCTGAAGGTGCGGTTGCAAAAGCCATGCTAACTCATGCCATGATGGAAAAGGCCAAAATGTTGGAAACAATTGCACAATTAGAGAATTCTATTTCTCTGGGATTGATTTCGGAAGAAGAAGTCATGAGAAGTCTGAAAGATAAATTCGGAGCAGAAACCCAAGATTTTGCACCTCGCTATGAAATTCAGATTCGCACCAGCCGAGGCAATGTAACCGAAAGAATTCCTGTGAGTGCTGGAATGTTAGTTCGCAGAGTCAGAGAAATTCTGGCAAGAAAGGGCTACTTGTATGCCATGGATATTTTTGGAACCGAACCAGCGTTTAATTTTCAAGGGCCGTATGGAATGCAAGTCTATCGTCCCAAGCCAAAACTGATGGCTGTCTACAAGTATGGAAAATTTGAATCCGGTGAAATGGCTGACCACCTCAATGAAAAATTGGGGTTAAGATGAGTCTATACGAAGATTATGATTTGGCGGAGAGATACCTCTCTGATTCAAAGTCTATTCTATTGACATATAAGATGGGAAGTTATACTGGAAACTACATAATTCAGATTAATGCGACATATGCAATGGACGATACACTTGATAATGAGAATTGGGATGGCAATTTTTCTGAGAAGGGTTTGTTAGCCGAATTCAGAGGAAAACTTACTGCTCAGGGAGAATTCATTATGGTAGATAGCAGTTATCCTTATCATCTGCACCGAAAAGATTTTGAAGAATTGATGGAAAATTGGACAGCAAGAAAAGATGTAGATGATGTAATGGCTCCTCACGCAGAAATGTTTCATCGTCACCTTAAAAATTATATGGGTCCTCCACAGGATTCTTATACAGCAATAAATTGGCTGAATGTATCTCGGTATTATAAATAGGACACAACACATAGTTGTGTTATGGAATGGTATTCTCGTAAAGAAGTTGCCATTGCAATGTGGAATCGTTTGCGTGACCACGAAGTTAAATGGTTAGTTGATGACCCAGAAAGGGGTGAATTCGGAATCCGAAACACCAGAGTATCTCGTCAAGATGATGTTTTAACTTGGCTTAAAATTCTGGAGGCTCACAAAAGACCTGTGGGTGTTTATTTAGGAACTAATATAGTTGATTGGAACCAAATTAAACTACCTCCTCGGTTAAGAGAAGGAGAAAATTGGAATAAAGAGGCCCGGGAAGACTACCGACAACTTTGGAAACAATATCACGACCCAGAATTCTTGGGTAAGGAAAAGTTCTTGCAAACTTGGAAGGGCAAGATTATGGTGTGGGACATTGACGATGAAAATTTGGGTCAGGCTTTCACAATTGCTCTGAAGATTCACAACGAATTGAGTGGCAGGGGTTTTAATCCAGAAATGATTTTTTCTGGAGGCAAGGGATTTCACATAATTTTGGGATGCGAAGAGGCTGCCGAGTTGTCAGGAGTGACTCTGCGAGATTTTATTCACGAAAGAAACCCTTTGAAAACTTTGGGGAAGCATTATCGGGAAGCAGTGCAATCAGTGGCTACTATCGCTACGGGAGAACCTTTGTATCGTTATGATATGGCACCAACTCATAGAATGGGGCTCATAAGATGTCCTTATTCTCTACATCAAAAAACGGGGCTACCTGTTTGGCCCTTAACTTCGGAAGAAATTACTAACCTACAGCAAACTTTAGAAGGTGATAAGATATATGCTCCTTTAGATATTGCCCAAATTTTATTTTCGTGGACAACTACTGACTGGTGGGACCAAGAAGTTCCGACATCGCCTATGAGTGAAATATGGCTGAGGCACAAGTGGTTATTTGGCAAATGAACCTGAATACTTTATATACTGTTAAGAGATATAGATAATAGAGGCGAGAAAAATGGTGAAGAAGTATGAATGGGAAGACTATGGCAAGAAGTTTATGAATGTGACTTGTGATTGCGGAGGAGATATGGAAGAATATACGCACCCGAGAAAGTTATCGGTGTATGTATGTTTGAAGTGCTTTAACTGGGAAAAACAAACGGGCAAGTTCTTCTGCGACTTGGATTGAGTAATCACGAGGATTGGGGCGAAGTATCGGCTCCACCCATTAACACAAATGTGACCATACTAAGTCCTGCGATAATAGCCACCAGTTTGCCAATGGAAACATCGGCTCCCGTGGAATCATCTTCCGACCCAGAATTTTGTTGTTGTTCGTAAGCATCTCGGATGGCATCAATATCACTCTGATTAATACCAAAGGGAATATCAGATTCATCTTCTGGGGGAACGACTTCTACCTCATAACTGTAAAAATTGGGGTTTTGACGAGAAGGTGTATCACAACTACCTGCAGTTAGCACCCGGTTGATAGTTACCCTATAAGTTCCTGCTTTGGCGGGGTAAATGGAAGCATACACTGTGCCATGTTCTTTGTCGCCACCATAAATAATTCCTCGGTTCACAATTGTTTTCTCACGACCTTCTGGACTGATATAGGTGACCGAATAATAAGCCGAATGATTGGGGTTGTAATTGTAATCAACTCCCCAGCCGCTGGTATCAGTGGAGCGAAGGCCCACCAGAATATCATTACGATACAAAGTTAGAGGTTCAGAAATATTGGGTTCGGAAGTAGCCACAGAATAAATGTGACGGCTATCGCATTTCCAAAAATCATCCGTTTCAATATCATAGTCATCCAATACTGTAATGTCTGAAGAGTTTTCTACTAATTCGTAACCTCCTCCAAAACCATGTCCGCCTCCTTCCCAAGCCGCTTTCAAAAAAGGCCATGATTTTTCAAAAAGCCACATATTAATTCCTCCCCATAGATGCCCAGAGACCGCCAATCAAAATAGCACTAACTACTGCACCAAAGATTTTCAGGGCGGCAGCGGATTGTTGTCGTTCTTCTTCCATAAGTGCGTCCAAGCCTGACATTTGAGTAGCAGATAAATATTGGGCCAAGTCAATATCTGACTTGTAGTTAATGGTGTAAATGTGCGCCAGCGTATAATTTACTGGGAAGGCACAACCGTATTTATTTTCTACTCCACGATATTTAGCAATAACCATTTGATAAACTACATAACTGATTTCGGCTACATCTTTGACAAGAATCGGGATGGCTAATGTCCCTCCACTTAGCACCACTGCTATAATCTCTATCCAGATTTCTAAGACAATACCAAAATAGGTGGCAAAATCGTCCGAACCTCGTGTGGCTGCTTTTTCTGATGCCCAATCTGTAGCGTAAATTATTTCTATTGAAATTGGTGCTGCGGGCCAATCATCAGGAATAATGTAATCTTTCTCAAAATTGCCGTCTGCATCCGTTTCCACAGTTTCCTCTAAAAGCGTGGTGTAAAGTAAATCTGGATTTATTCTTTCCATCATCAATTTTTTAAGTTCAGCAGGATTATTTTTTAACTCAGGCATGGTCAGCATCAATTCTGTTTGTGTGCGAATCATTAGTCCCAAATTGGGTTGCACAAAACGAACTAACAATCTGTCCGACATTCCTTCAGGATTCGTTCTTTTGGTATCACGGTTATCTCCTGACATGGTTGTGGCTTGGAGATGAAAAACATTGTTTTCATTAGGAGAACCCAAATTATAAGTCCCGACTTGAACGCCATCAACCGTAGAAACCTTAAATTTCTTACGAACTCCACGAGCAGAAATATGTTCCATGCTGGTAGTTAGTGCAGTATAACAATCTGGAGATTCCATATCTTCGGACTCTTCCAAAATTTTGGACCAAGTATCGTCTTTAGCACTGGTGGTAATCAAGTTTTCACGCTCCAGCAGGTTCTGGTTCTTCTGGAGCAATTGCATCAGCAACGGAATCCAGTCCAGAGCCTACTGCTTTGGTTCCAACGAAGATAACATTCATGATTTTATAGACCACATATCCCAATACTATCCAAATAACTAAGGTAATGAATCCTCTCATCCTACCCCAAAAAGCCACAACTTTGGCTGTAGCACCTTTAGGTAAGATACCAAATCTTTCTAAAGTTGAAGTGACACCAGTAAATAAATCTAAAGTTCCGCTCCACATTAAAACTCCTACACCTGCAATAACTATAAATCCAGTAGAGGTTCGGGGGTATTTCTTAGCAGTAGCAACAGTGCCGTTCAGTAATTTTCTTCCAAATCCTTCCGTAGCAGCCTCAACTACCTCGTCCGATGCACCTGCTTCAGCCAACTCATCGGCAGACTTACCAATCACATTACGAGCCGATTTTTTAGTGGTAGCCTTTGCCATAGCAGTGAATTTACTGTTCAGAGCCTTAGATAAATCATCTACCAGACCCAAATCACCAAGGTCTTCCGCAATTTCAGTAGCCACTTTGTTAGACTCCTCCCCAATATTTCCTACCACTTTAGCAAAAGAAGAGGGCGAGTCCTTTCCAGCAGCAGTGACGAGTTTTCTATCAAAATTGGTAGTTTTTTGTAAAATTGAGGTATCAATATCTGCGGCTAATTGTTTAGTATAATCGTCCAGATTTTTTCTTGTAGCGTCCAATCCAGCATCGGCCAGCCTTTTTCTGATTAATTTCTGACCCTTTCGGCCCTTAGAAACGGTTTTACCTACCGACTTGACGACTTTTGCCTTTGCCATACCTATTATTCCTCCTTATTGCTATTTAAGTTTGTTTCCAGAAAATCAAGGCCAAATTGTGTCCCGAATCTCTTCCGCCACCTGCAACTATCCATTTTTCAAACACTTCAGCCTTCACAGGAATCACTCGGCGCATTTCAGGGTTGTGGTCTGGACCTGTAATCTTTTCTATGGCCTCTTGAAATGAATTTTCCATCCATTCACCTACATCTACATCTTCAGGAAGTTGTAAATCATCTGAATTTCCATTCCAGAATTTTTGGTCTTTCAACCACCAGAGCCACATTATGTTGTCATTTTCATCCCAAATCTGTGCTGGCTCATTAGGAGCAGTGTATCCCAAGTCTCCAAAATTTCCCGATTCATTACCCAGAGCCGGAATACTCATCATACTTACTTGTTCATATTCGTTTTCTTCAGATTGGGCTAACAATTCTTCCTCAAACCTCTGCCAAATTTCTGGGTCGCCTTGTTGCACCACTTCCCACCAGCGTTGTCCTAATAATAGCGGATATTTATGGTGTTCATCACTTGAAGTTCCCATGCCTTCCAAAATAGCATCCATTATGGGGTCGGCATCTTGATAGGGTTGGATTTCTCCAGATTCATCAGTGTTAAAATAGATAGAGAATTCATCTGGTAGTAGATTTCCGAAACGATATTCTTTTAGAAATTGATAATGCACTAAAGGAAATAATTCTAACCAAACTTTTTGCAAACTGGTATTGACTACTGTAAAGAGCGGAGGAATAACTCCCATGATGGGAATATCCCACAATCCTACTACACCCCAGATAGATTCTGGTTCTTCTTCTTGTAATTCAGGAAGAACTTTCTGCAACCAATTAATCGGAGCAGGTAGACTCATAATAATTATTGGGTCATTCTGTTAGTTAAACTTATGTAGCAACACCACGAAAGTAATGTTATGGAGATTCGCAAACTTATCAATTGGATGCGGTCCCCATGGGTTTGGAGAATGTTCTTGGAGGTCCCTTACGAGGGAGGTTATGTTTTCGGTCAATACTACCCCGATAATTCTTCCCAAGCCGCAGAACGCTTAATTAGATATGCCATAGTATACGCTAAGGAAGAGAAACCCACTGGTATAATAGTAGATATGAAAGATGAGCCTTCCCGAGTATATAATTTAGAAACAGAGGACATGGATGGAGATGAGCCATTATCACCGACTAATACCCGAATACTCAAATTACTAACCAAAGATATGAAAAGTCCTAATTTCATTACGGCTTATTATGAAAATTATGATACTTTAAATCTATCACGATACAATTTGTATCAGGATGTCCAATAATGGACATTATAGAAAAGTTTGACTGAGAAGGAAGTTTGAAATAGTTTGGAGCGGTAAGTGGTATCATGGGATTGCGACAATTTGATGAACGCATGAAGATTTGTAGGGCTTGTCCACAACTCCAACGCAAACTCACAGGCAGTTATTGTAAAATCTGCGGATGTAATATGAAGGTTAAAACTCAAGTGGCTTCAGCCGAATGTCCTCTCAAAAAATGGTAATGTTAAATAGGTAATGATATAACAATAAATCATGCCCCAAGTAACAGCAAGTTTGTTTAACAACCAGAATGAAGCAATGACTCACGCCAACAGCGTAATCGGTTCTCTTGACCTCCAAGATGTCTTGAACCCCAAGCGTTTGGTGCAAGTTGTTCATCCTAACCAAGTTCATAGTTCCGAAACCATGTGGCTTGTAATTGAACCACAAAATTTAGAGGGTTTGGTTGCCAAGCGAAATGCTATTCGTGCTGAGGCCATGCAAAAATTGGCAAAGTTGGAAGACCAAGTTGCTTCTCTTCGTTCCGCTCATGGATTTTTGGGTAGTGAAGAATAAATCGGAGGTGGCCTCTGATGAGGCAAATTGACTGTCCCGATGGAAAAGCCATTTCTGGTTTTGAAGTGTATGAGCCTCAAACCGAAGAAGTAGGTTTTGAACAACAGCGTGGACGCAGTAAGAATTTCGTGTCTACCACCGCATTCTGCCCACAGTGTAGTAAATTATACGAGTGGGATAACCGTTTTGGTGAACCCAAGGTTAAATGGAGCCTTAATCGTGCAGATTATTGCTTTGATTTGATTTATGAGTGGGATGATAATGGCGAGAAATATGTCAAATGTAATTCCTGTGGTTTTGATTTAAGAGAAGAACCCACTGGTATGCAAGCCATGAAAAGTTCATCACCTAAAGAGAAAAGAAAGGTTGATTTTCACCAAGAATGGCTTCGCAGCGTAGAGGTTAATGGAAATCATTTTGTGATGGAGATTGAAGAATTCAAGCGCATGGCGGTAATTGGATACAAATCTAAACTCACTATGAATCCTTGTGCCAAGGTGGGCAATAATAACTACTACATTCCTTGGGATGATTATGTGGAATATTACGAAAGTCTAACGGTTCAGGGCAAGAGTGTAATCGGTTTGGCACGAAAATATTGGAAATCTCTTTGAATAAGTTGAAATAGTCGGGGAACTGAACTATAACTATGTCAGAGCCTAATCCGTTGTTTGTTAATCTATCACGGATGTTGCAATCCAACAATGTTAGTGTAATCAATTGGAATCCTCAAGGCACTGGATTGATTAGACAAGCGCAATTACCTAAAGTCCATACCAAAGCAACCCAAAGATTAGGAACCACTGGTGGAACTGTCTACAATTTTGTGGACCCTCCTTGTGGCACTTGGGGAGAATTAAGTTCTTGGGTCACCGCATTAAGAAATAAACACTCTAACAGAGCCAATTCTTGGAATCCACGCCGAAATCATTTTGGAGGTTTAATGCCCGAAGCAACCTACCAAGTCACTAATGGTTTAGATGTGCGAGATAGTCGTTTCACCAATGGTGGACAATATGCTATGAAAGATGGCACCGAAATGAGATTAACTTGTCGTGGCTCTGGATGTAATACCGAATGGAAGAGGAGCGAAAGACAAAAAAATGCGGGTTATGCTAACAAATGTCCTCGTTGCGGAACTAAAGATAATTTTACGGAAACAGGACCACACCAGATTCAATATGCTCAATTAACATTTCCTGTGGCATTAGTCTCAAATCCCTCTTGCACTATTGGTTTTGTAAATCTTTATGGGCAAGAAGCAGAGCGTTTGCAAGATATTATTGCTCCGGGCGTTAAATTCAAAGCCCGATTTTATGGCAAGGCAGGAAAAAGAAGCAGACAAAAGCAAACTGGAAGAGGCTATGAATGGTATAACTATCTTTTAATGACTTTGGGAAGTGCTGCCTATAATGCTCAAAATCAAAGAACAGGATTTATACAAATAATATAAGGTGATACAATGAAGGGAAAAACATTAGGAATACCAAATTCAATAATGACAATATTGGTTATAGACGCAATAGTTATTGGATTATACACGATAGGAACGCTGAATACTTCAAAAAAATTGGTCGGGGCTAAAATCATAGGAACAACTGCCTTGGTCGGAGCCTCTATGATAGCATAATCAATGCTTAAATAGGTAAGACATAAGAGAGTCATAGGTGAGAGCATGAGTTTAAGAGGAAAGTTTGAGGAAATGATGGCGCAAGGATTGGAAGAAGAGATTAGAAGTGTAGGTGAGGAATCGGGCATTGTAAATGCTAAAACTGCCCCAATTCTTCCTGTGATTGCTAAACTTGAAAATACCGAACCCTTTATTGTGGGTGCATTCCTCTTAGGACAAGATGAACACGGTGAAGCCGATTTAATGCTAACTGAACCAGACTTGCAAGACCCAGAGTTGCCTAATAAGGAAATTCAAGCGTGGATGAACTCGGTTATGATAATGGAAGGGCTCAAAGATTGCGATAGTCCTGCAGAACTACTCTTGGATTTCAACAGAGCCGTTATTGCTACTGCCAAAGAATTTTCTGATGCAGAAGTTATGGGTTGGGCTCCAATTTTTGAAGAGGTTCTCAATTATCGTCGTAGTAATAATCGCCGTAGCCTAAGACAAGTGGCGGCAGTGGGTAATATTCGGGAATTGTTGAAGCAAGCCCTCCAGAATATGATGTCTGAATTCGCTCACCACCTTAATAATTTTGATATGAAGGCTGCGGACTTGGATGTGCAATCTTTTTTGGATGAGGACACAGAATTTTCAAGCGACTTTCAGGGGGAGTGGGCTTGAGTAATTATTTTATTGTAATCTATGATACACTCTACACCTTAAGCGACCCTTTGGTGATGTCGGAAACTTCCGAAATATGTTTTACTACTCATGAGGCAGCCTCAGCACACGCCGAGAAAATTATGCAAGACCCAGAAGTGGGAATGGCTACGGTCAGAAAAGTCTATTCTGTAGGAGAGTGAATTTTTGGGATTAGGCGGTGGATGGGGATTATATGAACCTCCTCAAGAAGAAAACAATAATTCTTCGTCAGGATTTTTAGCCATCTGGTTCGCTGTTTTTCTCTTTGTAATTGTTTTTTCTGTGGAAATGGCATTGGTTAAATAGGTAATCCAACACAGGATTATTCATGAGCCGAAACCTTCGTGCAAGAGATATTGCAGCAAGACCGCAGGGTGTAGTCCAACAGGAAAAGCACACATGGAAAGTTCAATCCAGTGATGGTAAAACGCAATATACTGTCATTGATTGGGGCGACCGTAAAATGTGCAACTGTGTGGACTTTCGCCGCCGTAAGTCCGAATGCAAACATATCAAGGCAGTAGAATTTATTATTCTAAAAGAGCGTTTCGGTGATTTAATCCGATAAGGTGATAAAAGTGAGTATAAGAGCGAATAAATGGGTGGAAGCCGTAGCCGAAATGTTGAGAGAAAGAGCCATGATTAGCACAGAAATTGCTGAACAGTTAAAGGCAACAGGAAAAGGAGGTCGTTATCCTCCCACCCCTCGCCGTGTGACTTTTGTGTTAAGAAGCGACAAGAGATTCCGAGAATTGGGTGAAGAAGTTGTGGGGACAATTGCTCGCAACCGAAGCCATCCAGTGAAGTTAATTGGTAGATTAGATACCAAATACGAGAATGAATCGCCTTACAGGGCGGTGCAACTATGAAAGCAAAGTGGACAGTCGTGAGCGATGTCTATTCCGAAAATTCTTTCGGTATCGTGGACGAAGAAAAGAATGTGACTTTGACCTTTAATGTGGAAGTGGGTGAACCTAAACCCGATGGAAAGCAAAGAGGATGGTTTGAGTGGCATAATTCTTACGGTGGATGGTATGCCGAGGGCGGTTTATGGTTTCAGAACAACACTTTAGTTGATTACGATGGTGTGTTTTCACTGGCTGCGGAAATTTTGGAGAAACTCCACGAGGCTGGCTTTGATGTCAAGGATATGGCAGAAACCTGCGCCCCAGAATTGAATTTGGAGGGTGCAGAATGAAATATTTAGTCCCTGTGTTGTTGCTAATGATGATGCTATCTGGATGTCTAAATTCGGGTGCAACTACTTCTGAAGGCCCAGTGGTGCCTGAAATGGAAACAATCATAGAAAGCGAAAACCATAGTCATCAATTTATGAACATCCAACCCATGAGTGTAGCCAATAATACTGCCTATGAAGTAAATGGTAGCGTATGGGTCATGGCAAATTGGACTTGGGTATTTCATGAACCTGTGCTATGGGAACAAGGAAATATGACGATGCAAATTATGGTGGGTAATGAATCTAATAATACTGTGGTTTGGGAGTCTACGCCAGCCAACAATACGGGCTCTTTCAATCTCTCTTTGGATTCTCTTAATACCACGCTCACGCTACGAGTGCAAGCCACGGGCAGTGATAATCCCACAGATAATCTTCCTGCGGACTGGTTTCATGTGCATTGGTATGTAGAAGTTATGCGCCCAGTTAGTGCCTAAATGGGTCTTGAAGCCACAATGTTTAAATAGGTCGGACTCCTACAGTATATTGAGAGAGTAATATGCTTAACAACAAGTGTCCACATTGCGAAAGTCAGAGAGGCTATTGGATTAGCCAAATTCATAATAATGATGAAGCCGTTCATGTAGAAGTGGTTTGCTTAAACGAACCATGTCAGCAACCCTATTTCTTGTTCTATCGCTTCGCTGGAGTGATTAAGTCATAGAGTTTATATACTGTGGAGAAATAACATAAGTGAGGGAACAACATGAAAGACGAACTAAAACTAAGAATTGAAACCGAAGAATACATCTACGAAGAATGGATTATAGAGGTGAAAGCATGAATGAATTTTTGATTGAAGGCTGGAAATCGGCACAAAAGGAAACTCGTCATTATTCAAAACCTCTACAACGATGGGTCTTTAATACTCGCAGAGCGTGTGAAGCATTTTATCAGAAATTTCCTGATGAAGAATTTGCACTCATCTTCCGTCAAAACGAATCAGTAAAAACTGGATGGAATCATTGGATGGTGCCAGCCTTTGTGGTAGACAAAGAAATGGAAGACAGAAATTTTGGAGAAGTTATTTGGTGCAAGGTGGGAAAATACCGAACCATGCTACGAGAGCAAAATAATTTCATGCGAAAGGCTGGTTGTGGAGGACACGACTGAAACACATAGGTATATGAATCTATGCTAATGCTTAAATAGGTAGACACCACAAGAGAGGATTGAGTGATACTATGTCAGATACTAACCAACCAGAAGAAGTAGATATTTACACCTGCCGTGAATGTAATAGCACCAATTTGACCCCAGATATTACTGGGGTGGTGTTTTGTGATGATTGCGGATTAGAGGGTGAGGCTGGACGAATTGACCCGGGCAAAGACAACCGTGTGTTTGCAGATGGTTCAGGTGCAGAAGGTGAAAGATGGGGTATGCCTAAGAGTGAACTCTATCACGATGGCGGATTGACTACCGATATGCCGATTGCTTACACCGATGGCACAGGTCAGCGTCTTTCTTCGGCACAACGCCGTAAGTATAACCGTCTACGCCGACAACACCAGAGAACTCGTATTCGTGATGCAAAGGAACGCAATTTGGTTACCGCACTGAATGAACTTGACCGTTTGGCTTCGCAGATGACCCTGCCGAAGTTTGTTAAGGAAAATGCTGCTCGTATCTATAAAAGAGCCGTTGAGAAGCAATTGGTTCGTGGTCGCTCTATTGAGGGTGTCGTGGCTGCTTGCATTCACGCCTCTTGCCGACTCAACAACATGAGCCGAACTTTGGATGAAATTGGACAACATTCTCGCACAGGTCGTAAAGAAATTGGGCGCACATACAAAAAGGTCATGAATGAGTTGCAGATTCGCATTTTGCCTACTGCACCGACCGAATATGTTCCTCGTTTCTGTTCTACTTTGAATTTGGATGCCCGAACCGAAGCCTTGGCCCGTCAGATTCTTAGTTATGAGCAAATCAAGCCTCTTTCAACAGGTCGTGGACCCACAGGAATTGCGGCCGCAGCAGTTTATTTGGCAACACGAGTCCGAACCATTACTCGCACACAAAGAGATGTAGCCATGGCTGCAGGTGTGACCGAAGTGACGATTCGCAACCGATACAAAGAGATTTGCGAAGTTTTAGGTATGGATGCCGAAAATCCACAAGCACCTAATTGATGGTGATAGTATGAATCTGCAGGTCATTGACTATGGCCCGAATTACTGGGCTGGATGGGGTGTGACGCATCGTTGGGCATATTTAGTGGGCTCTGTGCGGTCGGAACCGCTTAAGACGCAACGAAATGCTCAAGAGGTTCTATTACTCTCTAATAATGTCCCGCCTGAAACGATAGCACCCTTGTTGGTATCGGACATTCGTATCTCGGATAAACAAGTTTGGATTTTGGTTGCTGATACAGGAGTATGGAAAAAACAGAATTCTGACACTGAGGAAGAGTAATCTCATATAGGACACCACCACTAAACCCATTATGGATTGGTGGATTTACGCATTGGCTTTCTTGGGTATTTGTTTAGGCTATCAAAAATGGCTACTTCATCAAAGACAAAAAGACATGAATTTGTGGGTGCAGGAACTTTCTGCGGAACGAGATGAGGCCAAATCTAATCTGCATCAAGCAGACCTAAAAATTGTGGAACTGGAGATGAGTGCAACCTCTGATACGGTAGAAGCGGCTATGGAATCCCTGATGCAAGAGTCGGCCACACAAAAATCTATGATAGTAGACCTGCGGGGAGTAAATGGGGTTCTCAATGATGAATTGGAATCTATGACCCGAGAAATGAAGAAACAAAAAGGCCGGGCTGCCTCAGCACATACTCAAAGAGGACAACTGTTAGAAAAGTGGACCCCGTTTTTGAATCACCCTGAAATTGACCCTTCTTGGGACCATAAAGATTGGAGTTTCTTAGGACAACCCATTGATTATGTGGTATTCAACTGGTATCAAGACAAGACCGAAAATTTGGAGGATGGAAAAATCGTGATGTTGGATGTTAAATCTGGAAAAAGCCAACTCACAACTAAACAAAGAAGAATTAGAGATTTAATCAAGGCTGGAAAAGTAGAATGGAGAGAAATAAGATTGGAGTGATGTGGATGGACACCGCTTGTTGGATAATATTGTGGATGGTAATATTTGGTTTAATATTTGGCGCAGATGAGCAAGATTATTGATATTCTTTGGTTTTTGCTCTCCAGATAAATTGAGAGAAATAAATTTCAAACAGAGCGTCACCATCAGAATCAGTGACTTGGACTCCCCCAAAAATATCGGAGTTGTTCTGTAATATCTTTTTGTAGTTTTCATCTTCCATCATATTATTGACGGTAAATTCAGTGGCTACTTCCATTTCTTTTTCTTCAACGATTTCTTTAAATTTTTCTTGCAACATTGCTAAAAGGCTGTTGAGGGTTTCATTAACAATGGTTCCCAGAACCATTTTGAATTCTTCTTCCGAATTTCCTGTGGGTCCTGCTACCATATACTGCACTGGACCGGGCATTTGCCCGCATATGTCATCGTCATTACAATCAACAACACTACGAAAAGCAGGATAGTAGGTTTTATCTTTGGGAATAATTGTGAATTGCACTAACAAATGGTCTGGGGTCTCCAGTCCGGACTTGAGCCAATTGATAGGTGTCGGCAAACCCATAATATAAATTGGGTGCTGTTGCTACTTAAGTTTGTTTTTTGTATACTCTGAAGGTCCAATGTCCTGCCTTCCTGATGTCTACAGTTATTTCAGGTTCTGATTCAGGAATAACCCACCCAAATTTTTCCAACTCTTGCGGCAAATAATTATCCAAATCTTCCATATGTTCAGGTAGTATACTCAAATAATAATATGCGTCCAAGTCTGTGTAGATGTCTTCCTTAGATTTTTTCTTGTCTAAGTATCTTGGCAATCTCTCTTTTACCCACTCTGCCCGGTTTTCTTTTCTTAATAATCCCCAATATTCTACAATAATGGGTTTATCAATACCGCACTGTGGCAACAATAACCAATCGGGTAGTAAAAATTCACTGTCCGCAGGGATTTGGGGCTCATAAATGGCACGAATTTCGTGTTCAAAGAACCAGTCGTCTATGGTTTGTTCTGACCACGATACAACTTTGTTCCCTGACTTGCACTTGCAATGTCCATTCAAAAATTAGGCCCCCAGATAACAGGCAGTTCCTTCTTCAAGGTCGTCTGTATTCTGGAAGCAATTTCTGGTATTTTCAGCATAGTAATTTAACCAGTGATAAAACATCTCACGGTCTGGGTCAATTATTGTGTCAAAGACATTTGGATTTCCGTTCACATCTACCCAAATTTCTCCTATCCACGGGTCATTCATTCTCATAGGTTCATATATTCTTGTCCATACTTTTACCATAAACATCACCCCCGTATGGGGTAGTATTACTTTGTTTTCTTTACTATATGAGTTTTTACTAATAATCCTAAATGCTAAACCAAAAGCCTAAATAGTCTAAGAAACAAGGTAAATGAATGGGATGTCTAAACATTCCGTGAGTGCGTTAATAGTTAAATAGGTAGCACCACACAGTTATCATTACCACCCCATAAAGGGAGATAAGGATTGATAACAATGGTAAAAATTGAAGTAAATTGTGAAGACGGCTATGACGCAAAAATGTTTGAGAAGGGAGATACACTCCGCTACTATCTCAAAGGACCAAACAACATGAGTAATAATCGTGGTGAAATCGGAATGATTGACCTGCGTGGACGCTTTGCTGGAAAGTTTAAGGTAGCAGACAACCTACCATCTGGTGTGAGTTTTGGATTCGTGCCAGAGGCTCGTGCTACCGTGACTTTGACTACCCCTGATGGAAACTCTATTTTCATCGGACCAAAGGCAGGACCAATGACCACCCAAGACCGTATTACTCTCGGTATGTGCATCAACAACGCTACCAATTTGCTTACGGCTCGCCCAGAGAATGAATCGGCTAACAACGAAACTTTGGTTCAAGAAGTTTATGATATGGCTGATGCTCTTTTGGCGGAATACAACAAGCGATACAACGAACAGTGAGGGGAAAAGGAGTGATTCCTAACCTCAACCTCGGCCAAAGAACCTTACCGCAAAGACAGTGGTGGGCAATTCTGGTCAATTGGAAGGACGATGTGTGGATTCACCCGCATATTTATCCGACCCAACAAGAGGCTAATAATCAAGCCTTGAGTATGAATCGTGAAGGTAAAAAGGTCAAAGTGTTTCCTGTAGAACCTGCCACGGGTTGGGGTGATTTCTCTCCGCAGCATCTGTGGTTCGGCAAAGATTGAAATAGGAACAATCTACATTAGAACTATGGGCTTAACGCAAATGCTCACCATGAGTGACGGTAAAATTCTAATTTTAGAAGATATGGAAACCACCCAAAAGGGTGCTACCAAGTATATTAAGGTCAGCATCACTGATTCCGCAGGTTCAAGAGTCTATTTAGGAAACATCCTCAAAGATGACCTGAAAAGAGTTGCCAAAAGTATGTGAGGGTAAATCATGGAGTTATTTGACTTTGCAGAATCTTTGGGAATGGAACTATCGGAGGGATTAATTCAAAATCAACATCCGATGACCATGGAGGCTGCGGCGGAAATGGAACCAATCTGGGCTCTTAGATGGAGAATGCGAGTATGCCGAATATCAGGAAAAATATTTGATATTACCCAAGAGGGCTTATTTTATACCAGTGGGGAATATGTGGAGGAATTACTATGAAACAAATTAAGAATGTAAAATTATCGTTGAACAAAGATGCCGAAGTAGTGGTCACTGCTGATATTGTGATGGACGGGCCTAATGACCCAGATGATGTATATTTTGTGATGTTCAACATTCTACACAATCCCTTAAGATTGGTAGTTGCCACAGTGGGAGATTTTTGTGGATTAGTAGCCGAAAAATCTGGGGCTTCTAAATCTCAAGCCCAGAGTTTGCTCATGAGTAATCCTGAAGAATTTATGCAAAGAGTGTTGAGTGACCAACAAATGTTATTTGGTGCGGCACAAGAAAAAGTCAAAGTGGAATTAACCTCTCAAAAGAATGCGGATTTGGCTCGGGCGGTGGTTGCCAGTATGATTAACAAAGGAATGTATCATCAGGTATCAAATTATTTGGTGTCTGGGGAAGAACCAGCGGCTAAACATCAAGAAGTTCCTACCAAGGAATTGATGGCAGACCTCAATCAAATGTTAATGATTATCAAAGATTGGGAAGGTTTTGACCTCAAAGAATTTTTGGTTAAGCAAGGAGTAGACCCTGCACAAGTGGATGCTATGTTGGGGGAACAACCATGAGTCAGGCATTAGAGGAATATATGGATTCTTTGGAGGTAAAGCCTGATGGTTTTAAATTGACCTTAGTTTATTGGGGTCGTGAGCCTTCAGATAACTCCCACCCACTCCATATGTTGTTGGAGATGTTAAAACATCAATTTGATATGGAAATCAAAAAACAAGATGTGCAAATGATGAACCACAATTGGTGGCAAGTTGATATGTTGTGGTCAGGCAAGCCTAAAGAACTGGTGTCTACTGCCAAGAAATTGGATAATATTTTACAAGTGGAATTACCGAAATTTTCGGGCCAGCCTGAATTTAACTTTGATGTCTGGAATTATCCTCCAGCCGCTGAAGATGATGAATTTTAATCTTTCAGGCGGAATATCCACCATTGGGCTTTATCGCTCTGGGTTTTCGTGCTACTTGGCCCCACGGCCTTGTCAATACTTACATATGTTGAGCCATACCACATAACTAATTCTCCGTAACCAAAGAGTTCTTGTATGATTTTAACTCGTGGCACCCATTTTTCGTTTCTGTTCCCAGAAGGGACACTATATGTTCTTAGTTCTCCCCGAGCCTGACCAGAATTATCTCTGCCGAATCCACGGCTTTGGTAATTTTCTGCAACCCAGTTTTTGGCTTCTTCTAATGTAGCAAAGAATCTTTGTAGATGGTCTGGGGTGCGATGAGACCACCAAGAACCACTTATGACCTCTGAACGGTTATATCCAAAGACTACAAATCGGGGATAATCTCTATCCTCCATCCAATTAATGGGGGCAGGTAGGCTCATAATAACACCTTATTCTAAATCAAAAAATTCATCTAAATCTATGGGATTCAGAGGATTAAATCTCAGCGTGGAGAATTGGTCTGTTTTATCCAGTATGGAGGCATACTGCCCATAACAAGTTATTTCGGTAAGTTGGAGGGGTGGGGTCAGGTATTTATCTATGGTTGCTAAACTTTTATTTCTGAGAGCCTCTAAATCAGCATCTGGCTCCCTGTAATAATTCAGCATCAAGCCCACATCATCATCCTTGGATTCAAGGTCTACACCCTTGAAATAAATAGAACCCACAATTGATGGCGGATTAGGCACCAATACTTCTTTTTCTTCAAGAACCTTGTCCTCCCCGTATGGGGCATCTTCATCATATACAAAATCACCATCTTCATCCCTCACGGGCATCATTACAGTTTGGAGTTCCAATCTATCACAGGAACTATTCACCAACTGGTATAGAAACTCTTTTACTTGGGAATGAGTCATTACTTGGGAATACCGAATATTTTGTTCTAAATCTGTTATCCATGGTGGTATCTCCAGAGTCATCAATAAATCGTTGGAACTACTACCACTTCTAATCCAATTTATGGGGCTGGGAATGCGAGGCATAAATAATATAAGGCTTCCCTGCTATTTCAATTTAACTTGAAGGGATGTGTTAAATAGGTAGACCAAGTAGTAAGCAATACGAACCCCATTAGCGGGAGTGATTATTATGACGGCAGTAGATAACCCAAATTATATGTTAGCAGCAATTAGAAGTATGGCAAAGCGACCTTTCCGAGTTTCTCTCGGTGGTTTGAACCCCACAGGTGCAGGAACAACTCGCCTCAATCATTGGGGTGAAGAAGAATACATTGGTAAGTGCCACCGACAAAATTGGTATAGCAAGAAGGGTGTAGCCCGAACTAATCCTCCAGATGACCGAAGTATGGTTATTTTTGAAACAGGCCATTCGTGGGAAGCCTCTATGACCGAACATTTCAAGCGTCAAGGTTTGTTGATTGATAATAACATCAAAATCAAGCAAGACATCGCAGCATTGGCTGGTTTTGAATCGGATGTGCCAGTGATGATTTCTGGTGAAGTAGACCAATTACTTCGTAAGGCAGAACTTGATGAAGAAGGCAATGTGTTGAGCATTTCTCAAACTGAAGCAGTGATTGTAGATGCTAAAACCATTCGTGGATATGGGGCTCGTCAGGCTATGGGCAACAAGGAATACCGTAATGGATTCGCTAAGGATGGTTATGTCATGCAGATGGCCGTTTATTTGGCTATGAGGAAACCATTTGAGGAATACTATGGTGTGACTATTTCTCACGCCGAACTTCACTATGCCGCAGTGGACTCAGGACTCCACAAAGTTTTCAAGGTGAGTTTAGAAGATGGATATTCGGGTCGTGTTATCGTGACCGACCTTGAGGGAACTCCTCTCAAGAGCGACCTTGTGTTCTGTATGGAAAAGGAGGCGGCCACAGGTGAGCCGTATATGCCTTTGGGAGATTTCACCGTAGAGGATATTATCCGAAACTATATTGAAATGCAAGAAGAATTGCTATCCGATGAGGCTCCTCCTCGTGGTTATCCTTTGCGCTACTCTGATGAAGAATTAGAACTTATGTGGAAGCGTGGACAAATCGCTAAGACAAATTGGCCTAAGATTCAAAAAAACCCACTACATGGTGCAGATAAGGTCAATGGTGCAGGTTCATGGAACTGTTCCTATTGTGATTGGAAGGATGAATGTTATCCCTTTAATACTTTGACCGAAATGGTTGAAAACGAAGAAATGACGGCTGAAGATGCTCTCAATCAATTGGGCTTCTAATACTTGCCGACTACAACTGCAATATCATCGGGCTTTCCGCCCGTTTGTCGTTCATCTTTGTTGATTAATCCCGCCTCATATTTTCTTTGAGCGAAAGGCGACCAATAATTCTGCTGCACACTTAGTTCATAGGCAGTTTCGGCCAAGGTCAAAGCAATAACCGCTGGATATTCGTCGGTGTCAAATTGGTTGATAACTTCTAAGATAATGTTGTCGTAAAGATTATTAAATAATCCATCAGACCCAAAAATTACCACATCTCCAGACTCTAAATCTATGTGGTATCTCCAAGCATCTTCTAAATCATCATTTCCGCTTCCCAATTGATAGGGGCTATTGAATGTGTGTTCCTGCTCTATGCTACGATAAACCACTGCCCCTTGTCGGATAACCAAAACTCCACAATCTCCTAATTGAACCACATACAAACGATTATCTATGACTTGTCCAATACAAAAAGTCATACTGCCATAATTATTCTGCACCGCCCAAGATTGGAAGGCTGCTTCTAAAGCATCATAAGGGTTGAAGTTATCCTCCATATAATTTCGGGTGTTAATCATCATGCTACGAGTGTAAGGACCAGAAGTTATGCCCTTGTTTCTCCAATAGCCTGTGCCATCTGCGACACCTGCGGCATTTTTAGAAGGTAGGACAAAAAAGGCATCGTCGCCTTCATCTCCGAACTCACGATTGGCTCCCGATAGAACCTGTCCAGCCCACAGCATACAATTATTTTGTGTCATCTGCTATTTAAGATTCTTGTTAAATAGGTCCCAACGAGTAAAATTATCATGTTCATTGGAGTAGAAGTTCGTGGTAATACTATGGCTTATCGTGAGATTTTAGGCGGCACATATGACTTGCGCTGGAGTAAAAACAGTCGCTGTTATCAAGGCAGCATGGTTCTCAATGGAAACAAAATTCAGAATCTAACCAACTTTTGCAAAATGATGGGGTTGGCGTTAGCAGTAGATGGTGTGTCAGTATTGTCCGAAGAATTAGATGAAGATGATTTGGAAGTAGAGGTGGATGTGGAATATGATGAGAGTCAATTAGGAAAGATTGGCGAGAAGGTAGTTCCTAACGAGAAGAAGTTATTACCCTTCAAGAAATTAGTAGTGAAACGCACCACTGAACCAGATTTTTCGGTAGCAGAATATTTTGAAGGCACCAGATTCCCAGAGGCTCGGCAGGAACAGCAACAAGTAATCCCAGAAATCATGAATTTAGTAGAGCAAGGATACAAGAATATTGTGATTGAATGTCCCACAGGCAGTGGAAAGTCGGCTATGGCGATGATGATTCCCAAAATTTTCGGCGGAAATGGGCCTTCAGCGTATCTGGCTACTCATCTTAAGGGCTTGCAAGAGCAATACATGAGAGAAATGCCATTTATGAGGAGCGTAATGGGCAAAAGCAATTATGATTGCCGTCTGGATGTAGATGCAGGAACTATCAATGAAAAAATTGCTAAAGAAGCATTAGATAAGTCCAAAATTGGTGGATTCAAATGGAATACCAAAGGATGCACCGCAAACATGGCACCCTGTTCACTCATCAAGGGATTCAAATGTGATTATCGCACTCCAAAAAATGCAGAAGGTCAATACAACTGGGGCGTAGACCCTAATCTATTGTGTGATTACTTTGAAGCCTTAGCAAATGCCCAAAATTCTGGATACTTTATCAGCAACATGAGTTATCTCATGGCTATGAATCGGGTGGGTTCAATGCTACCCAAAAGAGATTTCTTGATTATTGATGAGGCGCATCAACTTACCGAAGCCATGACTGGATTCTTTAGTTTGGACTTCTCGGTGAAGGTAATTGAAAGATTACTGCAACTGCCTTCGCACCAAGAGATGCTCAAGGCTTCCGAAGCCGACCGACACACCTTGCAACAACAACGCAGTAAAGTTTTGGGTTCGTGGCACCCCAATAATAATTTTGGTTATGGTTTTCCGCAGATACCCAGTGTCAGGTCAGACTCTACAGATGAATTCCGTCAGAAAGCCTCAGCAGTGTGGGCGGCTTACTTTGATGCTTTGTTAAGAAGAGTGAACCGAAAAATTAAGAGAAAAGATTATTCGGCTGATGAACTAAAGTATGTCTATAACACCGTAGCCAGATTAGAAGCCGTTAATCAGATGCTAAAAACAGATTGGAAAAACTGTTTGTGGCAAGCCAACGATGATGCCTCTCCTGAATGGATTAGTTTCAAACCTTTGAACATCGGAAGTTATTCTGAAGAATTGATGTTGAATTTGGGAAGAGTCCGAATATTTTTGAGTGGAACTATCGGTGATATTGAAATTTATCGGGAGGAATTGGGACTACCAGAAAGCAATACAGCGTTTATCAAGGTGGACTACTCCAGTTTCCCACTATCTAACCGCCCGATTTATACGGGCAAAGTAGGAGGCAAGTTAAGTTATACGGGTAAATCTGAAGCCGATGTAATGAAAACTGTGGAGGCAGTGATTGATATTATGGATAAGTATCCTAATAAAAAAGGATTAATTCTTCCCTACACTGATTCCTTGGAAAAACTATTGGTGGGGGCCATAGAAGCAGTTAGCCCCGAAAATTATGCTCGTCTGGTGCAACACGATAAGAATGCCAAGAGTAGAAATCAGGTTTTCAGTGATTTTGATTCGGGCAGCAGCAACCAAGTTCTGGTATCAACTTATGCAAACCAAGGTTATGATGGTAAGTCAGTGGATTTCTGCATTATTCTTAAGACTCCATTCCCGGCCATGGGCGATGTGAGAACCGCTATCAAGATGAAAGAAAATCCAAGTTGGTATAAGATGAAAACCGCTAACGAGATTACTCAAATGTTGGGGCGAGTAGTGAGGAGTCCGACAGATATAGGACATAACTACATCATTGACCCACAATTCTGGTTTCACTATGAGCGAGGAATTGGCAATCAACCCTTGCGTAATTTCTTGCCTAAGTATTTGGTAGAAAGCATAACCGTGAACCGAAAAGTAATTGCTTAAATAGGTGATTCCAATATGCTAACTCATGGCAATGAAAATCGCAATCTCGGGCAAAATGGGGTCAGGCAAGACCACCCTAACTAACGAAATTCTGCGACAATTGCAAGACCTAAACCTACAAGGCCAAAGATTAAGCCTCGCTGACCCAGTTAAAGAAGTGGCTCGTAATTATTTCTTGATGCCCGCTCATGAAAAAGACCGTGCTTTGTTGCAGAAAATTGGGCAACAATTTAGAGCCATTCGTGCCAGTGTTTGGATAGACCTGATGATGGCAAGGGCCGAAAATGAAGAAGTGGTTTATCTTTGCGATGATATTAGATTCAAAAATGAATTAGAGGCAGTTAAGCAAGATGGCTGGATTAGTATTCGTTTAGAAGTTTCCGAATCCGAACAAAAAAGAAGGATACAAGCGGCTTACGGCGACTCTTGGAATTTACACTGGCAAAACCGAAACGAAATTTCGGAAACTAATTTAGATGGATGTGATGCCAGTTTTGATAGAGTATTAACTGATTTGAATTTAGAAGATGTTCCTGCGGTGGTTAAAGATTTGCTCGCAAATGGATGTCTGGCTTAATCTTAAGTAGCAAGAAGGCGATATAATGGATATGCTACCAGCACTCGGACCGATGATTGGGTGGGGAGAGTCTGGCTATGTTTTTGAAGATTACAACGACCCCAGCAAGGTTATCAAGATTGTGGAAGTCCGTCCACAGATGGATGGAGTGGTGCGACCCTTCCGTGAAACTTTCCCTCATACTTCTGTAAGAAGTCGCAAAGTGGCTCGTAATGAGTTGCAAACTAATTTCTACAGCCGAATAGTGGGTAAGAACTTTAATCCTCATCTACCCAAAATTTATGATTTGGGCATCACAAAAAGCAATGCGGAACTAAGAAATGCCATCAGGGATAGCCAGCGTATATTTCATAACAGTCCAGATATTACTAATGCCATGTTGAGAGAATTTTCTGGTAATTCTCGGGTGGCTTGGTGGGTCATGGAAAAAATCCCTAATATGGTCTATAATGATTGGGGAGGATACCTTCAACATCCTATTCGCACAGGTTGGAGGTCAGACGATTACCGACAAATGGTGCCGCAAGAACAACAAGCCTATGAATCTTTAGTGAAAGATTTATTCAAAAGAGCAGATATTGTGATTAGAGATGTCACCAATCCGGCTAACATGGGATTCCGTAATGATGGCACACCTGTTTGGTTTGATGCTACGGTTTCAACTTGGCCGATTTATGATAAGATGAAAAATTCTGTGCGTTTAATGGACAGAGAACAATACGATTTATTTGCAGAAGCATTTGGAGAAGATGTGATTCAGTCTTATGAAGGGGCTATTGCTGACGGTAGTTATTTCCGTGAAAGACATGGATTGGGTGCTAATTTATCGGCGGAGGGATTCAATGGACTATAAAGATTGGTGGTTTAGAACTTTAGATACTTTAGGATTTTGGGGCGGAATTAATTCTCTGTTCAACAACAATGTGGAAGTTGATGAGATAAAAGAAAATATGGCAAGCAATGTGGCACTGGCTCCTTATACTAAAAATACCGTAGCCACCAGCGATACTCAAAAATTTGACCACCCCGCTATCGTCCAGATTCAAGAGCATTTGGAGGAAATCAAATTCACTGGTGAATCCAACTCGCTTATCAATAATGGATTTAATAATCAAAGTGTATTAACAATCAGTGGTGCGGGCAGTAGGTTAGCAAACAATGGGCTTTTGGTAGGTGGTTTTGCAGATAGACCTTTCCAGACAACCACCCAGAGTTATAGAACTATGGAAGGCCCACTTGCCACTGAAGAAAGACGCTCAGTTTGGAATTGGTGGCCTGTGACTCGTGCAGTATCAGTAGTTAATCCTAATATTTGGTATAATGGTATGCTGGCACAGATTAGTAGTGAACAGGTAGGTTACTATCAAAGAAAGAATAATTCTCGGGTAATCAAAATAAGACACTGGATGACTAATAAAAAGGGCCAAGTCTATCCTAATACTCGTGCCAAGAGCCAAGATGGAATTAGAAGGACTAATGGCATTATTCCTGCCGACCCCACAATGAGCAGTTTTGGTGATTTCTCAAATTATTGGCAAATGGCTTATGGTAGCAATGAGATAACTGCGGAGGAATATGACCAAGGAAGCGATTTAATCCGAAATATGTTTGGTGAAGAATATACGGGGACACAAAATTCTCTCAACGAATTGATAGCGAATGGGTCTGAAGGCTTCAACTCATTTAGAGAGTGGGTGAAAGATAACGGAGGCCCAAAAAACACTGTGGTTATAAGCACTGACAAGACCTTCAATCATAACATACCTGATTGGATTAGAACATCCGAATTAACTTATCGGGAAATGGGAGAAATCTGGGATATGTTGCAGATGACTCAAGTTCTGTTCTACCTTTATGGACATTCTGAAAGCAACCGAGATAAAATTAAGGCCAGAATGAATGCTTCTATTCTTAAGTATGAAAATTTCGGAACGGTCACAGGAGAAAAAATTCAGGATGTTATTAATTTTGCCCCGTGGAGAAAACTTCAAAACATAATGAAATATACTTATTTTGGAGATGGTAGGACTTTAATGGCAAGTAGATTTGGTAGTCTTTCTGCTTCTTTTTCAAATAATATTGGTAAGCAACCAATAACGCAATTACCGATAGTTAAGTTAGAGCCATCCACTTCAACAGGAGAAATGGAATGGAAGTATAACACAGAATATGTTTCACAGCAATTATCTAATAACAAAGGCGTTATAGTTCAGTCTATCTCCAGCAACATAGATGTAAATACGGGAGCCCAAAGTCAAAACTTGACTCCTAATAAGGCTCTGATTGAATTCTTTGAGCCCGGTGAGAATCATACTATTTTTGACCCTACACTGCAAGACGATGGGGTAGTCTTGAGTAATGCACTTTTTGACCCAGATTCAAACCAACTGAACCCTAACTTTGTTAAATTAAAGCGATTACCAGAGGGTCGCAGCCCTTATGGAAAAATAGAGGGAGAAAATGACCCTATGGTAACATGGCACAAAGAATTGATGGAATTAACTGAAGAATCGGGAAACAACAATAGCGTATCTCGGATGGTTTCTCGTGGCACCTTACTCAAAAATATAACTTTGGGTTGGATTATGGAAAATTTGGATTGGACACGACCTCGCACGGTTAATTCTGATAATCGCTATGGAAGTGCGGAATGGCAAAATATTGCGGAGGTGGAGCAAAACACTTTGGACGCATTGCCACCAGATTCGCCACAAACCCTTGCTAATATACAAAAAATAGCATCTAAGATATTATTAAAATTCGGGAATACACTTAACTTTCAAAATTCACAGTGGCTACCTATGGGGTTAATTCGCATTAACAATGAATGTATTATGGATAAACCTCTGGCAGAAACCTGCCCAACCTTAGAAAAATATCAGGAATTATCTGGAAATGATTCCCTTATTTACACCTACAATAATACTGGAGATTATTGGATGAGCCTGAATACTCCTCGTAGAATGTCAAGCCAAGATTCTATAATTTCTTATGATTGGTTTAGACCTACGGCAACTCGGGAAGATGGTTATGCAGAGGGAGTAGACGAGATGATGGTTTCAGGCACTAATGAAGCCGTTCAAAAATGGGGTTGGTATTCGTGTCCATTTAATTTGATTGATAAGGAAGGAACTTTTTGGTATGCTGGACCAGCCAATTATTATGAAAAGAATGATACTTCAGGTGCTAAAAGCAAGCAAAATTATTTGGGATTCCCTGCGAGCAAAAATAGCAGAGGCACTACTAATACAACTAAGGCGAATCATAAGCGACAAAATCCTATGATACATGGGGGTAGCACACTAATTCCAACTCCTGAATCTATCAACGATACCGAATTTTGGGCAGATTATATCCAATTCCGTCAGAATAACCTGAGAATTAAGAGTGAAGTGGGAACTGCATCCTTAGATGAAGAAATCCCTCAACAACAATGGGTAGATTCTGAATGCCCTCAATATTTGCTTAATAATTTAAAGGCCGCTGGAGATAGAAATGAATATGGTGACCTAACAGGAGATGCTTTCTTTTTGGGTTATGAGGGTTGGCTGCAACAAAGAAAAAACATTACGCCTGTGGTCACGGCCAAATTAGAAACTTGGTTTTTGACTGGCAATAATCAATCTACTCAAACAACGGTGAATGTGGTAAAACAATATGTCGCCCAATTACATAATGCCCAAAAATATGACACAACCCCCCGACATATGAAAAATTTCTTGCGTAATACTATCGTGCCAGAATCACAATATCAAAAATTCGTAGAGGGTCAAAAACCTGCATTTTTGGAAGACACACAAAACTTTATGAGGTATGCTGTATGGGCTCAATATCGTAACACTAATAACTCTTTTTCAGCCGCAGCATTACAGGACGATAATATAGAAGACATTTTTGGATTTACATGGGCTCAATTTTGGGAAGCCGATATGCCTGAAAAATATGCGGAAATGGCAAAAGTATACCAACATTGTGTGCAAGATATGGCTGGTGAGAGGCATTCCTCAAGTTTATCGCCTTCCACATCTGGAGGAGGTTTTATTCCACATCAATATCATTTCGCAAAAATAATGTTGGATGATGACCGGAACTCGGAAGAATTTTTTGCAGAGAATAAAAAATACCAATTTAATGCTCGGGCTACTATTCTACCCGCTACTGAAAATGAACTAAAGAATCAACCATTTTCAATTCGGGGACTGAGAAGATTAAATCCCTACAAATTCTTGATTAATTGGTGTCGCAAACTCAAAGCCAGAGTTAAAAACCTATTGGTCTAATCTTTCCAGAAGTGAAATCCTTCTGGTTCTGGATTACCATCTACAGTTTCTACGGCTTTGGCAGTGGTCACTTGTTTATTATATCTCAATACACCTACTAATACTGCGCCAATGGCTAAAAGACCAGCCACATTAACTAAACGGGTAGGTAAAATTCCTTCGGCCCGATATTCTTCAGCACCTTTGGATGGGCCTTCTAAATCTACAATTCCCATGTATCCCATTTTTCCTAAAACTTCTTGAAATGCAAACCAATCTACACCAGCATCATTGGCTAAAGTAGAACCACCGCTACCATCAGGGACATTCTTGTTTTGTCCCGATTCACGATTGATAGAATAGGGGTCGCAACCCGGGCTGGCTTGTTGCATGGCTCGGACTATAGTATCAGAGTCGGGGAAAACCAAAACTCTGACACGGTTATGCAGAACTCTTTGTCCAGTATTAGTATCTAATTGTTGGTGAGGATAAACCACATATTGCACAATATATTCATTGTTATCACGACATTTAATAAATTCGTCTACTACATCTGTAGATGAGAAATATTGTCGGCCTGTGTAAATCTTACCATCTTTGAGTGGGTGTCCATGAATTGTCCACTTGCGATTGGTAAGCCCTTCTGTGAGTGCATCTTCGTGGGCCTTGGCTTGTGGATTAACTTCAATACGAGATTCGTCGCCATAGGTGACATTCCCCAAAAAATATTGTCCATCTCTTTCATACACATAACACATCCATTCTCGCTCTTCGTGTGTTTTATCAGAATATTTCTTCATATCACGGATTGCATCAGCCGAAAATTTGTTCCATTCATTTTGCCATTGACTCATTTTTCATCACCTATATTTTAATTTCGTTGTTCCTCGGGCGGTAAGTGGGGCTGGAGTTGAGGCTATAGCGGCCACAAACGCTTCATTATCCACTGTCAGAGCAATGATGTTTCCATTTCTTTCTTCTGCACTGGTTTCATAACCCAACTTTTCTGCCAGAGTTTTCACATCTGCCAGAGTTGAACCGATAACATTGCCTTGGTAAATGATTTGTGGACATTTACTCCATACTCTACCCGGCTTTGAATTAGAATTTTTAACCTCTCCAGATTTAACATTGACCCAAATATTATTAAAAACACTGGAGTCAGTGCGATTGTTGCTACTAATTACATATTCTTCTTCCACAATAACCTTGGGCTGTAGAGTAAATTCTGATGGAGTAGAGGAAGTGCCTTTGAGTGCAACCAAATTTTCGGGCAATACTGGTATGCTCCACGAAGGATTACCACGACCGTTGAGACGATTGTTGGTAAAATTATAGGCTCCTAATAAAAATTCGTGAGGTCTGATACTTCCGATGCTTCCAATGTTAAATCCAGCAGGAGTAAAACGATTATCAATTCTATCATTAACCACTTCTCTGACAATTCTACTACGATTGCCGTTTTCCAAAACTACCCAACTACTAAATTCTCCATCTAAATTATCTAAACGATATTGACCTTCTGCTAATTGCATAGGCTCGTATTCAGCCAAATTTTGCTCCAATAAGAAACAATACCATGGAGAAGCATTGGCTTCTGGAGTGTAATTCATAACTTTGGGGACCCCTGACTCATCACTAATAAATCTGGTGGGTGGAGCGGCGGCAACTACAACCACGCCTTCAGGTAGTGGCACAGAATCACCATTACCGTCTAACCAATCAGATAACAAAACTTTGGCACCAATTCTAACTGGAGGTAATGATTCTTGCACCGGGCTACTTTCATTTTGAACCAATTCGTTAAAGCCACCCTCGCATAGAGTTCCGAAATACCACTCTACAAATTCAGCGACCGGCATATTTTGTCGCAATCTGACTCCTTGGAAGTTGGAAGGGTATTGCAAGTTAGCCAATTCTTGAGCATCCCATCCTAATTCCCCAAGATTTAGCATACCGCTTAAATTCATAATGGTAAGAACATCTCCTGCCTCGGGCTCTGGAATCTCATCGCCCTCTCCCTCATTGGTTTGGGTATATTGTTCGTAAGCATCACGATACGCATTATCAAAAGTATCTTGCAAATCTTGTTCTAAACCTGAGTCGGCAAAACTGGAATCAATATCGGGCTGATACTGCTTTATGCTATAATCTGTCATTAAATCTCACCTCTTCCTGTGGGTGCAGCACTGCGGACTTGCCAATTTTCTGGTAAGCGGTCAATCATGAATTGTTCTGTAATCAAATCTTCTCGGACTGCAAAGATAAGTGCCTCTTCTGAAGAAGCAAAAATTAGAATTTGTCCTGTGGCATCACGATACCAACAATCATTGCGTTCATCCCAAATTCCACATTGAGCATACTTTCGGTTTTGATATTCCTCTACGGCTTCATTGATTCGTTCTTGTAGTTCATTGAGTTTGTCTGGTTCTTCAATACCCCAATTTTGAGCATTGGCTAAAACTTGTTGGGCTTGATTAACTATTTCTTGGGCTTTGGCATCGTCTTCTAAGTTAGCAGGGTTGGCTTGAGGCAAGGCTTGTTCCACAGTTTCTACTGCATTCTCGGCTACGGCCAAAATATCTTCTACCAAGTCTGGATTATCACTATCAGCAAATTCACCGGGCATGGTATCCCGATTTCTGGCTTCAGCATTAGTAAGTGCCTCATCTAAATCATTAAACGCAGGTATTTGGTCTAATAAAGTTTGAAAATCAGATACATCTGCACCTGCTTCTTCGGCAGCATCTAACGCCTGTTGTGCTGCACTCAGGGCTTCTGCCACAGCATTTCTATCAGACTGGTCGCCATCAATAGCAGTTTCACGAGCCAGTTGCGCTGCTTCTACGGCTGCTACGGCTGCTATGATTGCATCTTCTGGATTCTCATTATTGAGTGATTCTATGGCAGTATCTCTGTTGTCTACTGCTTCTTGAGCAAAATTTTGGGCCAAAGATTGAGATTCTCCTACCTCTCCAGCATTCAGTTCATCAATTACGGCTTGAATTTCCTCTGCGAGTTCAGGATTATTTTCTTGGGCTTGAGACAAAGCCTCTGTAGCCGCATCACGAGCAGCATTGGCATTATTTACATCTTCTGGATTATTGGGGTTAGCATTTCCAAGGGCTCTTTCGGCTTCTTCGGCAGCCTTAATAGCATTTTCCATAGCACCGCTGTTATCAGAATTATTGGTGGCTTCCATAGTGGCATCACGGGCAGATTCCGCTGCGTCTTTGGCTGCTGCTACATTGTTAGAACGGTCTTGGGCAGTATTTTCTGCGGATTGATTACCTGCTTGAAGTCCTTGATTCGCTGCATTGGTCTGCAATTCTGCGGCAGTGGGAACATTTTGCTCCTCTACAAATGGATTGGTGCTGGCTGGACCATAATCTTGAATCATGTCATTGTCTTCCATCTGATTATTTTCCTGTTCAATTTGGTTTATCAAATTATCAACACTATCAATTTCATCTTGTTGTTGGGGAGGTTCAGTCATATCTGGTGAATCGGGCGCAAATGGCACCCATCGTGATGAGTCCTCTGGGTCTTGATAATCCTCATTAGGGGTGAGTTGAATAAATATCAAATTGCTACCAGAAGTTTCCATGGTCAGGTAATCGGAATCTGCAATACCTGTTAATCCCTCTTGGGCCAAATCTCGGTGTCCTTCATTTTGGAAACGCAACATCATTTCCGAGGGCAGAGGGAACATCATTTCGTAATTGCCAGACAATATATTATTTTCATCCAGAAGTTTTTCAATTCCTGAGAAATCTAAAGTTTTTCCCACCACTCCTGTAAATCCGGGCATATACAACAGGTGTCGCCATGCGTTAGTAGGAGATTCAACAGCAGATGTTAGCGAAGCATTACCTAAGTTAATCCACCACCATGAAGGTTCAGGAGGTTCAACATCGGGTGAAGGAGGCGTGTCAGGTGAGGGGCTGGGTGGTGCTGACTCATTATTTAACATTTCTAAATTACTGGGCAACAATCCCAAATACCAATTGGAGAATCCCTGTGAAGTAGATTCGTTAGAAGTAATAAGAATACATTCAGGAGGATAAACACCTTCATAGGCATCCTGTGGCAAAACCTCAACAATAGAACCAATGCCTAAAGAAGTAGGTTGATAGGGAATGTGGTATTCAAAATATTCTGCTATGTTGGTAGTAGTTCCGTCATCAGTAGACATCGGGGTTGAATAGTTTCCGTCCAGATTCACAATTTTGGCTTTAGGTGGACTGGGAGGTGTATCGGGTGAGGGTCCGGGTGGAGTGTCTGGCGATGGACCGGGTGGTGAATCAGGGCTGGGAGGCGCATTTGGGTCTGGAGGCCCAGAAGGTCCGGGCGGTCCGGGCGGTCCGGGTGGGCCATTGGGTCCGGGACTTGGAGGCGCATTGGGATTAGGGGGTCCAGCAGGGCCGGGAGGTCCGGGTGGAGCATTGGGATTAGGTGGACCGGGCGGTGCATTAGGGTCTGGTGGTCCAGAGGGTCCGGGGCTTGGAGGTGCATTTGGGTCAGGTGGACCTGAAGGGCTGGGTTTCGGAGCAGAGTCATCATCAGAGGGTCCGGGAACTTCTTTTCCTCCCTTGCCACCGGGTTGTCTTTCATCTTCAGGTTTCTTAGGGGGTTGAGGTGGCGCAATTGGGTCTGGTGGGCCGGGGCTTGGAGGTCCGGGAGGTCCGGGTGGACCGGGTGGGCCGGGTGGACCGGGCTCTGGAGTTGGCAATGGACCGGGCATTTTCTTAGATGGGTCAGGCGGTTGAGGCGGGCCGGGTGGACCGGGTGGGCCGGGGTCTGGAGTATCAGAAGGATTATCAGGGTTATCAGAATTTGTTCCTCCTCCATCACTGTTTCTTCCTCCTGAACCTCCGCCTTGACGATTAGAGGATTGCAAATTACCTTGATTTAGGTTTCGGTCTACATCTTCAGAAGAGGTTTGAACCACATAATTTGCTTCCGCATCTACTTCAGTGGTAGCCACTAAAACCACGGCAACACCCACAGATTCTACTTCCACAGAAAAATAGGGTGCAATAGATAAAATTTGAATCAAATCATTGGGGTCAAGCATGGATGCCAGATTAGTAAAATAGGCTTCATCAGAAGACATAGAACCGCTAATTCCCTGAGATTCTAACCAATCTGTGACATTCAGGAGGGTAAGTGGGCCTATATCTGGATGCACAGGAACTGGACGAAGCGTAGGGTCAGCGGCAGGAAGGGATAATGCAACGGTGTTTCCATTATTTACATTGATGCCCATAACAACTGTGCCGTCTGGGGGAAGTGCCATGCTTTTATTATCTCTAACCTGCTATTTAAGATTGTTGTTGATAATCCCTTGAGTCTGGCTCTATTATAGATACAATGCGCCCGCACATGAGGCACTGGGTATATGAACTTACGGCTGAAAGTGTTATGTTAAATAGGTAATGTGACACACTTAATATTAGCCCCAACAAAAAACGGGTAATAAACACAAAAATAAAAAAAGGTGAAAAAATATGAGCAATGAAAACACAAACACAGATGTAGCAGCCTTCCTAACGGAACTAAAAGAACTTCAACCAGAGCGACCTGCTCGCCAACTGGTTAATTACGAAACCTTCAAACCAGAGATGGACCATGTATACCGTGGATACACTCTTGAAGGATACACCGAAGGAATTGAATCTCCTCTTGGTTCAGTCAGCACAGCAGTCAGAATGGTCGCACCCGGCAACGATGGTGAAGCACCAGAAGGACGCAGAATCACAGTTTGGCTCTCTTCTTACGAGCAGAACGACTTCCAACGCTTCCTTAACGACAATGTTGCATCCAACGACGATGTTTCTCTCCCAGTGACCATTGATTGGCTACGCCGAATGGAGAAGTCCCAAAAGACTGGCCGTGATTACAAGCAATTCTTTGCAATCTTCCGTGGAGCAGCAGACCGTGACGCACTTCCTGAAGTTCACACTGACCAACTAAAGCAGGACGACTAATCTTAGTCATATCGCCAAACTTTGCCCAAAAATAGGGCAGAGGTCTGATTCTATCAGCGTAAGCCATCACTTGATGGGCCTTTGCCTTTGCGGGATTGTTTTTATAGGTGATAGTAAGATTGGAGGTTGGAGGTATGCGAGTTGATATACGAACCTATACGGGAATTCGTTAAGTCATGCTCCCAAACTTTCCCTGAACAGACTGTTTCTGTTGAATCTTTATATCGTTCCCAAATTGGGATGGCCCAAAGAGAAGGCTCTGGCATTTGTATCAAAATGGATGCCAGTCCATTGAATCCTCGGACTCCATCTCCAGATGAAACGGGAATTTGGTTCACGCTAAGTGATGGAAACTACGCCATAGAATGTTTAGTCCACAACGGTTATTCCGTTCCCAGTGGATTTCATTCTAATGAACAGTTAGAAGAAACCATGATGGCTCTTCGTGATTCGCTTCGTAATGGCAGAAACATTGTTGTGAGTGGTGAATACCACATCGTCAATCGTGATAGAGTGTTCTTGGTCAATAAGATTACGCCCTTTGAAAATATGGGCAAAAGTCAAATGACTGATGAGCAACTATCTCAATTCTTGGACCTATGCAGTGAATTAAAGGTCACGCCTCTGGATATTATGATGGAGGACGAAACACTTTGGAGAGAATTTTATGCTCCTGATGTGTTGAAAAAAGCCGTGATGTTATACTGCTTGAGTCCACAGAAGAAAAGCGACTTGATGCACATTGGATTGGTCACATCTATGGGTGAGGGTAAAGACCACTTGATTGAAAGAGTGGTGCAACCCTTAGTTCCTGTGGGCGTGGCTGGTTCAGGCAAAATGTCTACGATTGCGGGGTTATTTGGGGCCATGAATGGTGACGACTTAAGTAGCATTGAATTAGGATTGATTCCTAAGATGAATCACGAAAGAATGGCCGTGAGTGAATTCCAAACATGGGATGATACGGTCTTTGGTGAATTGATGAATGTCATGGCTAACGGCAAATTTGAGATGCAGAAAGGTCAATTAGATATTTCTCGGCCGGGTTGCGTCAATATGATGTTTCTGGGTAATCCTCCTAAACACTGGACTAAAGACCATGATAACGCTGATATGTTAGAGAGTTTTGGTGATTACACTTACCAGATTCTTTCTCGTTTGACCCTGATTTTTACTCAAATGAGTATCTCGGGCGATGAAGCAGAAACCATGATTGAAGATAAAATTATGGATGCTATGAATGGTGATTTTGAAGACCCAAAAATATTGGCGGAGATGGAAATGTGGAGAAGGTTCTTTAAAGAATATCTACGCAAGGTTTCAGCAATTATCCCAGATATTTCGGCGCAAAAAGGTCTAATTCGTAATACCTATCACGAAAGCATTAAGCAAGACCCAATTTTTAAGGCTGTGTTCTTGGAGCGAAGCGAAAAGGATATGAGAAAATATCAGAGTTTCACTAACTTGTGTCGTAGTTTTGCTCGGTTAGAAGGATGTAGAGAAGTCACACCAGACCATATTACCGAAGCCACAGAAATTTTACAAACCAGTATCAAGACGCTACATGAAACCTTCCCTCTGGATGAACTTCGTGCAGGAATGACTTCGGAACAACGGGTTATTTATCTTGCCATGAAAGAGGCTATTGGTGATGCTGAATCGGTGGACTTGAAAACTCTCCGAGCCATGATGGTAGACCAGAAATTTTCCGATAGTGATTTAGACACTTTAGAGTCAGCAAAATGCCTCCGTAGGTCTGAAAATCAAGATGGAACTATATTCATTACCATCACTAAAAAATAAACTCTTAAATAGAAGGTAGGAGTAGTAGTTATTATGCCACTGAATCCCGAGGCCGCTAATCGTGCGGCTGTAGCCGTGAACAGGGTTTTGACTCTGGGCGATAGTTTCACTGCGGCGGCGAAAGCAACCTCTACTACGGTGGCGACTATGAAGCGATGGTTGGCTAACAATTCAGTTTCAATTTCTAATCAGAACGGTCGTTGGGTCATCAATCGTAGTCCTGCACAAAAGATTCCCGAATTTTTGGAGTTGATTTGGAATGGAGATTCTGCTACATCCGCTGCTCGCACAGTTAATTCTACAGTTAATACCATGAGTAATCAGATGTTGCCCGATGACTCGGGAGTTCAACGACCCATTATAGTCAAAGTAGGCAACAATTGGACTCCGAATTTTATCGGAGTCCGAGATTATAGCATGACATTACACGGCAGTTTAATTGGACTCAATGATGCGGTTCAGGGGCGTGGTCAGCAAGCAGGACCTGATGCCCAGCAAGATGAAGCCGATACCGAATATGCAGATATTTGGTGGCAAGTGGATTTCAACAATTTCTCTTCAACACTGGGTTTAGGAGAGGTGGGTCAATTTTGGAAAAATGATATTGTGTCTTACTTACGACAATATTTAGAAACACCTAATATGTCTAATACCACTTTGGCTAACAGATTTTTAGGGAATGCAGATGTGGTTTCTCATGCTAACAGCAATGACCGAATCGCCGCAAATGGTTCTATGAGTGTCAGCAGATTGGAACAATTTTTGGAAAGATATGATTTAAGGATGTCGCCTGATGTCACGGTGGGAGTAGAACCTGCTTCTGGATTAGTGAGTCCGATTACATGGTATTGGGTCGGAGATTTTGCTGATGATGGTTCAGATAGAATTGCCTCTGGTTTGTGGCAAGTGATGTTCCTGACTAATGCTGAAAGACAAGAATATCCTATCACAATTAATTTTGAATACGACCTCTTAGATGAGATTGAGTAAAGTGTTAAATAGGTAATACCCATAGTGGTAATTAACCAACAGGTGTTAATTATGGAACAAGAAATTATGATTGCTGCAGGTGGTATTGGTGTCATCGCTGCGGGCTACGCTGCCCGTTGGTGGAAGAAGAACCGAAGCACTGTGGTAGAAGAAATTGCCGAAAAAATTGAAGATGTGATTGAAGATGCAACAGGTCAAGAAGTTGATTTGAACGCAGCAATTGAAGAAGTAGTTGAGGCTGCTGAAGATGTTGTTGAAGATGTTGCTGATGCAGTTGAAGAAGGTGCAGACCTTGATGAAATCAAGGATGTAGTTAGCGATTCCGCTGCAGAAGAAATTGCAGAATTGAAGGAAGACCTCGCTGCATTGACTGTGGCTGAACTTAAAAACCGACTCAAAGATGCAGGATTGCCTGTTTCGGGTAATAAATTGACTCTTATCAAGCGTTTGGAGGCTTCAGAATGAACTGGAAGAAAATTGGATTGGGTGCAAGCCTTGTGTCTATTCTTGGCAGTATTGCTATCTATTTTGCTCACGACCATGACCTCGGTATTTTCGTAGGTCTTTGGGCTTCTGCTTTGTTGCTTCTAAGCGACCGCATGGCAGAACTAAGCGAGTGAAACTTAAATAGCAACACTACGAATGTAGTGGTATGGCTGAATACTACGCCGTCCCCCATGATGAAATGGAGGAATTTCTACGACAACGCCGTTTTGTCCCAGTGGAATTAAGTTATCGCAATCGTCCAGTCAAAGAATGGGTCTATGAACGCAAGTTGCCTCGTAGTCCGGGCCATTGGGTAAGAATCTACACAGGCATTAACCGCTACGGTAAAGATGCAGGTGATAGTCGCAAATCTGGTAAAGATGCTATTCGTGTGCAAGTTATTTATCGTGATGGCTTAGGTGAAACTTTAGTGAGCCAACCAAAAAGGGTTCATAGAGTATCAGGCTGGGCCGAAAATCTGGATAAAAGATTGAAAGAAGTGGCAGAAAAACTCCCCCGTGTGGCTTACGATAGTCGTGGACAACCCATGACTCTCCGAAAAGGCAAGTCTGGTTATTTCTGGGGTAGTAGAGATTATCCTCGCTACAAAGAAACTCGCCCATTTAATTCAGAATCTGCTCCATTAGCGGGTCAAACCACGGAAGCACCCTACGAGATTAAGGTGTATGTTCCCTCTACCGATTTAGACCAGCCTGTGTCGGAAACCGAATTTCAATCTCGCATTGATGAAACTCAAGAAAAACTATCAGAACTTTTTGGTGGGTTCACTACCACAGAAGGTGATGGCGGATATTTGAGTCAAGAAGATGGCTTGATTAGCGAACCCGTAATGATAGTCACTACTTGGGCTAATCCCGAAGAATATTTGGACAAGTTAAAAGAATTGGAAACTTTCTTGCAAGATAAACAACAGGATTGGGGACAGGAAGTTATTGGTTTTGAATTTGAGAATGATTTCTTTATGTTTCCCGAATTTTCTGCAGAAGGTGACCCAGCGTGGATGAGTGACCCAGAAAAGAAAAGAACAGCATTCCTAAAACTACAAAAAGAAGATGGTGTGCCTCGTATTTGCGAAGTGTGCGAATCTGCTTATAGTGGCCTTTATCGTTATTCAACATTAGAACCTACATTTGAGGTATTTGTGGTCTGTAGAAATTGCGTTAAAAAATCAGAACGAGAATGGGGAGATATTTTTGGAATTAAACCTGATTGGACGGGGGAGAGGGCAGGAAAACCTTCATCAGTAATCCACAATGTTCCCGAGGTTTCCGCAGGAAGTATCTTGCTAATTTCGGGCGCAATTGGATTCGCAATGGCTATATTTTTGGGTCGGTGATAAGATGGGAAACATTAGAGAATGTTGTGAGTGTGGCAAGGCTGAAGGCTTAACCACGATTCAAACAGGAACTTATTGTTATGATTGTTTGCCCATTAACTTAGGTGCTGAAGATAGTTTAGACTATCGGAACTATCTCAATGATTTACGAACTTATCCTGAACTACGAAACTTTACTGATGAGCAACTGCTGGCAAGGGGTATTGATTGTTTAGCATTACAAACTGCCAACCGAGAAAAGTTTGATGCAGAAGATAACTACGAGGCCACTTATGGAAAACGCCAAGCAGGAATTCGTAGACGGCTCAAGAAGAAAATTAAGTCGCAAACTATCCGAGGAACTGCGGCTGGAGAATGGTCGGCTCGTAAGTCGCAACTACTGAAAGAAAAGTATGAGGATGCTTGTGAGAGAGCCAATATCCGACCCTACAAAGGCAAGAAATCTCAATCCCAGAAAAATTTGAGTAAGTGGAGCAAACAAAATTGGAGAACAGCCAGTGGCAGAAAATCTTCCATAACTGGTGAACCCTATTTCCCTGCTAAAGCGGTAGAAGCACTCAAGAAAAAGGGATTATATGCCAAAGCCCGCCGTCAAAAAAGAGCCGCCACCAAATCGGGAAAACAAAATGCTCGCTATAGTGATGACATCCGTAAGATTGTAAAGCGTTTTCGGTCAGAGGGAAGAGGTTGCTATGATTGCCCTAATTGTGGACATCAATTAACTGAGCGTAATTCTACGGGGTGGGGCGACTATTGTTATTGCTTTACTTGTGAAGAACACTTTATCACCAAACCTTTAGCCATGATTGCGGCTGCAGAATCAAGACCAGATTGGGAAGATATTGATTGGAAAACAGATAAGCCTCCTGCCAAAGAAAATGAAGATTGGGGCGATGATGTAGAATGGGATGCTGAAAATAAAGAAGTTGCGCTAAAGGAATTTGACGAAACAGACCTTGCTAAAGGAAAAAATGTGGATGACCACTTGGCATGGCAACTCAAGAAATATTCTAAAATCAATGAAGATGGAAATATTGGGTGTCCTGAATGCGGCTCAGTAGATTTGTTTGCTCGTGAGTTCACAGATAAGGGTGTCAAATGGAACTGTTGGGATTGTATGTATTCTCGTAAAATAGAAACTCTCAAATCTCAAAAAGACATCACTTTAGAAAAATTCGGTCTGGTCTTCCCTTGTGCCAAGTGTGGTGAAGACATCAAGGCATTTAATCGTTATTCTTTCATCCTACACCAAAGAAAATGTGAGGGTAAAAAATGAATCTTATCAATTGGGTTCGCAATCCTGCATTGATGTGGAGTTTCTCTACACAAAGAGTGGGTTTATCTCGGGATTTATTTTATGCTCCTTCTCGTGAACACGCTCAAGCAGCAATTATACGCCACATGAGGATGATGTTTGGAGAGGAATTAGACGAGTTAGGGTGGGAGCGAAATGAGGAATATAACGCTGATGTTTTAGTGGAATATACAGATGGTCAATCACAAGGGGATTTCGGTTATCTGAAATTAGTAAATGACCAAATCAAAACCTTAAATGAAGTAATGGATAATTATGTGGAACTCACTGAAGAAGAAAAACAAAAGAAAAAACAACGGATGGAAGAAATAAGGAAAATGTATAAACAAATGACTCCTACTTCTGACCCCGAAGATTATTACGCTTATCCACGACAGTCAAGTTTCTATCCTGAAGAATAGTTTGCTCTGTGTTAAATAGGTGATGCAACGCTTAATTATCATGGCGTGGTCGCACGATGAATACATTGAGAGGCTCAAGACAGATGCTGACCATGCTTACGAAATTGCAGGTCAGGCTCGGGCCAAGGGATTAGACCCTAAAATAGAAGTAGAGATTCCTCAAGCGTTTGACCTTGCCGACAGATGCCAAAAATTATTGGATTTTCTACACGCTCGTAAAACCGCTGAACAGATTCGTGAACTCACTCAGCATCATGATGGCAACCGTGAAATGGTAGCATTAGATATTGCTAAAATCGTGACCGCCGAATCATGGTTGTATGGTGTAAAGAAAAAATGCGAGGCTTGTGGCGGAGAAAAGGTAGTGCAGAAGGGTCGTAGGAAAGTTTCCTGTGATGCCTGTGAAGGCACTGGAATGATACTGGAATACTCCGAAGATATTGATAAGCCTTGGCAAGAAACACTGGAAAAATTCTCGGAGGTTGAAAAATCTTTAAGGGATGAAACTTTAGTGGCGTTGTGCATTTATCATGGTGTGTGTGCAGGGTTGGCTATTCTCACTGAAGGAATTCTGGTTGCACCACTGGAGGGTGTGGTTTCGTGTCGTTTAATTACTAATGGGGACAGTAGTAAATCTTTGGCTATCAACTTTTCAGGACCTATCCGAAGTGCTGGTGGAACAGGTCAGGCCCTATCGGTCTTGATTGGAGATATTATTAGGCGTGAATTCAACTTACAACCTCCTCAAATTACCTTTGAAGAGGCAGAACGATACAAAGAAGAAGTAAGCAAATATGCTCGTGGTCTACAATACCGACCCTCTAACCCACAATTGGAAGTTATTGCTTATAATTGTCCTGTGTATATTGATGGTGAAGGCGTGGGCAACGAAGTATCAGGGCAGCGTGATTTACCCAGAGTGCCAACCAATAAAGTTCGGGAAGGTATGCTGTTGGTTATGTGTGAAGGTTTAGTTCTGAAAGCCCCGAAGATTTTGAAATATACGGAAGCCCTTGGATTTGAAGAATGGGATTGGCTCAAACAATTCACTGGAGGCAAAGGAGATGAGAAGGCTAAGAAAGCCAGCATTGAACCAAACTACAAGTATTTGGGTGATGTGTTAGCAGGTAGACCTATCTTTGGACAACCCATGAGCGTAGGTGGTTTCCGTCTTAGGTATGGTCGTAGTAGATTAGCAGGATTAGCCACTACTGCCATGCACCCTGCTTCTATGAGGGCGGTGGGTAGTTTCCTCATCATTGGAACTCAAATGAAATATGAGCGTCCCGGTAAAGCCACAGTGGTGACTCCTTGCGATAGCATTGAGGGACCTTATGTGCAGTTTAACGATGGCTCGGCCCGAAGAATTCAGTCTTTGGAAGATTTAGAAGATGCTATCCCTACGGAAGAAGAATGGAATGTAGCAAAAGTGTGGGACATCGGAGAACTTTTAGTTCCTGTGGGTGAATTTTTGGAAAACAACCATCCTTTAGCACCCAGCCCTTATGTTTCTGAATGGCACGAATTAGTTTTAGGTAAAGAAGAACTTACTTATCCAGAGAACTTTTCTACAGCATTAGAACAATCCCAAAAATTTGGGGTGCCAATGGCTCCAGATTATGTAGCGCACTTTAGTGACATAAAATCTATAGATTTACAAGAACTTTTATCTGGAATTAAAGTAGATGATTCCGGGGCGCAAGTGGAGCCAGAATTTTTGGACACCATCTATCGGCTCAATATTGATGTAGATGCGAACCGATACCTATCTGGTGCTAAATCGGCTCTATTATTGAATCTGGTAGAAAGTAAATCCCAATTGAATTTTGATTCGGATGCTTCGGCCAATTCTTTGGATGTTATCCGAAACTTTTACAATTTTCCAATTGAAAATCCAATTTCTATTCGTATTGGAGGTCGCATGGGCAAACCTGAAGGAAGCAAACTCCGAGAGATGAAACCTCCGATTCATTGCAACTTCCCTGTGGGCTTCAATGTGGGTAGCCTCCGACTCCTTCGCACAGCCGCAGACCAAGACGAAGATGTAGAATTAGGGTGGAGAATGTGTGATGTGTGCGATACCGAAACTATTTGGGGCGTGTGTTGTGGAGCCGAAACTCGTTTCGTAGGTGTGAAGTGGGATAATATAGACATCAAGGAGTTATATGAATCCTCTTTAGAACAAGCGCAACAAAGCGATGGTAAAATTAAGGGTGTCAAGGGTGTTACCAGCAGTGAAAAAACTCCTGAGCGTCCACTCAAAGGTATTCTGCGATTCAAACATGGGATTTCTACTTTCCGAGATGGAACTATTCGTTTTGATATGGTAGATATTACCATGACTCATTTCCGTCCCCGAGAAATTGGTATGACTTTAGAACAAGCCCGAGAATTGGGATATGATTGCAACAGCATAGATGATATTTGTGAGTTGCGTCCTCAAGATGTGGTTTTGCCTTTGAATTGCAGTGAGAAAATTTTAGCCACGGCAAATTATATGGATGACCTCTTGGAGAAAATGTATGGTTTAGATGCTTACTATAATTGCAAGGAAATAAACGATTTAATCGGACACTATGTTATGGGTATCGCTCCTCACACATCTGGGGCTATCTTAGCCCGAATTATTGGGTTTGCTAATATCAAGGGCCACTATGGACATCATTACTACCACGCCGCTAAACGCCGTAATTGTGATGGTGATATTGATGCAGTGCTGTTGTTGTTAGATGGGCTGATTAATTTTAGCAAGAAATTCTTGCCGGGTCATCGTGGCGGGCAAATGGATGCTCCTTTGATTCTTACCACCAAAATTGTGCCATCAGAGATTGATAAAGAAGCCTTGAATGTAGAGATTGTAGACCACTATCCCTTGGAATTTTACGAACTCACTCGTGGTATCATTGATGAGGACGGAGATTTAGTTCCTGCTCCTGCTAAAGCAGCCTTGGATGCAGGAGTGGTTATTGTGGAGTCGGTCTTAGGAACAGACTTGCAATATGTGGGGCAAAACTTTACTCACGATACCCGAGATTGTAGCGAAGGCCCAGCAAACAACCCCTACAACACATTAGATTCTATGCGACAGAAAACCATGGCTCAATTCGCTTTGGGAGATTGTTTAGAGTCAGTAGATAATGTAGACCAATCATCCCGATTGATTAACCGACACTTGATTCGTGATATGAGGGGAAATCTTCGGGCTTACGGGCAACAAAAGGTTCGTTGTCCTAAATGTGGTGCTAAGTATCGCCGTCCACCCATTTCGGGTCAGTGCATGACTATTTTGGAAACTAAAGAAAACCCATTTTCGGGGGAAATGGAAGATATTATGTGTGATGGTAGGATTATCCTTACCGTGACTCATGGCTCAGTGGCTAAATATGATAAATTGATGGCAGAATTAGTAGACCGCTACGGAGCAGATGGTTATACCGAGGGATTATATCAACAAGTATCTAAATGGGTCAAAGAAACCTTTGAGGACAAGAAGATTAAATCTCAAAGCAGATTGCCTTTGCCTGATGACCCTGATTAACCATACATAGCATCGTTATCATCTGGCAATTCAGGAAGTTCGGTCTTTTTGAGAGCCAGAGATAGTTCTACTAAATGTTTGAGTAAAGACTTGATTTCGCCTAATTCAGAATGCAACAAATCATTCATTTCTAAAACTTGGGTGATTTGAGATGCCACTTCGCCCAAAGTTAGTTCAGACTTGGGCTCGGGAGATTCTGACATAATAACCTATGGTAATTGCAACTATTTCAATCTATTCAGATGGTAGTCCTGAAGCGGGGGAATTTTCTATTTGTTCGGCAATAGTATTCAGAGCCGAAGCAGGAATTAAGCCCAGAGTGGAACTACTGGCTATTCCTCGCAAAGTGGTAGCCAGCACTGAAAACGCCTCTTGGTAGGCTGCTATTTGTGCCAAAAATGCGGTTTGTAATTCACTCACACCTTCTTGGATTCCCTCTTGTAGTTCATCTACGCCTTCTTTAGCCGACTCCATACGCATTTTCAGGTCAAAGTTTTCAGCCACGAGCGACCTAACTTTATCTTGAAGAACTCCTATTTTTTGGACATCAGACTCTATGGTTTCTACAGGAGTGCGAAGCCAATTGATGGGTGTTGGAAGGGTCATGATTACATCTCCAGACCTAAACCCGCCATGTCGTCAATAACTGACTCGTCGGGAGTATTTTCTAAGTAAAGGTTTTCGGGAGATTCAGCGTTGGAAACTTGCTGTTCAAAAGCCATATCTGTTCCGCCCAATAATAACATAGTGAGTCCTGATGCGGAAACTACGGGGCTGGATTGAGCATAATCAGTATAAGCCAAGACACGACCAAAGACTAAAACTAATGCGCCCAGTCCTGCTAAACGAGAACCATCAATCATAACCCACTATTGTTGGGTCTGCTATTTAAATTCACTCTTCGGGTTCTTCTGGTGCAGGAGGAGTATAATGAACCTCTACCTTTTCAATCAATTGATTCAGAACTTTGACGGCACGAACTCCAGCCACTTGAATGTTATCTAAGAGATTATACAAAAATTCAACTTCTTCTTCGGTTAGGTCTACTTGCATACTAATATAGTAGGGTGAGGACCTACTTAAAACTAATCATATTCTTTCGCCACGGAAAGCCAGTTTAAGCCACCCAGTATAACGAAGGGCTGGTTCTCCCGTTAATTGCAATGTCACCACATAATTGATTGCCATACCATAATTTTCTCCTCTTTCTAAAGCCGTCAGCACTTCCGTAGGTATAGTAAAATTGTATGTGGGCCATCCTACTTGTCCTGTAGCGGCGGATGTGGGGATATTAAGATTAATGTTGTTTTTATTCTTCATTTTTGGGGGTATTCCACTTTGCGATTGTTCTAAAGTAACTGCGCCTTCTCCAGAGGTATTAGTTTGCGCCCTATCTCCTGCAGGGATGAAAGCCTCGCTAAAACAATTTACTTCATCACCTACTCTCCATGTGGCGGGGTTAGCAAGATTATCTGCTCTGAAAGTAAAAACTCGGAGCGAGGCTGAGATAGAAGAATTGGCAGGAATATCTCTATCGTTCTGAAATCCAAAACCATATGAAAAACAAGGGGTGGTATCGTTCTCATTTCTGAACCACGCTCGGACAACGGTTGAGGGGTCACCTCGGGGGTCTACAAAATTAACTACTTGAAAATCGGTATTGGGGTCTGCCACATCGGGGTCAGCCCTATCAAAAAGAGGAAATACCGTCTGGGTCATGATATTCCTACCATCTCTACTAAGCACTGCAAATGGTGTATTACTCGGGTTGGTTCTATTAAGTTCTCCCGGAATCAAACTAATATTTAGGGGTCCTTGGGCTGGATAACCACGAGGAAATCCTGCTGTTGGTGCTTTGTATTTAGACTTAGCAGGAGTAGCAATTCCGATACGCAACTTACCTCACCTCAGACAACTGTGACATTTCCAAATACTTGGACCGCAACACTACCAACAGGAGTTGCATCTCCCAAAACATACAAAGTAAAAGGTTCCAAAATGGGAACGGTAAAGCCAGTTCCTACGGTTCCTCCTCCGATAACAACATCTGCCGCTCCACCTCCAGAAGTAAGGGAAACTGAGATAACAGGGATGCTTCCATCATTGATGGGGACAAAAGTTGCAGTAGCACCTGTGGCTTGGCTTAAGTTAAGTGCGCCATCGCTCAGAACATATGATTCTTCCGCAAGAATTTGAGTTTTTCCTACGGTATCCTCCGTGAACAATTCTGCGCCGTTGGCGAGTGGGTTGCCTACACGAGTTCCAGCGATGATACTACTAAATCCATTGGCAGTGATGTTTCCAGTTCCTCCGGTTCCTCCAGAAGTATCATTAACAATTATATCTCCATCAGAGACAGTAAGATTACTGCTTGCATAGGTAAAGTTGGAAGTTCCTGCGAAAACATCACCCGCACCATATACTTGAATATCACCTACAGCACCACCGGGAAGTAATCCTGCTCCTCCTGTGGAAGTAATGGTAGTTCCTGAAATAGATAAACCTGTTCCTGCAGTAAGATAAGTTAATTTACCAGCACTATCGTCCCAGAAAACTATTCTATCAGCACCGGGGTCTACGCCACTAATTGCTCCTGAAGACACCGACAAAATATCGGCAGCAGAAGTTGTGATGGTGACAGTATCGCCAGTAGCGTAATTGGGGATATTTAGCACTCCGCTATTTAATGTCGCTGCGCCTGATGTCCCTGAAGTGGTTAATGATGCAAATGGGGATGCAGTAATCTGAGTGGTTCCATCGGGCCAAGTAATTCCTCCTGTCGCACTTGAGGCATCAAAAATAAATGTATTATTTCCCAGAACTGTTAATTGTTGATTTGTAGTAACACTCAAAGTAATGGATTTGGTCTGGGAAGACATATTAATTAATGGGTCATTACCTGTTAATCCAGTAGTCATGGTTATCCCACCTGATGCTTCAGAGAATTGGAAGGAACTGCTTCCGCCGATGGTATCTGCACCTGTGCCAACTGCTATTTGGTCTGCGGCGATAGTTCCTGCAATGCCACCCGATGCTGCTTGGAAGGTTGCATTACCGCTCCCATCCTTCGTGAGAACATGGCCTGTTGTAGCCCCTGATACTGCGGTAAGTGCATCAATAGCCGCTTGAGCCGTTGATGCGCCTGTTCCTCCATCAAGAATTGCTAAATCAGTAATCCCTGTTATTGAACCTCCTGTGATAGCAACCAAGTTTGCATTTTGTGTCGCTATCGTTCCAAGTCCAAGACTTGCTCTTGCGGTTGCGCCCGACTCATATGCAAATACACCTGCGCCTGTTGCTACAATAAACTGCCCATCCGAAGCGGGCGCACCAAGCGTGTTCAAATCCTCAAGAACGCCTGTGGTTTGAACGGTGACGGTATCTGTGGCTGAAGCCACAGAAGTAAGACCTCCGCCTCCAGCAATTGTCACATTGTTGGCATCAGTAATGGTTTGTTGAGGACCAGAATTGCCTCTCAAAATCCATGAGTTCATACCACCACTTCCTCCTCCAGAAGATGAAATCTTAATTTGATTAGGTGATGTGCCAGTAAGAGTAATATTTGCTCCTGCGACTAAAACAATATCTGGGTTTCCTGCTACGGAAGTGGCTCCTGAAACGGTTCCACCATCAGCAGTTAGTCTGAAACTGTTTGAACCTGCGGCTCCTGTTCCCGAATAATCGTTAGCCACATCAAACCCCGCCTTCAAGTGCTTGTCTGCCAGTATCTGTGAATCGCGATTGTTGTTCACTCCAACCTACAAAGGCGGCCTGCACAACTCCTGTAAGGGTATCTGCATCATCGGTGCCAGTGTTGATAATACGGAATACAATTTGTTTTTCTACTACCAGAGGCATTTCAAATTGCCATTGGTCAGATTGTGGGACTACTACACTCCATTGGAAATCGTCCCACTCAAAAATCAATTCTCCGTCTACCCAAATTTGGTATTTAACTCCTGCTGTGCCACTTCCCGAAGTAGTGGGCTCTGTGTGTCCAAAACGAGAAATCAAGTAAAGTTCATTCTTGCGTCCTGCTTCCGTAGAAGTATTACCTGCTCCCGAGGGTGTGTAAGTTTTTCCAGTAAATGACCCACCGCCTGAGCGGGCTCCTGTGGGAGTTCCTACAGATGATGGAGTAAATGCTTGACTACCAACTGAAGAGGATGTGACTTCAGGAAAGGTTGGCACAGTGGAACTGGGTAGGGTGCTTTCCGCAGGGGCTCCATCTACCCATGTCTGCGTTCCTAAAACTCTGGCATCATTAACATTGATAACTACAGCATCAATAAATTCTCCAATAGCAAGATTGCCGCCACCCAATCCACTGAGATTGACGGCTTGGCGTTGAATTACATTCGCAGAGTTGCTTTTGGGGACTAAATGCCATGGATAGTTTTGAGCATTGTAATTATTGGGGTGAAGAGCCAAATTTTCTACCGCAGGACGAACTGGACGCTTGTAGGTAGAAGGGTCTATTCCCACACGCTGAGGTGCAGTAGCCAAAGAAGTTTCAGTGCTGTAAGATGAATAAGGCACTGGGGTGGAATTTACAGCCTCTCCTTTTTGAGAATAGCCTGTTTGAAAAGCCTTCTTGCGATAGGCTCGCTTAACATTGCGGATGTTGTCATTTGTGTCACCAGACGGCATGAAATCACCTATACTTAATCCTTGGCCTTCTTGTTATTTAAGGTTAAGCCAAGGTCGGGGGCCAATTTTTGTGCTTCCTTTTGTTCTTTCCAATATTCGGTGGATACTCTCAAATACCAATCCCATGTGCTGGTGTCCAGCCCACGGCTACGCAATAATTGTCTACGGAACCACTCTACATTGTCTACTGTGATTTCAATTCCCAATTTCATAAGTTGGTTGCAAATCAGAGCATCGGAGCCAGAAAATAACCAATATTGCACGAAAACTTCTGCCATAGGCTTGTCCATATCAAATTCTATATTGGGTGATGAATCAACAAAAGTCCAATCATTGAGCATCACATATCGGACATCCCAAGTTTGAAATGGTGGCACATAAACATTGGGTTCTAACAAATATCCATAATTGGAAGTCAAATCTTTAGGATAGGGGCTGGCATCACCAGAAATACCCCAAGATTTGATATTTTCAGGGTTTTGATAATAATGGGTGGTATCTACTACAATTTGCACGAAACCATTCGGGCGGTAATTGGAAACTTTAATGGGTGATAAACCTTTAGAAACAATGTTAGAGCAAACTCCGGGTGTAGAGCCGAAATCATCAATTACCACAAAAAAATCTTCTCTTACCAGTGCGGTTTCAGTGATATTATCTCCATAGCCTCCTGTGAAGATAGAAAATTGGTCGCCGGGTTGTGGCAAATTGCTTCCAGTGGCATCGGGGGTCAGCGTCCAAAGATAAATTTGTTTAGTAATCATCAAATAAACCTCCGTGGCACAGTTTTTCGGACTGTTTCCAATTCTTCTTGGTCGGAAATATCCTTTTCCAGTTTCATACGAATTAACATTCTTTTGTGGGCCATCACATTTTCTATATTTACGGGAATATTTTGCTCCAATAAGTGATTGGCTACCAGTGCATCACTACCATCAAATAAAACATATTCAAAATAGCAACGAGGAATAAAACAATCTCCTTCATCCAGAGGAATTGAAGCATTAACTGTGTAATCCCAATTTAAAATGGCTGAACCTCCTTCTTTGTCATAAACTGTGAGTGAGGGTGTCAAATCATTAAGGGTGTAATAGACTCCCCAAGTTTGACCCGGCAAAACATAAACAGGAGTGGCACTTTGATAATAACTGGGGCTCAATGCCTGTGGAACATATCTTCTTCCTCCTGATGGTCCAAAAGGAGAAGCATTTCCCGAAATTCCTTGGCTCACAGAACGGTCGGGATTCAAAAAATACTGAGTAGTATCTACCCAAATATTTGCAGTTGCGGCTGGAGGCCATAATGAAATCTCATCAATAACAATAAATTGTGTGGCTTTAACATAGCCCGGGATGTCTAAATTATTTCCATAATCTCCTACGAAAACATCTACCTTGGCCCTATTTCCTGCGGTCCAAGCGGGAATCGCAGGTTGAGAACTTAACACAGGGTCTAAATTAAGAACTACTGCTCCCTGATTATTGGCATAATCCAAATCTGGAACTACGGCTCTCCATTCATATGCTTGTCGCCGCATCATAATTAGAAATAGTCCTTGTTGCTATTTGAACCTTCGGTTCAATAAACAGTCTTTTGAATTTCAATCTCACCAATCAAAGTAATCTTAACTCTAACGGTAGCAACATCAGTTCCGCCAGTTACCATATCGTGAGCGGCAATAGCGATATTATTTTCTACTGAAATTTGTAGTGGTTGCTGATAAAGCACCAAAACTGGGCTGGTGAAAGCAATATAGCGTTGATTGGTAGGTGCGGGCATCAACAAGCGTTGCACAGCAATATCATTAGTGGGAATGCGGTTGCCTCCAACTAAGATTTCCATATCAAAATTTGTGTATGTGCCAAAAGGAGCGGTATTTGGAGCCACATAATTGTAAAAATAAGGATTGGTCACGGTTTCGGTTTTCAGTTGGTTGCCATCAGCATCCAAAGGAACAATATCAATAGCAAAACCATGAATTCTGACATCTTCATTGTTGGCTTGGTTAGTATAAACCGTAGCAATGTTAGTGGTGCCAGCACCAGCAGGAACAGCAAAATCATGCACTGTGGTCAAAATTTTGGGTTCGGGGTCTTGATTTACCAATTAAATCACCTCAAGCAGTTCTACGAGCAGCAATCTTCTGGATAGACAATTCAGAGATTAGTGAAATCTTACAGCGAAGTTTAGCAACATCCGTTCCAGATGGGTATTGGAAAGCAGCAATTCCAGAATTCGCAGTGATAGTGACTTGAAGTGGTTGCTGGAAAAGAACAATAACTGGGACGGTGAAACTCATGGTCTGGTCTACTTGTCCGTAAATCCAAGCAATATCAAAAGAATTTGAGGGAACATTGTTAGGTCCAACACTCATAGTCATGGTAAAATCAGTGGGCATGGTAAATTTCGGGTCCGTAGTGGAAACCAACTGATTATTTGAACTATCTAAGAGGGTAAAGTCTACGGCAACTGCGTAGACTCGCACTTCTTCGTTGTTTGCTTGATTGGTAAAAATGGATACGGCATTTTGCGTTCCACTGCTTGTTGCGACATCAAAATCGTGAACAGTGGTATAAACTTCTGGTTGTGGGTCTTGATTAGCCATTTTGGAATCACTCCTATGATTTATTTATGTTCTTCTTGCTATTTCAATCTATCGTTTTCAAACGGCGATAACCAAACCAAGTCCATCTGATTAGTAATCCAGCCACCAGAATATCAATGATAGCAAACCACGCCCCATATTTTTGTAGATGAACCAGCATAATTTCTAAAACTTGCTCGGGACTTTTGAGCCCGTCATTCAGAATTATGGCTAACCAGATACCTGCGCCAATGGTAGCAAAAATGAAAGTTAATACTAACTCCTCCCACCATTTCATGTTAATACTTCCGTGCTTCTGCTAAATAAACTTAGTCTTTGAATAAATCTGCTTCCGTTAAATTATCGGGTGGAGGTAAAACTTCCACTTCTGGAGGAGTAACTCCTGCTTCAGCGGCTCTGACATCAATATATTTACGGGCCAAACCATAAATTTTGGGTGCAAGGTCGTGTAATTCCTCGTCCATGGTCTTTCCATCTTTAGAGGCTTCTTCTCTGACCAGACCATCCAGACTACTAATAGTGTTCATGGTGCGATAAAATTCGGGTGTGAAAATTGTAGTATAGATTTTACTTAAACGGTCGGCTTGTCGTTGCGCTTGTATGGCTAACAAAACTGCGCCTAAATTGGTTGCAGTAATGAATCCCAATAATTGCCAAGTCATCCATTCTGTGGGTTTAACAATCAAGGAAAAACTTTGGATAACAACTTCTACAAAAATTAAAACTCCAATCATCATACGGGTGGTAATAAAATCAGTGGTCACTAAATCATCAAAACTATCTTTACTCATATACGGGCCTCCTGAATACAATATAGACAATATCATTAGTGGGGGCATAACCTAAATGAACATATCCGTGTTCTTCTACTTCTTGTATGGTTTTCTTTTCCCAGCGTCTTTCTTTGTCAATAGAAAATATATCCTCTCTGAAAATTCCTTGATTAGATAACATCACAAAATCAGCAATGGTGTAAATGGTGGTTTCTGTGCCTTGAAAATCCACAGTTTCAAATTCTGTGTCTACGATATTAATCTCCAGATTTTCTAATTGTCGTTCAAAGAAATCTTCTCCTAATTGTCTTTTGATGGCATCGGCTACTCCGAATCCTGCTTTGAGGTTTTCTTCAATCACTAACCATTCTCTTTCAGCCAAGTTATCCCAGTGTTGGGCATTGGCCTCATATTCTCTTCCTATGGTCTGCCTATACCCATCCATATATTGAATCTTCCGAGTGATAATATACTCGGCCCAGATTTCCTCTGGAGTGGCACTGCTCATGGTTTCTATCAGTGATTGTTCCTATTTGAGTGTTCTTACTGCTCGGTATCTCTGATGGCTTTAACATTGGGATGTCGGAGGCTTCCAGAATTAGTGTATTCAAAGAATTTCACCGTAGCCATTTTTCCTACTATATCATCTCGGTCAGCCCACATTTGTTCACGAGTAGACCTATTCCCCATCGGAGAGGCGGTAAAGGTTCTTCCACTATCATCATTGAGTTCCAAAATCCAAACAGGTGTGCCAGCATAGTCGCCTTGACCTTCTGTGTAGCCTACAATTTTAAATTCATCATCCTGAAACGCCTTAACCTTAAGTAGATTGCTACTACGAGTCGGTCCTAATTTGTAGGGAGAATTAATGTTCCTCAACATCATGCCTTCAAAGCCTTGTTCCGTCAATGCTGCGTGTGTGGTTTCCACTTCTGCAGGACTGTTAATGCGGAAATTTTCTACATATCTAAGGTTGGGACGGTCTTCCGCAGGAACTTGAGATAGTAATTCTACTATCAAACGATAACGGTTAGCGTAAGTCATATCTGTTGGATTTCCTGTGTCATCAAGGATAATCAAATCATAAACATAAAAACCCATACCTTCTAAGTTTTCTAAATCGGTAGCCGTGTAATTCTTTACCTTTTTTCTCATTAAACCATTAGCAGTTTCAAAATCAATACCATCTTCTTTATCAACATCTGAATGATACACTTCGCCATCCAAAATTATGTTAGAGGGAAGGTTGATAGCAATAATTTGTTCCCGAACAGCGTTCATTCCATCCCACAATTTACCGCTTCTACTCATCAATACCACTTGGTCAGGGGTGGGTCTGGAGGCTACACCTCTGGCACCATCAAATTTTCGTTGTCCAATCATAGGCCATTCACACCATTTAGTGCCATTTTGGGTATCCTTATATTTTTTAGGTAGCATGGGGCGAATCACAACTTGATTCAAAGCATCGGCTTGAGTTAAAACATATCCCATATCCATTTTGCTTAACCATTTACTGCGGGCTTCAAAATTGGCTTGCTCACGAATGGTTCTACCTTGTTTTCCAGCAGTGATTAATGAGGGTGCTGTGGTAGTGGTTGTGCCATCAACGAGTCCATGTTTGGTGATGATTTCCCAGTTATTTCCAGAGGAGGGTCGGGTAATAATTTGCCATTCACGAAGTCTACCGCCGTCTTCCTTATAGAGTTTATCTAATACCATAAATATCCTACCTTTGCTTACCTATTTAACGATTTTACTCCCCTAACTTCCAAAATTTAAGGGACTTCATTCGGTCCCACCACGAGGATTCATAACCGAACTTTCGGTGAGCCTGACGCAAATCATCTAACACGAATTCTGATAAAACATTGCCAAATACTGTGGCAAGCACACCCACAATTACACCACCTATGATAACTCCATGAATATATTCTCGGCGTTCTTGGACTACCTTAACAGGAGTGGCCTCTTCGGTTTCTTCGGTAGCATAAGTGTGCTGACACGAAGGGCAGGTCTGATTAGGAAGCATCCGTGGTTTCCTCCCCATTTTTTAAGGACTCAATAACGAAATAACTAATAACCAAAATGGGGACACTGAACAGAGCAATATCGTGTTTTTCCAGATGTTTAACTGGATTTCCATGTGTTTTAGCGGTGCGACTTAGATTTCCCAAGGTGGACAAAAAGAATGCTAACGAGCCTACTGCGCCCAACATGGTTGCTCTCCATGCTTTACGAGCCACATTTTTCTCGGCTTCTTTTTGAGCCTCTACTTTATTAGAAATTTCTGATTTATCGTCTTCCACGCTATCACCCAGTAATTTTCTTAACAGCCATACCAATAGAAATCAGTGCTAATCCACCAAAAATGAAAGTGGTGGGTTGTATTTGGTATTTAGCAGAATCAGAATTTTCGGCTCCAAAGAATTTCTGATACCAAGATTCCGAACCGGGCTGTGTTTCTTCAGTGGGTGAAGTAGTGACTGTGTTGCTGGATGCAGGGTCTGTGGTGCGGCAACCAAAAGTGGGCCACAATGGATTACAAACACGAGAATTATACATTTTTCGGGAAAAACTACCGGGTGCAACATTGGTAATGTAATTCCAATCTTGAGGGTCTGCACCTCCAGAGGGCATAATACCAAAAATTCCTGCAAGTCCACTCATAGTCCATGGTAGACCTCCAGCACCATAGGGTTGATAGGCATTTCCGTCTTGGTTTAAAACCGTATAATTGATTTGCCATGCTGTTCCAGCGGCGGAAGTGGCACCTTTAGAAAGAGGATTACCTGCGGAATCATACCCAATAATTTCTTCTTTTGCTCCCGATGAGGGGTTGGTGACATAGCAACGACGAGAATAAAGGTCACCCGGGTCGCAAGAAATGTTATATCCAGACATAATAACCAAGTATATTTGGTTGTTGCTGTTATTTAAACTTACTTCTTGGAATTGCTCCAAGCCCAAACACCGGCTAAACCGATGGCTGCGGTAATCATAGCAATGGTAGCCTTGCTGAATTTTTCGGGAACTTCATTGAGTGAGTCCACCCCACGAGCCGCATAAATTGTTTCTTCCACATCAGGGCGGTTCATGTAATAGTCCATAGCAACAGGGTCATCCATTTCTTGGAATTCTACGATAGAGTCAATAACATCTTCTGCAAATTCATAAGGGAAGGCAACTTCCCACTCATCAGCGTTAGCACCCTTGGTCACAAATACATATCCATCACGAATATCATCGTCCATAACTTCTTCCAGATAATTTTTGATAGGAGTGTCTACTACGAAAACCTCTCGTCCTTTAGAATCTTCAAAGGTGTTATTAACCGATTCAATAACATCATCAAATTCAGCATCCATATCTTCTACGGCCTCATTTAATGCTTCTTGGTCGGCTTTTCCTGCCGCCATAGGAATTGCGACTTCTTCGGGACTATCGCTGGCAATCGCCTTTTTGAGTCGGCTCAGAGCGGAACCACCTTCTGCACGACCCGCCCAGACATAATCATGAGCAGGAAGTGAAGGAACAGCGTCAGTAGCGGAAACAATTTCTCCGCCAGTGTGTTGTCCAATAATTCTACCATCGCCTACTGGGTCAGTAGATGGTTCGGGAACTAAGAGTTCACCAGAAGATTCTGCTGGTTCGGAGGCTTCGGCTGCAAAGGCAGCAGGGGCTACTTCTTCAGCAGCATACACAGGAAGAGTTTTGCCCAATTGTTCACAAATTTGGGCTGCTTCTTGAGCCCCAATCATGCTCTGGCACTTGTGTTCTTTGCCAGTGTCGGGGTTGTGATGAAAACCAATAACTTGATAACGAGAGCCACCGCCTTTGGTCTTGGTAGCAATGATGTCGCTAACTTCACACTCAACTTTGCGTTTGAGTCCTGTGGAATAGATTTCTCGCATTACCATGACTATCACTTGTTCTTTTTACTATTTAGGTTTTGGCTTTAGAATCCGAAAGTATCTCTTTGGAAAGAACTTCTCACGGAAACGGGTTGTTGTCCCATGGCACTACCATAAATTCCTGTGGTATTGGTATTAGGAGAGGCACTTGGGCTCAAAAAGAAGGTGTTTAATCCACCATTAGATTCAGCCCCAAATTTTTGTTGAGCCTCTTCTGCAGCCTGTGTATCTTCAGCCTCTACCAATTCAGATTCTAATCTTTCCATTTCGGCTTCCGCAGTTTCCAGAATTTCTTCGTATTTTTCACTCTCTTCATTGGCTTCTAATCCACGGAGCAATCCGCCCAAACCAAATCCTAATGGGAAGAGGCCCATCACAGAAAAAACCATGGGTCGGTAATCATATTCACCTTCGGAGGTTAAAAGTTGGTTATCTTGAACAAATTTATCTACTCCCCAAAGTCCTAAACTACAGATTCCCAGTAGGAGAGGGAAACCCACAGAGGGGTTGCGAAGTTGGTCACGAATAGGAGTAGATTGAACTGATTCTTCCTCAGCGTCAAAAACAGATGAGCGAAGTTGAGCAAAATCCATGGGTAACCCTCAAGTATAATTGGTGCGTTTTGTTATTTAAGTTTCTCGGTCACCAACCTTTGATTCGTAAATCAAATTAGGGTAATCAGTTAGCACCGACCGCTGCACCACTATAGTTCTGGCCGAAAGACGGATATGATGCCGAAACGCTCATAACATAGGCTGAAAGGTCTGGACCCCACATAATTTGCTCATAAGGACCAGACATAGAATGGTTAAGAGTTTGTCCAACGGCTTGTCCATTCATGATTCCTCTTTCGGTGGAAACTTTTTGAATGTCCCCATAATTATTAACAATCTGTTGGTCTGTGGCAGGGTCTACTAATTCTTCGGTGTCAGCACCAAAGGATTCTTTAGAAACACGGTATCCCGCTCTGGCAGCATAGGCAATGACAAACGAAGCCAAAGCAAGGCTTCCGATGTTAAGCAGTGCGTCTTTTAGAGCCAAGATATACACCTCAGTTATCGCCAAAGACCATTCCGATTGCAGCAGAGGCTACAATTGCACCAGCAGAGAGTAGCATGAATCCCAGACCAATCTTTGCTCCTGTTTCAACAGGCTTTGCAAGTTCTACTTGGTCAGCAAACATAATGTCGTTTGGTGGAGAAGAAGCCGCACTCAAGCCAGAATCATTTTCCCACTGAACGATAGCGTTAGTGAGAGATTCAGCGTGGTGTGCAACCTTAGCGTCACCCATGCCTCGGAATCCTGCGGGTTTCTGGGACTTAGCATTGCTTCGGCGGTCTTGACGCAGAGAGCGTCCCACATCTACATTGCTAATGAATTGTCCCTTAGCGTTGCGAGCAACATATCTTTGTCCACCGTTTAACTTGTATCGGTTTCTCTTACCATACTTAGGTGCTTCAAAGGTTTCAGCCGCACGAGTTTTGGTGTATCCCTTTCGCATCTTTTGACTCATTTTCTTATTATAAGCACTTTCGCTCATTGGACCGTGGATGGTAGGCTTGTAGCCAATACGACCGTAGCCGTTGAATCCACCAAGGTTAGTCATGATAAAAACATGGAATTTGTTGCTGGAGCCAGAGGTTTCTGTCAAATAAACTGCAGTGCCAGAGAAACGAGCATTGGAATATTTATCTTTGATTCCTGCCTTAACGGAAGCAACATCTTGTTGTCCTGCGGGCAAACGAGCCATGGCTTCAAACTCTGCATCCATAGTCATAACATCATCGTATTTGCGACCCATTTCTGAATGGTCTTTATCCATAGCGGAGGCTTCATCTCTGCGGTCTTTCATAGATTGTGAATGAGAGCCACGATGTCGCATACCCAGTGATTCGTCCATCTTGTCATTATATCCTTGTTCAGCATGGTGATGATGTCCGTCATGGTCACCAAAACCTCTCTTTCCTGCCTTAGCATAGCGAGTTGGTTTCTTTGAACGCTTATCTTGGGCCAAAGAACGGCCTACATCTACATTGCTGATAAATTGGCCTTTTGAGTTTCGGGCTACATATCTTTGCTTTCCGTTCAGTTTGTATCGGTTTCGGGTTCCATATTCTACATTAAATTCATCCATAGTTTCAGCCTCCATTTTATCGCTGCAGGGGGCGCAGAAAATGGATTCTGCCCCAAGGTCATGTGAGCCACAGCCGCCGCAGTGTGAATGTTCTGCATCGTGAGATGCAGAGGAGCCGCAGCCACAGGTGTTGCACATAGATATTATTTGGCTGTTTTGCTATTTAAGTTTTAAGGAATTATTCTGATTGCTCTGCCGCCCAATAATCTTGACCTTCTTTGAAATTCAACATAAAATCAGTGACGAAAATGGCTCTACCTGCTGCCACGGTTTCTTCTTCACTACCAGACATTAAATTCTCTAATTGACGGATGTTGGCTACTACATTCAAGTGTTTTAGTAAAGACATTGAAGCGGATGCGGCTACATCGGAACAAAGTTGAATAAATTCGGGGTCTGATAATCTTTCAGGAAAGTTATTATCAGCAATGGCTTCGTTAATGAATTCTAAAACATCTTGTTCTTCAAAAATAACGGGTTGGGTGACTTTTTTCGTGGGTAAATTTTCGGGTAGTTCCGAAATCTCTACTTCTTCTACAAAGCCCTTGACAAACTTACCAGAGTTATCTCTTTTCTGGAATCTCCAAGATTTGGTTTCAGCATTATACGCTTCTAAATCTTCGGGCGTTAGCATAAAATTCGCATTGGCTACTTGAAGTTCTATAATGGCTCCTCGTAATTGTGGATACCAATCATCATAATTTGCTGACATCCATGCTATCCAATCCTCTATTTGGTCATTAGTAGCATCGGGCTGAACTAAGGGGCAAACGCCGAAGTAGGAACCTTGATGCCAAGAGTTATATGGCAATCCAGTAACATCACACCGAGCAGGGGTGGGCATCTTATACTTGTATGATGGGGGATATTCCTTTTCTTCAACATTGAACTCTTCTATCTGTAAATGCTCTATGGCTCGGTCAATGAGGGCCTGACGAGCCGAGGCTTTATCTGCACCTTGTCCATAAGTGCTGATACGAGAGCGACCGTTGTTAGGTAATCCAAACATTACATCTCCAAAGACCAAGGTTTCTCCATCTCTTTCCATGGTGTGTCCAATGTCAGTCATGATGACTTCGTAATCTTCAGAATTTTCTTCACTGGCAAAAATTGGGTTGGCTACCAGCCACTCGTTAATAAACCACTTGGGAATATCAACTCCACCATCTACAATATCGCCAAAAACATCCATTTCATCTGCACCTGTTTCAGCACTGATGTATTGAGCGTAGGCATAAGCCAAGGATTTCATCCGACCCATGATAATAATGAGTTCACTTGTTATTTAAGTTTATTCAACCATAGTAATTGGTATTATCCGACTCGGAACTGATACCACGCTCTTTCTTGCTTTTCTTTCTTTGATTCAAAAGTAGGTCTAAAGCCGATTCCATGTGTTGTTGGGAAATATGGGTTTTGTCTTCTTGGTAATCTGATTGTTCAAAAGCCAACATAAAGGCAGTTTGAACCAATTCTTGTAGATATGCCCCAGAGAATTCTTCGGTTCTCTTTACTACTTCTTTAACATTAATTTTCTTGGTATTGAATGGAGTCAGATATTTTTCTAAAATCTGTCGGCGGGCTTCAGGTGTGGGATAGCCAAATTCAATGCGAGAGTCAAACCTGCCCGGACGGTCTGCCAAAGCCCAATCCAAATGTTGCGGGTAATTGGTGGTAGCAAGTGTAATCACCCCAGAATTTCTCTCTACGCCACTCAGAGCATTCAGGAATTCTCCCAGAAGTGGATGGTCATGAACTGAAGTTCGGTCTAAACCTCCCAGCGTATCAATATCTTCAATAATAACCAATGTGGGTGCTAAATGGCGAGCCATTTTATAGATTTCAGAGATTTGGCCCTCGTGTTTGATAGCATCACGAGCCACATAAATAGTGGTGATATTAGTGGAGTTCATAACTACATTACAACACAAGGTTTTACCTGTGCCGGGTGGTCCAGTAATCAAGACACCACGAGAAGAACGCAAATTCTTTTCCAGATAAACATTCATGTGTGGAACAAAATTGACAATATTACGGTTAAGAATTTCCATAGAGGACTCTTCCACTACAATATCCGACCAACTGGCTGAAGGAACATCCAAAAATTTGAAATCGGCAGTGAATTTTGCATTCTTGAGCAGACCTTGGGTATTGAAGTGGGTTTGCACTTTGTCCCAAAGTTGAGTATATCGGTTGCCGTGTTGATTGCTGGCTTCAAAGTAGAACTTAATGTCAATTTCATATTGTTCATAGGGCCAAAAAGAGATGACTAAGGGGTGGTTATCCTCACGATGTCGCAAGAAAAGAGAGAGTTTGTAGGGAATTTTGAAAGTAAGTCCATTGAATTTTTCTTCATTCCAAATTGGTGGGGTTTCAGCATCACCATATTTGTGATTCTCTACTTTGATAGTTTCGTATTCTTCATTGATAACTTCCATGAGGGAATAAGCCCACATAATATACTGACGACCAGAATAATCTCGTTGCTTGATTTCTAAGTTGCTAATATCGGTATTAAAGAATTCAGAAATAGAGGTGTCCATCTGGTCTGATTTATCAATAGAGTTGGCCCAATAATTCAGGGCTTCTTTAATCGGTTCAACGGGAACAGTGATTTCGCCCATCGGGGTGGTAATTTGAAAGTCGTCAGGCTTAGTCAGGGCTGGCATATTTAGTAAGTTCGCTCATTACCTATTTGAATAAGAGCCATTAAAGTTCGGTGGTGGTAAATACGGGTGTATCTCCCCAATGTTCAGGTGTCAATAACCAATGCCAATGTTTCCTATTATTTTCCCAAGAATCAGCATACCGAGTTAAAAATCCTTCTCGGTCAGCAATGGCCTCTGGGTTGGCATGATAACTTTGATGCTGTGCATCTTTAGCAAAAATAATTTTTTGAATTAAATTATAATCTGTTTCTAAATCGTTTTCATTAGCGGAGGTTTGAATGCCTCCTGCAGTGGTTTGCTCATCGTGGCACAGATAATATCCCATCAAATCTGGCTCATAACTCAAACGATACAAATCTTCATCAGCATCAGTAAGAGGGTTTCCTACCATACGCATCCAACAGTCGGTATCTTCTCCAAAAAACAAATGTGGTTCAAAACCTCCGATTTCTTCAAAACGATTACGGCGAACTACGCAAGCAGAGGTCATAATCGGGCGAATAGCAGCAAAAAAGTGGTCATGCCCCAATTCCCAATTTTCGTTAAAGCGTTTCCAGTGGTCTTCTTCTAAATATCCTGCCAGTCTGGAAGTGCTGTAAGATTCTCCTGAAAGCCCAACTAAGGTTTTATCGCAGTTCATAACTCCCCACCATAAAACTTCTTCTTCACTACGGGCGGGTAAATCTTGGGATAACCAATCAATTCTTTCACTATACCAGTGGTCATCACTATCCAAGAAAGCAATAAATGGTGCTTTTCCTTCGGCTATGGCTTGATTACGAGCCTGTGAAACACCTTTTCCAGTTTGACGAAGATAGTGAAAATTGTCTAATTGAAAATCCTGATAAACCTCTTGAATTAGAGGGTATCTTTCATGTTTTTCTGGTGTGCCATCCACAATCCATACTTGGAAATTTTGATTTTGTTGTTTTTGTAGGGACTCTAAGGCTTTACGGATATACTCTGGTTTGGTCTTGAAAACAGGAACAATAACATCAAACATACTATCACCTTATCTTGGTTGTATTTGAATCTTCACCCAAAAAGGCTACCCAAGCCTTCAAAGCCTTCTTCCCAATCTTCTACATGGGATTTAAGGGTGCGATAAGGCATAGAATCTGGTTGTGGGGTGAAGGGAACATTAAAAACACTAATACCGCAGTTGATAGCACACCAAACTGCGTCAGCAAAGCCCCAAACCACAGTCCAATCTATCAGATTAGTGGGTTTTTCCCTAACAAAGTAGGGTTTTTTATAGACATTTTCTACGGAATCCTTGAATAGTTCCCACAAGTCCATCTTTTCTTGGATAGGCCCCATATCAGGAGGTAGTCCTGATTCAGACAAGTAATTTTGAATACTTAATCCCATAGCACAAACAAAATTGTTAGCGGGTTGATTAGCAAAACCTATTTCATTGTGATACCACAGAAAAAGCATAGACTCAAAATCTTCTTGAGTCGGCGGGGAATTGGAATCAAACTGACGCTTAAGTTGTCGCAAAAACAGTTGAAAAGATAGCGTGACATCCCACTTGTCGCCCTTAAATGAGGCTGGTTGCTTCAACCAGTTCAAAGGTGCAGGAATAGCCATGTGTTAAACACTAAAGGCTTACCTACTTAAAGTATCGGTCTAAATTAGTGGCAATTAGATTGCTGCCAACATTGATGAATACTACTCCGCCTAAAACACCCAAGCCATAGGCTAAAACAGGGGCTTTATTGCGATTAACTAATAACAAATTCAAATGAAATGCTGATACAACCAGTCCACCTGCGATTAACAAGATTCCTAATTTTGCAGAATTCATGACTATGCCTCTAATGCTTCTCCGATTTCTCGTAGAGCATCATCTAAGTCGGCACATTCTTCCAAATCAAAGCGAGCCTTGATGTGTTCTACAGTTAATCCCACAATAATGCTGGATGAAAGTGCTAACATAATCAATTTAGTTCCTTCTGCAAGCGAAGGGATAGCCATAGAACTAACAAAACCATTAAATGTGCCGTCAGATTTACCAAATGTGGTCATGACATAGCCTTGAACAATGTCCGAGGTTGCCAAAATTCCTGCCAGAACCAAAGCGTTGCGTAATCTGGTGTTCATCGTCACTCACCATCCTTTAGTGAATAGATGGCTACTCCAATTCCAGAAACAACGCCAAGTGCGGAAGTTAAAAGGACGGGTAATACTGTGTTTTTCACAGCATCGCCTTTCAAAAACAACACTGAACCAGCATTCCAGCCTACAATCAATCCCAATAACGAACCCAGTTGGATTCTTCGGGCATCAAGTTGCAGACTCATGGAATCACCTAACATTTAGCCTCACGGCTCTTAGTTTCATTGACACAGCCATGCTGCGCCTCCACTAAGGCAGTTTTAGCCAGTTATGCTCTGTTTAGCGGGCTCACATTCCTTGAGCGGAAAGTAGGCTTCGCTTATACCAGTCTACATTGCCGGGGTTGATGCTGATTCCCATCTCCAACAGTTTGTTAGCGATAAGAGCGTCAGGTCCGTCATAAAGGGTATACTTAGTGAAAGCATATTGGTCTCCACCGTTAGCGGATGCTCCCCAAGAACCAGCGTTGTAAGCGGTATACAAGACATCCCAAACTTGGCCGGGTAGAACATATACATCAGGGTAAAGGTTGAAGGATGGTTGGAAATCCAGAGAGCGAGGGTAAGGGCTCGCAGTTCCGGGGATACCATCGTTTGCAACATTGTCTGGGTCAAGGAAGTAATCAGTTGTGTTGATTCTCACTTGGACATATGCTCTTGGACCAAGGACTCCCTTTGCAGGTGTGAAACCAGCAAGTTGTCCACGGTATGCACCAGCACCTGTAAGGGTTACAGATGTTGATGACGCAGTTGCGAATTGTGAAGGTGTGCAAGAAATATCTTCAATAACAACGAATTCTGTTGCTGTGGTTTCTGCGGGCTTGGTAATGTTGTTACCAAATCCACCGATAAAGATAGATGTGCTGTTTCCTGCGTTAGTGCTTGTCCAGTTAGCAGTGCTGCTTCCTGCAAGGCCGTTCCATTCATATACTTGACTTCTCATACTCATAATAATCATCTCCATAGTTAGTTTTCCTCAAGGGAAGACCGACTTCAGGCTCCTCCGTTAGCAGGGGCCATTGAAGCACGGGTCTGTTGCTCAATGAGGGAACGCTTATACCAATCTACATTGTTTGGGTTGATGGTGACACCAAGTTCCAAAAGTTTGTTTGCAATGAGAGCATCTGGTCCGTCATACAGAGTGTATTTAACGAATGCAGCGACAACTTGTGTGGTTGTTGTGGTCATTGCTGTGTTGGTGCTGTAAAGAATTTGGAAAACTTGACCGGGTAGGACATATACATCAGGGTATAGGTCAAAGGACTTCAAAAGGTTGTCCACGCTGTAGGTCAATGCGGCACCAGCAGATAGCAAATCAGAAGGTGAACCACGAGGGTAAGGGGAAGCCTTACCGGGGATTCCACGCTGACGGGTAACATCAGGGTTCTGGAAGTAGTCAGTTGTGTTGATACGGATTTGCACTGCACCGCCCAACCATGGGCTGCAAGCAATATCTTCAATCACAATAAACTGTGTTGCGGTTGTTTCGGCTGGCTTAGTGATGTTGTTTCCGTATCCACCAATGAAAATATCAATTTCTCGGTTTGATGGAACTGCCACAGGGACATCGTTTGTGCTTCTTCGTAGAGCGGATGTTGCTGGCGAAGGTGCCAGATTAGCCCACTCATATACTTGGCTTCTCATACTCATTTTAATCATTTCCTGACCTATTCATTGAGGTCTAATATCTATTGGTATTTTTGACTATTTAAAGTTTTACCCATTTTTCGGGTTTCGGGAAGAAATGAACCTGAATGGGGAATAGTTTGTCCAGTTAATTATAGGGTCAGAGAGAGTGAAAATTTCATAAGGTCCTGTTATCATCTGTAAGAACATTTGATTTTGCATCTGGGTTCGGGTCATAACCATGGCCTCGGTTCCTTCAATAACCACAAATATTTCTCCATCTGACCAAATCCACAAACCTGTTTTTCGGTTAGGACAAATTGAAACTGATTTACGACCCCGAATTTTTTGTAAATAAGAGTAAGAGTTGTGGGCTGTGAGTTGGTGCAAACCAAATCCTGCTTTGTTTTGTAAGTTCAAATATTTTTGCAACCAACCAGCATCTACAATTTTCCAATAATCTACATCCATTTCGTCTCGCAATTCTTCTAAACGGCTACGAATGATTTTTCTTTGTTCACTACCATCTACTCCGGGAACATTCCAAAGAGAATCCCAAATAATTGATTGGTCATAAGTATCTATCATATCAGGAAATTCTTTAGATAATTGATTCCAAATTTCTTGGACTGATTGAACATAATTAGGTTGAAGTGCAGGAACTGGAGCGTCAAACATCACACTGAAGAACAATTCCATCTCTTCATAAAGTTCTGAATTCATGAGTTTTTCACCACCCTATTTAAACTATCGGGGCGGAAATGGGTGCAAACTATACCTAAAAGTAGGGGGTAAAAGGTAATAACACCAGATTTTTTGCACCTAACTCTGGAGTTCATGGGGAATCCCCACTTCACTTCTTATTATAGAGTTCTTTGGCACGGTTGTAAAGAGCGGAGCCCTTACGGATAGGTTCAAAACCTGTGATTCCCAAATCTTTACGAGCCATACCGACTGCACCAGACCAAGTTTCTGCTCTCTTGCTCATTCTCCAAGGCTTGTCTTTGCCTTTGGGCTTAGAAGTATCAGTGGAAATCTTGCTTTTGGGTTTGCGAGAAACACGCTTAGAGGTAAATTTCTTGGACATTTCTCTATCAAGTTCATAACCATCTGTTTCAGCAGCAAAAGATTCGGGAGTGTTGGTTCCTGAATCGGAAACTTCGTATCCTTCAGGAGTAGCATCAGGAGTGGCTACATAATCTTCGGGATTAACAGCGTCATATCCTGATGGAGTTGCTTCTTCAGCAGCCATTTTTGCACTGCCGGGGCCAATAACGACTCTCATATCATCGCCCAAATCTTGAATAAATCCTGTGGCTTCAGAAACAACAGGCAAATCCAGAACACGGTCAATAACTGGGGTCTTCTTCATCTTACCCAAAAGAATGCCTACACCCATGGTGAGTGGCACAAGTCCTAAAACTCTACCAACAGTCACGCTCTTGCCGCCCAATACTGGGACCATAGCAGGAACAGTTCCTAATTCATAGACTAAATAATCGGAAAAACGAGTGCTAAAGAAACCTGCACCAATAAGCAACAGGCTTCCACCAACAGTATATTCATTCAAAATCTTCATTTAATCATCTCACATTGGTAATTCAAAGGCTGCGCCTGAACGCATTTCAATACTGAATGGGTCAATGCCAGTTAGAGTAGCAACACCCATTAGTAGTGGCACAAGTCCAATAGTCTTGCCCCATGTCCAGTTTAGTCTTCCAGTGAAGCCCCATGGTTTAGTCATCCAAGATTTTTCAGAAGCAAAACCAACGAATACTGCACCGGTGAGTAGAAGGCTACCGCCGATTGTCCATTTGTTCAACAAAGTTCCAGTTACATTTCCAAGCATTTATATCACCTTAATATTGTCCCATTACTGCACCAGTGCCTTCAGCACTAACCATGTGGCGACCAACAACTCCTGTCTTGGCCCCCTCTGCGTAATAGAATGTGACTCCACGGCCAGAGTTGGCCGCTGATGGCATGACATGGCTCAAGTATGTATCAGCCTCGGCAGATGTTCCGGGCTTCATATAGGAACCAAATTCATCATAGACGCTACCAGTTTGGTTAGCGTAAGCATTTCCGGGGACTGTCATGGTAGCCATTTCAGCACCGTAGGAAACAGGAGGTTGTGTGCTGGCTGAAGCAGGATAGCGGGAAGCGATAAAGGCGTTCTGTCCGCCAAGTCCTTCTGCGAGTGAACCACCAACATCAACGCTGGTAATATATGTGCCAAGTTCATCTTCTACAGCCGAGGGTGTAGTGGAGGATTCTGGAGTTCCGCCTCCATAGGCTTGTTCAACACCGCCCGTGGAAGAAACTTCTTCAGCACCGAGAGTGAAATCTGCTCCGTGGCCCATAGGTGAGCGAACCAGATGAGAATACATTGGCTCTTTGCCCATGCCTCTTTGCTTCATATTCAAAGTTGCAGCAACGAATGGTTCTTGGTCACCAGCGAATTCACCAGTAGCGGTTGTTCCGCCATCGGATTCTACAGGTTGCATTTCTCCTTCGCCTTCTGCATTCTTAATATCAGAGTAGGTATAACCTGCTCCTTCGGGGGTGATACCTTGTTGTCCAATAACATTTCCGCTACCAGATTGTGGGAGGCTTTCTGCTCCCAACATCAATCCACTAAGAGTTCGGAAACCGGGGACATTCAAAAGAGCCAAGGCTTGACCAACACCATAGCCACAAAGAACAATTCCACCGACCTTGGAAGCGAGTGAGTATTCGCCCATGCTTCCGCTTCTAACAATAAGTGCGGAACCGAGTCCAAAGGTTGCGGCCATTCTTAGTCCATTTCCAACGACTCTTCCTGCCTTGTAAAATGGGATGATTGTTAGGGCTGCACCCAAAACATTGGCTACAACTACACCAGCAATCCCGATATAGGTTTCTTTGTCTGTAAGAGTAGAAATTGTATTATCTACTGCTCCTTCTACTGTGGTCATCATGTTTATCTCTCCGTGTTTTTGCTATTTAAGTTTGTCTAAAGGCTCCGTGATGTTTTAGTGTAGGTTCCGTTGGCTGGCATCTTTGTGGGTGGCTTATTTACCAACCCTGCCGAGTTTTGATTGAACCCTTGGGCTGCGGTGTTTTGATACACTTGAGCCTTGGTCACTGGGGCAGGAATTACTGAATCTCCCATAAAGGTATGGTTTCTTTGTTTAGAAACTCCTCCATAGGATTCGGCCAAGTTCATTTCTAATTGACCGTTATTAAAATTACTGGCATTAACGGGTTGAGTTCCAGCAATCTCGGAAGTGTCGTCTACTGTGAGTCCTCTTTGAAGTGAAGCAATAGAAGTATCGCCATTCAAAGTAGAAACGATTTTAGAAGCAATGGATTGTTTGGTTCCATAACTAATGTTCTCATCGGTTTCTAAAGCGGTCAGGAATCGGTGTTCAGAACCTTTACCGTATTTGACAATAACGATTTTGTTATTGTTTTCTGGCTCTCCTTGAATCTTGCGGAAGAATCTTCCTAAGAGTGAGGGTTGGTCTTGAGCAGAGGCTACACGAGTTAAACTCCACATAGAATTTTCGGGGTTCCATTCTAAAGATAAATCTCCGAATGATTCGGTAAAGGCAGCGGCGGTAATTGGGCGACTTTCCATTAGGGTCGCACGAGCACCAGCATTGGGTCGCATTTCTCCCAAAGTTAGCCCAAACATTTCATCAACTGAAGATAGAGTTTGTGGCAGAGCCTTGAGGGTGTATCCAGCACCCATGGTTTCAGTTACTCCGTGCATTGCAGAATCCATAGGGGAACGCTTAAGTTCTCGTTGAATGGCTAAATCCAAATTCATAGGGGACACTCCTTATGTTAAATTAGTGGCTTTTGCTATTTAAGTTTATTCAGAATGCCGCAAAGCCGTTTCGGGGGAAAATGGATTCAGCATTTAGAACCACACCAGCGGTAGAACCTGCATAGGTATCATATTTAGCCGCCTGAGATTGGTCACTCCAAGTATTTTTAATCCATTGAGGGATATTTACGGTGCGGGTGTCACAAGAGGAATTGCCGCAGAAACCAATATGGAACATATCATAAACCCATTCGGGACAAGAGCCTTCACACTCGTCCGAGTTGTCAATAAAAACAAAGTTAGGAATATTGACTGTCACTGTGTCGGTGAACTCACAAGTTTCAGCCCACTCTCCAAGACCGCTATCATAATCTCGGTCAAACATAATGGTAACATCTAAGCCAGCAATACCTCGTCCCAAACTTTCAAAACCTGCACGGGTGACCTCAAACTCATAGATATTGTATTTGCCTAAATAATTAGTTCCCCAATCATTTCCGGCTTGAATGCCGTCTTGTATGTAGTTTCCCTTGCCGGGTGAGCCATCATACCACATCTTAGCATCAAAATCACGACCCATAAGTATAACCGAAATTGGAGCGATGCCCTTAGAGATTCCCGAGGGAAGGGCTTCCATAGAATATTCAGTGCTGCCTCCTGTGGCTTGTTCTTTCCAACATTTCTTGGTGCTACTTTGCCGGACCATACCTCTGACATAAACTTGAAATTTAAATGATTCTCTCTTGAGCCATTTTTTGGGTCGGACCACTTTAACTGCAATGGCGGCTCCATCGCTCATGGGGTGAATCGGAGTGCAAAGACATTCAGGCACTAATCCTCCAGAAGATTTTGCTAATTTAGTGCCTCCTCCTTGCCAACCCCAGTTGGCTCCTTGGTGCAAACGAGTTATATCTGTGCCTGTGGCTAAATAGGGTTCTAAACATTCATCTCCACAATCTTCTATTTGACCTGCAGGACAGTATTCTTCTTCAGGACTCCAACCACAACTGGTAGTGTAAAGGTCTTTAGCGGCTCGCCATTCTAAATTAGTAAGTCCTGCTCTGACAAAACTGGGTTGGTTAGCATCATCTAAACTGGAATCTCCAGTATCATCATCTCCCGATTCGGGAGATGTGGTCTTAGAATAGAGCCATGCACCTGTGCCGAGGACTCCAACGGCAGCCACAAGCCATGTGTTATCCACACTATCACCTACGCAGTAGGAGTAGGGGGGTCATAACTGCCAATCCACAGGCAGCAATCAAGCCCCAAGGAGTTTCAGATTCGGGGGTGCTATCTCTCATTTGAATTTCTTCAATGACGGAAATGGCTTCCGAAGCATTACGAGGTATCAAAGGTAGGACTTCCATAGGAGGGGCTTTTTCTAATTCTTTACGAGTGGTTTCTATATCACCATTGCGATAGTTTAGGCGACTCCAAAGTGCTGACCCAATTTTTATTTGCCAAGGTTCAGCAATCCCTCTGCCTCCATTGGCTGCTTTTAGGGATGCTTCTACACGAGCCAAACACATTTGCCCTCGCAAATAATCGGGTGATTCTGAATTAGGGAACAACCATTCTTCGTATTCAGCCAGAGGCATAGATGCTACTCGCTGACTTAGGGAGTGTGCAGCGTAAATATCTTTGTATTTATCTTCAGCAACTACTGGCTCAGGGGCTTGGAAAACTTCTTCAGGAACTGGAACTTCAACAACAGGCTCCACAGGTTCAGGAGATTCTTGGAATGGTTCTTCTGCTGTTGGGTCTACAGGAGTTAATTCATCATCGGGAATTGCTTCTGAAATATTCATTTCACCTGCGGGTGCAACTTCTTCTCCTTCTGCGGATTTATCTTTTTTGGCTAAAATAGCCTTTTGTAGTGCTTCGGGAAGATTTTTCTTTTGTGATTCACTCAATCCTCCACTGGATTCTGCAGCCTTTTCACTGGATTCAGTTTCTGAAGGCAAATCATTAACGATAGATGTGTCTGTTTTAATCAACTCATCTTGGAGTTCCATCAACTCTGGAGTTTCTACACCATCTGCCATAACTTTAATTGTGGCTTCTTGTTATTTAAGTTTTGGGTCAAAACCATATGTGTTGATAAGATTCTTTCCAATCAATTTCCTGTGCATCTACTATTTCTATTTGTAAGTCATTACCGTGAACACTTCTCAACTGTTCTGCAATCCATTCTGGGGATGAAGCCACTACCATCCAAGCAGAAGTATAAAAACGAGGCGGAGATTCTAATTGCAAAAAGGCAACTTCGGTAGAGTTTGCACGGGTAGCCGCAGAAATACGAGTAATAGTGGATTGTTTCTCGGGCGGCGCAATTGGGTTCTTATCACGAGGGTCAATTTGCTGCAAGTGAAACTCATAAGGTGCAACCAAAAATCTGGGTCCAAGTGGTGTAGAACGAATCAGTCCTGTGAAAGCATAGCCTGTGATTGACTCTGGATGTTCTACGGAGATTTCTTCGGGGTGAGCAAAAGCAAAAGGTCCCCAATGTGTGAAATGGGCGGGCAAGGTTTCGCTCATAAAATCTTCAGTCATGACCCAAAATTAGGGGCATACCTATTTAATATTATTGCTTTCTGTAGCGGTTCGTGTTGCTTTGTTGAAGATTTGTCTTCTCCTCTTCCTGCACATCAACACGATATGCTTGTATCAATTGGCTCAAATCTTTTTTGATAGCCGCAATATCATATCCTCGCTTGATAGAATCCAAATTTTCTACCATGGATTTTGTGAAAACAGGGAAAAACCAATCCCAAGCAGCAGTATAATCGGGAGCATAATTGATGCAATTTTGAAGCCACATAATAAACTGCGTATTGGTTATTTGAACCTCCTTGCCATAGTTTGAAAATCTTCGGTTCTGCAAAAATGGCAAAGGTTTATCATATTGCATAGCATACTTGAAAAATCCATAAAAATTCCTACCTGCGTCCATCCTTCTGTTAAAAAGGGCTGCAACATTTTCAATCCCTTGCAATTGGTTCCCCGTAATTTTTTGTGGGAAAATCTCTCCTCCACGCACAGTGGCTATTGAGAGTTGTTGTTCCAACCATTGTGAAACAATACGGGGGTCGGTAATCTTGTCCATATCATACGAGGATACACCTCTGCCGTAGGTAGTAGAGCCAGAAGAATCTGTTTTTTGGGCAATCCATGATGCGGAATATTTTTCCACGCCGCTTCTGGTGTTGTGTTGATACGGATTTCTACTGTTATATCCGCTTTGCCATCGTTTTGGAATTTCCTGCCCATTAGCAATTTTAATCATTTCCTCTGCCTCTCTTGCCACCCGAGACAAATATTCATTTATAGGGTTATTTCTCCAATTTCCAAACAGCCGATTAACTTCTTGTCGGGCTTTAGGTTCGTGTGTTTTACAAAATACTTTTTTTCCTTTCCCACAGGCTTGACCTGCTCGGGCTCCAGAGGTTAATCTCCATTGACAAGATACCATGGTTAATATATAATCTCACAACTATTTAACTTTTTGGAATTCAAAAAGGAATCATGTCCCGATGCCAATAATGTCCATCGCCAATGAAAGTAGGAATTTGTTGCCAAAATAACATAGCCGCAAGGAAGGATAACATAGCCACATTCCAATTAGATTTAATGGCTTGGTAGATACCCAAGGCTAAACATCCAAAGAATCCGACTACAAAACCTACGGAAATAAGTTGATTTACCCTAAAATTTACATTGCGAGGTAATTCCATGCCTAACACTCCTTAGTTCTACGCCCTAATAAAAATCCGCCTACAGCAGCAAAGACTGATAACATCATTCCTGCACCTGTAAAGACAATTATGTGTTTCTTCAGTTCTTCAAGGGCTTCAGCAGGGAATTGGGGTCTATCTTCTGCTCCAAAAGTTCCTGTGAGTTCAAAATATCGGGACTCTAAAGATTGCAAATTATCTAAATCTTCGGCTGAGGGATTTTCCATATCTTCAATCTCTAACATTCTTGCTAAAATCATATCTTCTTCAGCATCAAGTTTTAGTTTCTTGGTGGCTGAACGAGCATATTCTTGGGAATCCTCATAAGATTCACCTTCATCCAAATATTCATCCATAATTAAATCAGTGATATTTCCGGGCAAATTGGTTTCAGCAGCAAATCCAAGAAAATCTCTAATTTCCTCTTTATTATCTTCAGTTAAATTAGTAATAGGGACTTCATCGTAATTATCTCCTGATAAAAACGAAACATATTCGTGGACTCCTAAATACAAACCTTCGGCTCCATCATGAATGTAATTCCAATTATCTGGGTCATCTATAGGTTCATCACCACTCCAAACCCACCATTCTCCGTAGGTATCAGTAAGTATTTTATCGGCAATATCGCCTTCATATCCTGCGGGGAAGGAACTCTCACCAAAAACTTCTTGCCAGTCTTCAGACCTGAATCTCATCATAGACATACGAGCAGGAATTACTAAAGTGGTGTTGCAAACATCACAGCATCTTCCTGTTTCAGAAAGTGGAGCAGGATTGTGTCCATAACGGCCCACATCATCTCCGCAGAAGCAGCAAGCATTATCAGACATTGTTATCACTCGGTTGATTCAGATTCTTCGGGTTCTTCAGGCTCTTCTGATGCCGAATCAGAAATCCTCTTAGCCACCAAAAATCCTGAAACAACACCTGCGACAAGTAATGCCATCTTGGTGTAGCGGTTAGATTCTACCTGCCCTAATTCTTGGGCTTTCATGGTTTCAGCAGAGCCATACCATTGTGGAACGCCTTGTCCAGAAATTGAAGCGGAGTTTTCTCCCATACCGTTGTAGGCTTCTTCGGTTTCAGCCGAGCCATACCACACAGGAACGCCTTGATTAGAAATAGATGCTGAGTTTTCACCAAATCCATCAGTAAGTGGTCCAGTGTAATCTCCTAACCCTTCTGCACTTCCATACCATTGTGGAACACCTTGTCCAAAGGTAGAGGAATCTTCGCCATAGGAATTAGGGTAGAACCCATCATCAATAGCGGGCATACCCACTCCTGTAGATAGTCCTTCAGCACCCAAATCATAAAAGCGACCTTCGCCATAGTCAGTATGGGTTTGAACATAAGCCTCTCTTCCATCCTCAATATCTACATCAAAGTCGTGTTCGCCTCGGCCGGGTTCATTTCCGAGTTCTTCTTGAATCCCGTCTGTGATTTCGTCTTCTTGTTCCTCGGAAACCTCACCGTCAATATCCCAATCGTAAAAGGTAAAAGGATGGTCATATCGCATAATAACGGGCATATCTTTTTCTTCATCAATGCGGTCATGGCTAATATCGCCACTACCTTCGGCTTGATAGCCCATAGGTGTAGAATCCCAGTTGCCTACGGCTTGGCCCAAAACTGAACCATCTGTGCCGTAAATAACTTCGGCCTCCATAACCATTGGCCCTTTAGAGTTGCTTCCGTAATATTCGGGAACACCATATCCGCTACCAGCCGCAGAATCTTGAGTGAAATCTCCAGTGGTGTGATTAAAATTGTAGCCTTCTGCTTCAAAGTAGTTTTCTACATCAGCACTTGCATCGGCAACTTCGTAGCCTTCGGGAGTAGCCTCGGGTGTTGCCACATAATCTTCGGGATTAACATCATTATAAGAGGAAGGTGTGGCTTCTTCAGCCGCATAGTTTTCAGCAGAGGATTCTTCAGTTTCAATACCTGCAGTGGTGTTGATGGTGGAAATAACTTCATCTTGATTGTAAAGCAAATCTCCAACACCAAAAGTTCCGGGGCTTAATTCTCCTGATTCAGCCGCAGTAGAAATTGCTTCATAAGATTCTCCGACACCATTAAGCATGGTATAACTGCCGGGGATTGAGTATCCAGTTCTTTCTCCACGAATATAAGTTCTAATTTCTTGGTTAGCCAAACGGTCTAATCCCAAAACACGACCCATTCCAACTACTCCGTCATCTTCAACACGAGTTCCAATTCTTTGGGGTCGGTAGCCGTGATTATCTGTTTCTCCCATGTAGTAAAACAAAGCGCAAGGATAAAAACGAGATTTATCTGCATCGTCCATGCCTGAATATTGGTCTGGTGTCACAATAAAAGAGTAGGGATAAAAGTTCACGGCAGAATCAAAATCTCCTGCGTGACCCCAATAATCATCGGATGTGACCAATAGCATTTCTGTAGCGACATTTTGTGGCATATCAAATTCTCCTTAACATTGTTTCAAACCCGCCCGATTTTGGCACCGCTTTAACTTCGGTATCGGAAACACGGCTAATGATATGTGTGTTTCTCCAGACACTTAAGTTTTTCGTTGTGCCAGTCATGCTATCAATATAACCAGAATCAACATCAGGGGCGAGTGAGAGTTGGCCTTCACGACCATTTAGATTTTCGGAAACTGAATTGCGACTCAAATCTCCGAAACGATTATCACCTTGATAGGGCGATTTAACTTCTTGGAATGCTACGGCTTGAGGTGGAATCATAGATACTAAGTAAGGATAGTTGTTGTTCACTTCTGGTGGAACCAATGGTGGGACATCTCTACCTGAGTAATCAATTCCTGTGGTGGCAGTAGTAGCATTATCTAAAGAGCGGGGGAAGTTGTTCTTTCTTTGCTTGTAGGGGTCGGTGGAAACTGCATATTCCAAGTATGACTTTCCTTGACCGGGAGCCATAGCGTTGAAAACACGGTTGTTTTCTTCAGCCTCGTATTGAACCATGGCTTCATCACTTAGGGTGAATCCATTATCATAAGGGTTAATATAACGGGGTTGAACATCAGAAACTCCGGGTCCAAATGGGTCGGTATTAACAATCATGTTGGTGGATTGCAGGTCCAAGAATTTGTAGCCCATAAATGATTCGGAAAGTGAGTCTGGAATAACATCTACTGTGACTCCTGAACGCTCCACTTGAATCTGTTCTAAATCTGCGTAGGTAAATGCGTCAGCACCAAATACCTTTTGCTTAACTCCAAATGGATTAAGAATTCCGATGGCTGCAACAACTAATGCACCCAATCCGAACATACCTACGGGTGAACGAAGCCAACTCATGTAATTATATTCCTCCGTTTTGATATTTAAGTTTAATCAATAATCCTCTTCAGTAGATTGTGAATCCACCAATGCTGTTTTATCTAATTGAGATAATTTTGGGGCGGTAATTGCGGAAGCAACTACGGATTCTACATAATCCATAATAGCATCATTTTCTCCCCAGACATCTTGGGAAATTGGTAATGGTGAAGGGCGGTATAATTCCATTCCCACAGGAACTACATTATCGGTCCATTCAGGAGGTGTCATACTCATACGAGATTCTATGGAAATTTCATCTTCTATGTGGAGGGTGGATTGCGGATTAACTTGTGGGTGATAATAAGATTCAGCAGAAAATTCTTGGGTTTTAGTCCAATCTGCATCGTGAGAAACAAAAATTAAAGAGGTTTTCTTTTCTTCAGTAGTCCAATTATTAGGGTGCATTGCATCTGGAGGCCATTGCACCATAACCGTAGTAGGATAAACTCTAACAACTCGTCCCAAAGTCAGACCTCCTCCATCACTGGTGGGTCTACTAACATTGACTACATCACCGGGTCGCCAAGATTGTCCATCGGGGGCCAAAGGATTTTCCATAACTGTGGTTCCAACTTCACGGAATGAAGCCGTAGGATAAACCAAAGAATTGACTTCACTTAATACTTGATTCCAGAGTTGTTGCTGTGTTAAAAAATCGGTATTTTCTAATAATTGTTCAGAATAAACCCCTTCGGCACTATCAGAATTAATTTGAATAACGATACCTAATTTGTTTGCCGAATCTGATGAAACTTGTTGAGTGCCAATGCCAGTGCTAAATCCAGTCCAAACTCCTGTGGGGATATATTGTATTAAAGTGTAAGGCCCAATTTTTTCTCTCTTGAATTCAGTCCAACCAGAACTGGTCCATCGGCGGGGCTCTAAATTTACTCCCAATGGTCTTAATCCACGAACCACAGAAATTAGACTCAAATTAAACCTCTCCTTGCAATAAACTGCTCTCGTGATTTGGCCCGAGCATTTTCAATAGCCGTGAAATTGGTAATGGGTAAATCTAATTTCAAATCTACAATGGCTAAAGGTAGGGGTTTATCAACATAAATTTTAGGTTGGGGTTGATTTTCAAAACTAATTTCTACGGGCATGGTCACTGGGGCTTCAAAAACTTTCTTGCCGACCCAATCATTGGCTTGGTCTTTCCAATTACCATTGCTACCATTGTAAATTAAATCTTGGTATCTTTCAGTGCTACGGCGACCATCACTCCAGATTACTTCTGCGCCATCCCAGTGAGTATCATAAATGATACCTTTGTCCGTGAAATCAGCAATAGCGATAGAAGTCACTAAATCTCCGGGTCGGAAATCACGCATAATAATAGTTTAGTGCTGTTGCTATTTGAATATTCACTTAGAACCGTTGGTCTTGCCCATATAATAAACTGAGCCAACCATAACAGTGCCTAAAATAACATAACCCAAATTTTCTTTAATCCAATCATTAAAAGTTCCTGCTAAATTAGTAATAGCCTCCATCGTGGTAGGGGTTTCGGGTTGAACTTGCATTCCGGGAATGTTTTCGGCGGGTTGTGAGACTTCGGTTTCATCCTCTTCAGCCTCAAAGGTTTGGGATTCAATTCCCAATTCAGCATCATTGTAGTTAGTCATAGGAATAGAGCCTCCAAATGCTCCAGCATACATGGTAAAACCATCTTCCATAGCCATTACGGTATCTCGGGGATTAGGTGGATTCATATTAGCATTCCAAGTATTTTGGGTATCTCTGGTCACGAAATTATTTTGCATTGTAGTCATTTTTTATCCCTCAAACTGTAGTGTATACTTGGTCATCGGCAGGTCGCCATGAAGATAATGGGTTATAAGAAACCGAATAATAATCTGGGAATTGATACTGCGGGCGAGAATCATTGGCTACATCATACAGCCCAATTCCATGAGGTTGATGAGAGGAAGCATAACTACCATCATAATAACGAGGGTTAGTAGGCATTGAATCCATATTGTTAGGAACTGAAAAAGGAGAATAATATGGTCCGTATTTTTGAGGTGTCAAATCATTCCAAGGTTGCATAAAAACATAATTATCATTTGCGCCTACACCTTCTGCACCCATAATATCTTCCGCACCCTCTACTACTGTGGGGTTTAGACGGGCTAATTCACCATCGGAGGCTGCATGAACATCTTGGTTCATCTCGGAACGAAAGGCATCTTTCTTTTTCTTACCGCAACCACATCCGCCTTGGGCTTCTTTGGTTTCTGTATCTTCTTCAGTAGTTTCTTTGTTCTTAAAATGGGATTGCAAAATTACAACCGTAGCCGCTATTAAGAAACCAGAAGCATAAGGAATTATTTTATAGGACTTCATTAAACACGACCCCCAGTAATCAAACTGGTGAGGTTGCTAACAGTCACTGGAGGAACTCCCCCATAAATTTCGTTTAGAAGAACATTGTCTTTTTCACGAACAGTCATGTTTTGGGCAACCATGCCACTAAATGGCATTCTCATTTCATCCCATGGGACTCCTGAATCTAAGGCTTTAGATTGAAAGTTAGGTAGGTTTTCTATACCATGCTCTTCATGTTCGGATTCTTTGACCGTTGATGCAACTTCAGAAGTTTCAGAAATTCTTTGGGGTGCTGTGTATTTCAAATATTTCAGAAAGCCTACCATTAGAAGGCCAACGCCTCCAACTACAAAACCAGTCATTAGTTTTTCATTCATATTTTCACCTCTTGCCTCTGTTCTCTCTGCTCTGGGCTGGAACGAAGGGGTATCCTACAATTCCTGCTGGATTAACAAATCCTCCACGAGCCTTAGCACCCAATGAGCGTTCTGCTAATTCGGTGTCTGGAACAGGTCCAACGGCTGGAGTTCCCATGCCTCTCTCTTGATACCATGCGGCTCCAGAGTTGGCATAGCGTGTGGTATGTCCTCCAGATTTAGTCCAAGAACCCGTGCGGTCGCCATTTTGATAAACTTGTGAACGACCTGCTCCACCGACACGGCCTTCAGAGTATCGTCGTGGGCCAGATTTAGTGCCTCGGGTTTTTCCACGAACCTTGGGAGAGGCTCGCTTTTGCTTGATACCGAAATGCTTGTAGATTTTAACACCCTTGTCAATACCATACTTAGCAACCAATCTTTGAATAATAGTTAAATGTTTGCCATTTCTTCCTGTTTTTCGGGCTCCAGATAGGGCTGAACTAAGAGTTGAAGGTCCTTCGTATTCTGCAGCATACAATTTCTTGGCTGCACGGCGGGCGTAATCTTCGGCATCATCATAATCTTCGCCCTCATCAATGAATTCATCCATAATGAAATCTGTAGCCGTATTATCTTGAACAGCAATGTAATCTTTTTCATCAAACATCACATCAGGACCTTCTGCCATAAAAGAATTAATATCAAAACCAGAATCGTGGCTAACATAGCCTGTGTTATCTGGTGTTTCTGAAGGGCCTACGGGTGTGTAATAATCGTGGGGAACATGGCCGTGGGTTTCACCCTCTGCACGAGCAAAAACATTTTGGTGTCCTGATGAATTAAGCGAAGCAGAATCAAAATCTCCTGAACCCCAAGTAGAGGTTAGTTGATTAGAAGAAAGTCCAACACCACTTAGGGAGCCTGAACCAAAACCACCAGCATATTGAGATTCAAAGGTTTCAGCCTCATAATTTGCTTCTTCCCACATATCTATATGTTCCTCAAATTCGCCTCTCTCATCGGCTTCAATAACGAGGCACATTGAATCCCATAGCATTGTATGGTCTTGATTATTGAATCCCCATTCAGCCATATTTTGAATAAAGTCCGCTACCATGGGGTGTGATGCTCTCGCCTTGAGTGCATCTGTGTCTTCTTGTTGGCTTTCATCCATGGTGTTGGCAAGATGAAACGGGATTTGTTCCGAGTCCATAAGAATCTTTTCTTCGTTTTGATATTTAAATTTATGGGGACAGGTCTAATTTCCAACCATACCAATATTTCCCAGACATCCTATCCCAAAGTAGATACCAATTAAAAATATAGAGGTCAGCACAATGCTCACAATCAATTTTGGGCATAGGTTTTTCTTGTTTCAAGTCACCCACAATTGTTCCATTACCACAGGGACAAAAGCGGGTTTCACTCGGCATCTAAATCATCACCATCGGCTTCGGCTTCTGCCTCGGCTTCAAGTGTTTCACAAACTTCGTTGAAATCTTCGGTATGGAGAGCATCATCAATATCAGATGTGACTAAACCATATCCTGTGCCAGTGATAACACTCACGAAGAATGGTAAAACATGGTAAAAAGAACTTAGGTGTGTTCCTGTGTAATGGGAATAACCGAACAGTAAGGTTGAAAGAACGGTTCCTGCACTAACACCAGTTAGAATTCCTTTTGAAACTCGGGATTGATGCTTATCTCGTAGATAACTCGCTAAACCTGCATCACACAAAGTTTGCGCTTCTGCTTTGTAGCGAGATTTCATGGATTATGCCTCCGCTTAAACTACGGAAGCACCTTGCACATCTTTCTTTAGTCCCAGTGGGTCAAATCCGACCAATACTGCGACACCAAGTAGTGTGACGAGTGCGCCACCAACTTGTAGAAGTGTGATTCCTCCAACAAGTGGAGTTGTAAAGATTCCTGCAGTGCCGCCAACAGCAGCCATAAGACCTACGATTACCAAAGAACCGCCAACAATCATTTTCATCATTCTTACTCACCCACCATCATAGATGCTGAACCGCCGAAGCAACACTTCATAAGCATACAAGCACCGCCGACTGTTGCGACTACGCCTAATGCCTTGAGTGGTGTTACACCCATAAACAAGTTCATACTACCAAATTCATCTCGGCTGAAGAATGGAACCAAATTAAATTGGTGGATACCAATAAGAACCATAGTCGTGCCAAGAACAATCTGACCTTTTCTTCCAGTTGTCCAATTACATAGTTTGTCAATCATTTTTTTCACCTTACTTTGTCATTCCTAATGTTCTTCCGTTGAAGTTTGCAACTCCTCCGACCTTGCTGGTGCTGTTGAGCATACCGCCCATATCTGCACCACGGATAGGTGGAGCCACATATTGTGCTTCAACCTTGATTGGCTTTACAGGGCCTACAAGTTTGCTCACATTTGGAATTTTTGGTTGTGTAGATGCGGGCATAACCGGCAAATCACGAACAGGAATTTGCTGAGGGGTCACTGGGACACGAACTTCAGGTCCTGCTCTAAAGAATTGGCGTGGATTGGTTGGGCGGATAGAAACTGCTTCTGCCTCAAACACTGGGTCGCCACCAGTGTTAGCCTGTGGTTGGTGAGCGTTAATTTGTCCCATCAATTGTTCGGGCTTAACTCTTTCCAACTGTGAAACATCTGGGCCTGAATCAAAGTTATACAATTCAAGCGGGGAAGTGGGTCGCAAGTATTGACCCTCTGGTGATAGACCATCCCAAGTCAAATCATAATCTTTAAGGTTATAATCTTGCGACAGATAAGATTGGTCCAGAGAAATTGAAGGTGCGGTAATAGGTGTGGGGGCAGGTCTTGGTCCATTTGGAACGATACCTTGTCCATATCCTCCACCCATTAGAGTTTCATATTCACTCATTGGCTTAGAATCTGGAACAGAGATTTGAGGCATATTGATTACTGGAGCCGCAGGGCGTGGTCCTGTTTGTGTTAGTCCTTGAGTAATCAATTCACGAGCATTGTGCGCTGGTAGAGTATCTCTGGTTAGTGATACTGCATCAAACGAGGGCATATCAGCAGTGTATGGTAAATCTGGTAGGACAGTTCCTTTTCCGAGCATTCGTGCCATGTTAATATCTCCGTGTTTTTGCTATTTAAGTTTATTCTATTATTTAGGCACTGCTTACTGCGAAGTAGGCAACTCCAACTACAACAAATCCGCCAATCACAAGAAGGGCGAAATTTTTCTTAGAATCGTCACTCATGGAGTCAGATTCTTCATCTCCTTCTGCCCTCATAGTATGGCTACTAACTTGTTCGGCTGCACCAGAGTCCTCATCAGATTCACGGTTGCGTTGTTCCAGAGTATCATCTTTCTCATCTTTAGATTCAACAGTCATTTCAGAACGGGAGTCAAAAGAAGGGTCCATAATTTGTGCGAAGGGGTTTCCGACATTTGCCATAGAATTCAAATGGTATGAACGGGTAGCACCAAAAGTGCTATCTTCCCACGGATAATATCCAACAGAAGTATTAACATCAGCGTGAACAGGTCGGTTCATGTGGCTATCTTGAGCAAGGGTCATACATTATGTAATGTTGCTTCCGCTATTTAAGTTTTGAGGAAACAAGTTGAACAGGTGTTGGAATCCACTCAAGCACCAATTGATACAAAACCATTTTGCAGTAGCCTCTTTTTTAGAAAAACGGAAGGTTAATGTTAAGTGATTAATGGGAACATAATAGTGATAATTATTCTCGGCATGATAGGGTTCTACCACCGCATAGCCTGTGTTTTTCCAATTACTATAATATTGAGGAGTAGAATTGACGGTGACCACGAATCCTGCCCCAATTTTTGATTTGGCAACTTTACCATTGGTGGGATTTAACCATGGAGTTCCTAAAACTAATTTTGCAGTAGAGGCTACATCCTTCCATCGCAAACGAGGATAGAACATATAAGTGGATAATTTAGGTTTATCGGTGCGGCGGGTAGATGGGGTCAAAGCAGTTTCAGGATTTCGGTGTTGAAGTCCGACCCAATTATTCTGGTAATGAATACAAGCAGGACTTCCATCAAACAAAGGAACTAAGGGTGGAGTGGATGCTTCGCCCCAACCGTAAAAACTACAGGGTGTCCATGCTAATTTGGTATTCTCTGATATATCCCAATCTCCGGCTATTACTTCTGATTCAGAAACTGTTTTTTTGTTTCCAGTATTAACATTCAGAATCAAATAGGAATTTTTCCGTTGGCTCATCACAATCCAAGGAATAATAACAATAGGTGCATTAGTGGGAGATAACGCTCCTGTGAGTATATCTTGGGGGTAAAAACCAAACTGTTGATGAAATTCTGGGTCTTGTTGTTTGAGGTCTTCAGGCGTGACTCCATAAGTGGCTATCCATGGTGCAAGGTCTGAAACCAATGCTACCGCAGTGCCTAACGCTAACATAGTGGTAAATTGCACCATCACCTATATGAGCAAAAGGAATAAATCTTAAATCCGACGAATCAAAGAGTAAGCAAAGCCAGAAGCAATAACTGTTCCTGCAATGGCTAACAAAGGACTACGCCTACCCGAAGTTTTTTCTTCGGGCTTTTCAGTGGTATATTCATAGTTGGGTTTGCTGGGTTCCAAAGTTTCTGATTGCCATTCTGTGGCACGAGGATTCTTAAGAATTTCGGGTTGAGTGTCTAAGTTAGGATAGAAACTTTCTTTAGCGGATTCAGAGCGACCCAATGAATTTCCCAGAGGAGCGGCGGAAATGGGTTCAGACTCTAACGCCTTAATGGGTTCAGGGGCTGAAAAACCTTGCAATGCTTCTACCGAAGAAATTTCTTCTACTGATGTGGGGATGGTATTAGTATCCATGTGGGCTCCTGCGGCTTGCACATTGATGTTGTGTCCTTTGTGTTCTACTCGGCGGTCTCCACGAATTTTGTCTACTACAATATATCCTTGGTCACGAAAATATTCGGGTGCATAGGCTACACATTCACCTTTGCGAGCAGCCGCAATACCATTAAGTAATCGTTTCACTACTTTTTTATCTGTGCCGAAACTCAGTTGTTCGTCCAAAGCCTTGAGGTCACGATTGTTGATAACATTGTGAACCAGATAAATTGAGGCTTGAGATAGTGCTTCCTTGTTCACACCAGCAGGACGCTGGCTAACCAGAGTCGCACCATAACCCAATGCTCGCCCTAATTTGCATAAGCGCACGATAGGGTCAAAGGAAATAGGTCTTCCCATTTGAGGAATAAAATCTTGACATTCTTCAATAACGGTGTGAATGCCTTTGCCTAAATGAGCCTCTAATAATGCTTCGCAATAATCTGCTATCAATTCTTGTTGGGACAAAAGCGGTAATCCTGCAAGTTTAATCACCAAAGATTTATTGGTTTCTCCCAATCTTTTAACTAAGGCTTTCATGTCTACGGATTGTCCGATAGCAGGTTTTAGACCTTCAACTCCTTCCAAGTCGGGTAGATTTCCATGTGCGTCCAATGCGTCAAAACAAACAAACTGTAATCCTAAACGATTAAACTCTTCCATCATAACTGCAGTGGTCCAAGATTTTCCTGAACCTCTTTTTCCAGTGACGAAAAATACGGAGGAAATTACAGAATCTTCGCCATAAGCAGGTAAATGCAAATGCTTACCCAAGACCACTTGTTGAGAGTCTATCCCGTTTTCACGAATAAAATCGCTCATACTATCTCTTCAGCCTTTTTGTTATTTAACTGTTGTGCTTACTGATAATCGCCTTCTGGATGGGTTAAACGACAGAGTTCTGCAAATGTTCCTGCTAATGCAATCATGCCATCGGCTCGGTCGGGAGCCAACATTACAGATTTAAAATACTCTCCCATTTCTACGCCTTCGTGGGGCCAATAAGGGATAGAGGGTCTATTACTGCCTCTAACTTCACAGGGCAGAGTGGTTCCTTTTAATTTAGTCCAAGCATATTCACATTGTAATCTCATAGTTCCGGGGAAATAAGTCCAATCTCCAAGTTTAAGTTCAATGGATGTTCCCTTGGCTAATCCTCCACCATAACTTTGTTTCGCCTTGTAATATCCACCCTTAAAAAGATTGCTTCCGGGTGTCATTCTGGAACTGCCACCGCCCCAATCTCCGGCTCTACCTTGTCCACTTCTACCTCCTGCGGGGTTTCGCATTACGCCTCCAAAATAAGGAATGGCTTGTTCGGGTCGGTTTTGTTCTGCCAAGCCCACATAAAATACTGGTCCATAATCTCGCAAGAACAAATCTAATGGTTTCTGCGTCACCCTTTCTCGGGTTTGCCAATGTTGTCGCATCCAATCATAACAAGTGTTGGTGAAAATAATAGTCACTGCTCGGTCAATGGGGACCATTTTTCCGTCAGGGTCTGGCACTCCACCTTGCATTCTTAGGGCTGCTTTTTGACAACCTGAACTTTGGTTTCCTGCTTGGCTGGGTGTGGGAACAAAGGCTTGAGAATTGCTGCCCAATAAATATTCAATGGCACCATCATAGTCATTAGATGGTCCGGGCCAATCCATGTGTCCTGCATTATCATAACTAAAGATTCCAAAAAATGCTTTGGTGGCACGACATTGTTCTACAGCGATAGCGGCTAAGGCTCGGGCAAGGTCAGACTTCATTAAAGTAATACCTTTCCATGTGCCGGCTACATCTGCCATACCTTCGCTGCGGTCCATAATCAACTGCACATAAGTTCGGTCGGTTTCTTCCACATCTGTTGCGGGCATCATAGCAATGGCTTGAGCCTCTCCTGCTCCAATGGCTAAGGCAGGATTTGGTCCGGCGGTAGATGGAATCAGTTCTCCCAAAGATTGGCCCATGATAAATCCTGTCTGTCCTTGTGGTGTTTCAGCAGGGATGTTATCTAACACTTTAATAAAATCGGCCATACCATCAAAAAATGCTCTGGCTGCATTCACGAATTCAATTTCCTTAGCATCACCTTTGGGTTGTTGCACTCTTTCAGTTGTAATCCATGGGTTGTCATCAAAACCGCCTGATTGTCCACTCATTATATCACCTTAAAATTTATAATCTCCGCCTTGTAGAGAGTTGGCTCTGAATCTTAACAACCACTGTCGCCATCCTGCAGGAACTGACACTTGAGTATTACCTTGTTCTCTGGAAACAAGGACATCATCGGTGGTGGTTCTTTCGTGTTCTACGGCACCTTCTAAATATCCTTCTGTCAATGTTCCCGAGCGAGAAGGTGTCATACTAATGGTTTGGTTAGTTGTGTTAATCAAACTGGCATCCGATTTAAGGGCTTGCAAACTTTGGTAATATCTAATGGCGGCATACCCCGGATAATAAGTGTCATTTTGTAGAGCCTCAATTAGATTTGCGGCCACGCCTCGGTTCTCAGCCGCACTACCAATTTCAGAAATTGCTTCACAAGTTCTACAAAGATAATATCGGTCTACTAATCCAGATTGAGGGGCTTCTACTTCATCTACCATCTCTAAAATGTGTGTGCCATCTTTTCGCCATCTGCTACCTCCGACACGGCCACGGATAATATCTTTCAAAGAACGATTGACATTGCTTTGCATATCTTGGGCAATTTGAGCGGAAATCTCGTTTCCACTTAACCAACAGAAATCATAACCTGATTCAGTATTATAGTCATAATCATTAGGTTTTTGAGCAGAAATCATCCAAGCCATGGAAGCATTTATGATTCTTTCGGGTTGAGATATAATTTCAAAACTTCCCGAATTTTTACTAAATGTGTAGTCGGGAACCTTGGTCCACCGTGGACCTTCTGTGCCATCAGCATACCTAACTAATGGTGAAGCATCTACCCAACCCTTGCCTGATTCAACCCAGCACATAGCAGATTTGCCTTCAGTGACTACAAAACGATAGTTGTTATTACGAGTTCCTGAATAGGGAATGCCTGTGAAATCACTATTGGTTTCTGGATTATTAGTGGGATTGGCTACACGAGTTAAAACTTGTGGTGATTCAAAGAGAGTTTGCGGTTCTCTTGCTCCGCCTATTGTGTTAGCAATTTGTGGGGCTCCGGCTACAACTCCTGTGCTTATTGTGATTTCATTACCTACCTCATTGATAGACAAAACTGAAGTGGCTAATTCAATACCGGGTCCGTTGATATAATCTCCTATTCTCACCCGATTAGCGGGAGTGACTGATAATACTGTATCACCTACACTATAGTTAGCCGTAGTTAGAACTTGATTATCTTGTAACTCATCTTCATTTTGAGGCTCGTTATTGTCCGTAGTAGTATTGTTTTGCAACCACTGTTGTTCATATTCCAAGATACCATCTTCATTAGGACAAGTAAATGATGGTGGTTCTCTACCTCCACCGGGCGGTGGTTGTGATTGCGGGTTGAAACTATAGGGAACAATATCTCCAAGATAAACTTGAGGTAGTTCCAGTCGTTTGTTAAATCTTTCTGTTTTATCAGTGGGTGATTTCATAACAATGCTCCATTGGGCTTTGCCTCCATAAGATTGTTCACTAAGGCTACCATCTGCCATGATACCTGCGGAATCGCTGGGCATCATAGGACTTTGAACATTGTTCTTAAGAGGTTGGCTATTCACAATATGATAGAGCATTGGTGGTGTGAGTAGGTTGCTGGGGTGTGAATAGATATAACTGGGGTCGCCATCTGCTCCGCAAGTTGGACAATAATCAATGAAATTGCCCTCTCTGTCTATTAAGGGTTGGAAATCGTCTTGGTTGTTAATACCAGTTCCGGGCATAGACCAACGAATTTCTTTGTGAATGGGATTTTTACAGATTTTTAACACTTCATAAGTAAAGGCTTGCCGGCATTGTGAAAGTGGAATACTACAAGGGAAAGCATTCTTGAATCGGGCGGCTTGCATTTCCTCTAATTGTGTGGCAAAATTTTGCGCCTCATCAATCTCAAAAGCCGTATATTTTTCCATAACGACATTGCGGTTATCAAATTTATTGGCTCCACGATAATAAATACCTTGGTCACCTTGAGTGATATTGCTACCCACACGAGCATATGAACTGGATTGCTGACTCATAATATCTGCTAATTCGGCTGCCTTGAACTCATCATAAATCATCTTTAATCTGTCAGGGAAGGCAGGAATCTTCATTTCGGGTTCAAAAATACCTCCACACTCACATCCAAACCTGCCATTTATACCAGCATAACTGGCTTGGCGGTCTCCAATATTTTTACACAACCCTTGTCTTTGGTCACCGGGATATTCAGAAACACTAAAAAATGTGGGTCGGGCTACAATGTCAAAATTCGTTCCCCAAAATTCTCCGTTTCCTGAGCCATATTTAGGAGCACGGCGATGTTCACCACAAGAATTACAAGTATATCCTCCGGGACGCTTGTTCCGATTATCAGTATTAGAGGTGTATCCTAATTGGAAATAAGGGATGTGGGCAAAACATTGGTCTGGGGTGGAAAGATAACGATTTTCTTGGGGTAGCCCTTGCCAGTAGAATCGGAACATGGATTTATTGGCGGCCTCATCTTCTACTCCACGACCGCCTTTGATAGTAACCAAACGATTAGGAGGGACTTCATTAGCGGCTCCGGGGATAGAGGCTCCATTACGATACTGCCCTGTTTGGGGCCAATAACTGGAAAGTGTATAACGCAAATCCAAGGCAAAAATCATATATTGTTCGGCTCCACAACCAACTGTGACTTTTTGTTTAGAATTACACAATGGATTGGGACAAGCACTGTTGCCTCTCCAAGTGGTTCCACAACCGCCTTGGTCTACGGTGCAGGTATTAACGGTATTACATTTAGCACGAGCCACTACAACTTGTTTTCTTCTTCCTGCATAGGTGGGGTCCCAAAATCCTGATTCCCAATTTTCCATACCCACAGATGAGCCCCAATCTTGAACAGAATTATAGACACCAAAATCTGTGAATTCCCACCACCAGAGGAAATCTCTACGCCCACAACCTCGGGGTTTAGACTTCATTTTACTGCGGTCTTGAACAGAACCTCCAAACCATCCATTAGGGAATGGATTACAAACATGAATTCCTGCTGAACCTGTATCTTGTCGTCCAACATGGGTGTTTCCTGTCAAGAATCTTCGCATCAACATCACAATACGACCCGAATTATCTTTGAAATTACTCACAATTTCGGGCATTTGGGAGGATTCTTGTGCCAAATAATCTGGAGAATTGCTCTTGCCAGTGGGGTTCTTAAGATAAATTAAGTCAAAAATATCTTGGAGGATTCTTTGTCCTCGTGGGGTGTTCATAGGATTATCTTGATATGCCATTTTAATCACCTTATGCTCCTACGCCTCCACCCTCTATGGTGGCGGTATGTAATGTGTAAGCCATGTCCTTCATGAATTGATAGGCAGCATTCTTTCCTTTTTTGCCAGCGTAGCCCGAAGGTCGGTTGGAGTAAGTGGCTGCCCATTCCATCAATAATAAAAATCGGCATTGAAATTTTCTTCTTTGTGAGGCCGCAGGTAGGTCTTCGGGGAAATAACCAAAGTGGTAATTCCAATTCATATCGCAAGGTTTTCCAGTGTCAGGACACAGTTCAGCAAACAAACGGGCTGGAACTCGGATGCCATTAACCATATAAGTCATAATGGGTTCAAAATATTCGGGGTTGGTGCGACCATCAAAAGTCATAACTTCAGTGACTACATAATCTCCAGTGCTGACACTTCCTTGAGAAGTAGTATTCTTTCCACAAACTTCACATTTTCCTCGGCTACTTTGGTAATCTTGATAGGAATTGCAATCGGAACAATAATGAATAGAAACATTTTTCTTTAAACGAGCAGTTCTCCAATTTTCAGGGAATGCCTCTCCTGTGTCGGGATTATTGTTGAGGACGCAATACATGACGGGAGGATAAACTTGAGGGCCTCTACCATATCCCATTAGTTGTTGAAATAAGGGTGTATCTTTAGTCGCCACATTAGGATTATCTTCTTCGCCGGGATTGAAATCGCCTTGCACTAAACCAGTAGATTCGGGTGGTTTGTAGCGGTTATCTGCCACGGGTTGTCCAAAACTATTGACTCCTGTTTGTGGAAAACGACTCATAATAGTGCGATTTTCAGGGTCACCATAAGGATAAACGCCGGGAGTTCCTGCAATTCGGAAAAATGATTTGGAATAGTGTCCGTATTCCAAAGTTTGACGCAACGCTACCGCTAATTCAGAGGTCTGGTTAATAAAGTTGTTGCCACGAGAAACATTGTAATTTACCATAATGTCGGAAATAACATTGCTCCAGTCCCCTTGTTCATGAGCATCTACTGGTAGAGCATCAACTTCATCCCACCAATTAGTGACTCGTCCGGGATGCACAGTAATGTGTCCAATTTCGTGAGCCACGGTGAATGCCACTCCAGCAGCAATTAAATCACTGGGAAATCCATGATAGTTTTGTTCCAAGGTCCAAGAAACATAATTCTGCCCCAGATTAATTTTTTTCATATCTGTAGCAGCACCGTGTTGGTCTGACCGTGCTACAATGACGGGGACATTGGAAGTTCCAGTGACATCTCGTAATCGTTGGAACAAATCTTGTGCATCAGGGTGCAGATGCACATTGCCGTCACGAAAAGACTCCACCATACAGAAACATTCTTCTGCTTGCTATTTAAGATTTTAGTTTCCGTGAAGAGCAGAACCCATAATAGCCATATATTCTAATCGGTCTGATTTAGTAATATTTCCTGCATCAGCACAATTATCGGGCCAATTAGTGGTTAATACTTGTTTGTTGCTCATTGGCACAAAGTCAATAGTTCCTGTGTCTTCTTGTTGAAGTCCAGTCGTTAATGGGTGGTAAATACCCAGATTAGAAGTGATGGTGGCCGAAAAGATAAAGGTTTGGAACACGCCCGAACCAGCAACAGTTTCAGGTTCTCCTAATGAAATCATGCTAACCCACAAACGCAAATGGTCATGGCTGCGATTCTCCCAAAGATTCTTGGATTCATCTCCATTAGGTGGGTGTCTGGCTGGTCGGGTCACGCTTTGTGTTCCTGAAGCAGTTTGAACAGTTTTCTGAATATCTCCTACGGTAAATCCATCTGTGGGAACATCAATATGTTTTAGTGGGAAACAAGCGGAAAGACCTTTGTATCCTGACTCCGCACTTCCCCAGTTAATGCTCTCTGACTCTCCACCGGGTCCAGTGGGTGTATAAGATTGGGCCTCGGAGAAATTATCAATAGAATTCTTCACAGTTTCCCTTACATTGGTCATGAATCTTACCCAATCTTGTTCCATAATGCCTCCAGTGTTAGCATTGTTAAAAATTTGGGCTCCTTCACCGATTATGAAGGGTTGCATTTGAGCCTGAAATCTACTAAGACTTCGCTTAAAACGAGCAAACTCGTCAGTGGAAGTTCCTGTTCCTTGTTTCAATCGCCCAATAAGTTTCATCTGTTGTCCTGATATAGACCGGGCGGCAGTATTTACTTCTTGATTGGTAATTAGATTACCGCTTAGTCCTGTTGAACCTCCTGCACCTACGGCGAATAATTTAAGGGATGAAAGTTCAGGTTTGGTTCCAATAGTGGAGGCCCATGCACCCATAGTATCACCATAACTCAATAGTGGTAGATTCGGGCTGATTCCCATAGCCCCTAACGAATCTCCAGTAATAGTTGAACTGGTGGTGCTATTAAGATATGATTTTCCTTTGTCGCTCATTTCACTGGCAAAGATAGAGATTTCTTCGTCACAAAGACCCATCAAACGAGCCTTATCATCGGAAAAGAGATTTCTTTCATTAACAATTTCGTAGCGCAACGCAAACAAATCGTTCAAACAGGCTTCACCTACACCCTTGGGGGCAGGATTACTGATTCTTCTCATATATGATTCATACATAGCGGGGTAATTGGATGCTCTTTCACCATATTCTCTAAGTATGGTCTTGCCATTTCTTTCTGATTCAGAAACCATGGTAGCAATATGCCAATGAACGGGTGTTAGTTGATTAGCAAGGCTTTGGGTTCTATCTCCTGCGGACATATACTTATCTTGTAGTTCAATGAGGACTAATTTTTCATACTCCCACGCATACTCGGAAGATTGTAAAAGGCTAACACATCTTTCATAAAATGAATCCAATAATTCTAAGAGGGATGCTCCAGTTCCTTGACCCACATTCACATCACGGTTAATGTATCCATTGACCAGAACTTCTCGGAGGAAATCTTGTTCGTTGTTGTAGCCCATATCCATGGCTAATTGTGCTTCAATACCCTTAGTGTTTCCTTCCATATCGGTTAATCCTTCTCGGCTTCTACCAATACGATGAGCGCAAGTGTAAGGAACTGCATCTACAATATCTTTTCGGGAAACATAGGTTTTTCCTCTCAAGAAAGCAAAGGCTTTACTCAATTTAATCAAAGAATTGGTAAATCTGAATCCCAAAACACGGGTAAAGATGGCAGGAACTTGAATTTCATTAGCACCTGCTTGCATACCATTAGCAGTTAGGTCATTAGCATAAGCCGCCTTTCCATAAGCATCGTCTAAGACGGCAGATTCGTTTCCACCTTTGGGTTTGCTTCGGGTGTTAGTGGTGGTAGAATAATCTACTAATGGTGATTCGTGAGGATTTTTAACCCAACCTTGATTCGCACTGGCATCGGGGCTGATATAAACATTCTTTTTGCGGGTTCGGTAGGCTTGAGAAAACATAACTGAAACCACAGCCACATCACGGAAACCATCATAAGAACCGCCGGGTTGTGTGAGTAAAATTCCAGAATCTTTATCATTAATTTCATTCCAGATGGCTCGTAGTTCACGGAATCTAAGTGGTGAGGTTGCACCTGTAAAAGTCATGTTTTCAATCAATTGTTGAACTGGTCGCATAGCACCACCAGCCATGATGTTGTATCTTCCACCTAATGAAACCGACTTAAAGAGAATCTCCATGTCAATTCTGTCCGTGAAAGCCAAATCGTTTCCTTTCTGGTGAGGGTTGGTATCCATCCACGCTACAAAGTTAGGAGAGTCAAACTCTTTACCACGATATTCTACCTTTCGCTCGGCAATCAGACCCAAAATTGCGTCTTCCATACCGGGCTTGGAACGGTTGGCTTCGTTAAAGAACTTAACTGGTTGGGTGACAATAGGACGAGGAACTGGTTCAAAGTCAAAAGTATTAACATTGGCTCCCTTGGCAGGGTCAAAACCTTGGGTTTCACGAATTTCCATACCATAGAGAACTTCGTCTGCTCTCTTTTCGTAATCTACTTTCGCAATACCAATCTCGGCTAACATCTCTGCTGAAAGTGATGTCCATGTTTGTCCAATAGCGTTAGGAGAAGCACGAGCGTCATAACAAGTGTAGTGTAGGAATTCACGGAGCCAATATCCTTCGTTTCTTCCTGCGTCTGTCCAAACACCATCCAATTTGGATTCTTCCATGTATTCTTTCATGACATTTTCAGCACTACGGCCCAAAATATCGGTAATGTTGGTCATTAAACGAGAAACTGCAGAAGAGTTCATATCAGGATATGCCAAATTGAAAATCAATTTTTTGGTGTCAGTGACAGTTCCTTCTGAGTCGGTAATGTCTGATGTGATTTCTACATAATTAGGGAATTTAACTAATCCCTCAGCATCCAAAATTTTCACAGGCTTTACCAATCTTTTCTTTCCGCTTCCTTGTGGAACTACGGCCACTCCTTCTTTATAATCCGGCCAAGTGGTCGGGTCATCAACATCGCAGGTTCCCGGAACATCTGCATAATAATGTTGAAGCAATAATTCACGGAATGTTTGAGGCTGAAGTGCTACCTTTTGGTGAGAATCATCTCCTTCTTGATATTGCGGTTGCAAAAATCGGAAGTCATACAAGTAAGCCCCAGAAAGTTGCTGATAAGGACGACCTTTGCTATCTTTGCCTGTGTATTGGAAATCTCCTCCAATGTCTTTTGGTCGGCTCCAATCTGAGAATCGCCACTTTTCCCAAAGGCTCTTTAGTTCGGGGCGAGAAATGTTTCCATAACTGATGTGATAAACTTGTCCAGTAGGGAGTGGTTGCGGAGTATAGATATTATCTTTACTACTATTGGTATTGTAAATATCTGCCTCGTTAATGGCTACATAATCTTGGGGCGCACAAACACGATTCACAGAGTTGAATCCATAAGAATTGCTGAATAGTGTAGCCGCACACTCAATAACGGTGGTTTTTCCAGTTCCGGGGACACCAGATAATCGGCAAGTAGAATCTTTCATCAACCACGCTGCCATGAAAACTTCTAAGTGGCGGTAATCGTCAAAAGCGAAAGATTTGGAAAGTGAACTCATTAAACCACGAATACGAGTAAGAGTTTTACTCATGGCTTCTCGGCGGAGTCCAGATTGATAGTTAGCGATGTAATCTTCTAATACTTCATCTAAGGCAACACCCATTCTTCCAGATTGGTATTGTTCGCCTTGGGTAGAACGGCGTAGAATATCTCCATAAATGAATGCAGGTTCACCGATGTCTTGAGAAATTAGGTCTTTTCTGCCATCATCTTCAGAGGAAGTAATTCCCAAATATTCAAGGAATTGAACAGTGATGTTATTGCCAGCATTATCATACACAACCATATATTTAGGTTGTCCGTCAGCATCTTTGAGAATTTCTAATCTACCTATGTCCAAATCTACATCCGTGACGCTAACCTTATCTGCAAGGTTTTGCCCTCTTTGTTCGTAAATAGTTTCCAAGGTAGACAAAACTTGGGGTCCGACTAAGGAAGAAACATCTCTTCCCAAAGTGGAAGTGGTTTCGGTGTCAGCAGGTGCTACGACATCTCCTTGTGTGGATTCAGGATTTTTATCCTCATATTCATCGGCAAGGGCTTGAACTGCTTCTGCAGCGGCCATGGCTTCTGGTCCTGCAATTGAATTTTCTTGTTCTTCTTCCATCATTATCACTCCATGCTTAGGTCAATCTCCATCAACTTGTATCCTTCGGGTGTGTTGGCTAAGACCCAATAACTCTTGCTGGCTTGAGAGGTAGTAAAAGCCAGTGATTGAGTGACAACTTGTTCCGATTCATTACGAATATTAAAATCTTCGGTTTGTTTGTTTCTTCGTCGCACTTTCTTTACTCTTTCATGAGCATCTAAAGCCGCTCCTTGGTGAATCTCAATTTTGGGGTTAGGTGGGGTCAATTCTCCACCAGTGATAGTTCCATCAAGGATTACTCCATTCTTGTCTTTGAATACAACCTCTCCTGTATCGTCTGAGGTCGGCAAATTAATGCTTTTAAGTTCGTCATTATCATTTCTGTAGAAAATTCTGATACCTCGGACGGTCTTAACTCCATCTCCCACATCTACAACCGTGTTGTTGTCGTAGGTAATGTATTCAACATCAGCAGGTCCAAGTTCAACCATATCACCATTGGAATTTTTAATTTGTAAATAATTGGCTTCATCTCCGGGGAATAGGTAAGTGTGTGGTCCCTCGCCATAATATTCGGAATTGTTTCCACCATTAACATTGATGACTACATATGTTGAGAAATCTCCATCGCTGTTGGGGGAAATAACGGTGGTGGCTTCAGTAGAGGCGATAACTCCGTCCTCATCAGGTGCAGGAAGTTTAAGTTTCAACTTCTTAGGGGCTAAATATTCGGGGTTGAGTTCTTCATAAACACGAATATCGGCCTGAAGGTTTCTAATTTTAGGGTCAAAATTAAAGATGGTGTTGTTTCCGCCAGCAATAGCAGACAGAACATCGTCAGTATCTCCTTGAGTAGTCCAATTTTTCCAGTTGTTATTTGCATCGGAGAGTTGAGCATTACCATAGAAACGAGAAAATTGAGTAACGAATACTTCAGAAATATTAGAAACTGCAGAATCTACTTTAACTGGACCATTATAAGAGTCGTTAGGTGCGAATCCCAAATTTTTCCACACCATAGTATCTGATGGCTCTCCATCTTCAAAGTCAATCAGTCCTGAAAAACCTTTGACGGGGTGAGGGTAAATCAAAGCCTTGTTGTTAGCAATCGGTGACAAATATCCTCCGACCATGTTAGCACCATTATCTACTTCATTCTTTTGTCCACCTTTAAGAGTGGGAATTTTAGCATTACCTGTGGTGCTACCTTCTAATACTAAAGTGTCATCTCCTTGCTTAAGGGTAATAATGAATTTTTTCACGCTATCGTTATCAGTGAACTCCCCTGTGGGTTCATTCCAAAGAACCTTAATATCTTCTACTAAGGTGGGTTCATCTATGCCATCCATAGTAATTGATACAGGCCACATCATTTCTTCTCCCGGAATACGGAAGAAAGCATTTTGTCCTTTTTGGAACGCAAATTCTATGGAGGGTGTCAAAAAGTAGGGCTGGGCAGAAGTAGTAGAGATAGAACTTTCTCCTGCATCCATATCCATGAAAGAATCAACATCACCCATATCCATGAATGAATCCATATCGCCTCCTCCGCTCATGGTGGGTGCGACTACAGTAGCCATGGTGGGTTGCATAGAGGCATCTTCAGAATAAGGATTCAGAGTAAATACTAATTTACCTCCATAGTCATACATACGATTCTCTTCGGGCAAATCGTTATAAAACTTTTTACTTAGAGCAATTTCCTCATCTGCAGTAGGCGGGGCAGGAACTGTGAATTTATCGGCATTGAGTGTGCTACCACCCTTGATTTTACTAATGTTATCTGCGGGGACTTCTACGGGAACCACTTCTTCTACGACTGTATTAGTGACTTCCTCTACTACTTCGGGAACTTCGGTAGTTGCGGTTCCTGCGTCAGCAACGGGGGTGCTGGTGTCAGTAGATGAACTTCCACCATAGTAACTCTCTTCCGTGTTCGCTAAAGTTGCATTCATTCCTTGGGTTAATTGACCCGAAGAGGCCAAACTTAGAACATTTTCATTGACTCTATCAGCATCGGCTGTGTAGGCATTCATCTTTCGGTTGCGAGTAGGAATATTAAATCCTGCATTATCAGTAGCAGTTCCGAATCTGACAAGAGAACCACCATACGGATATGTTCTGGCTCGTCCTCCGAATCTACCGCCTAACGCATCTTTCTTGTTATTAGTATAGGTTAGTTGTAGACGATTTTTGGTCCAACCGCCAGTATCATTAAATAGAGTGGTATAACCGTTGTTTTGGAGGTTAGCGTTGATAGCCCCTAAAACTTCTCCGCCTTGCTGCAGTTGTTTTCCTGCAAAACCCTCCAACATTAAGTATGCGAAAATATCTTCCATACGACTGTCGGTGATTGAAGGCATATCTTTCTATCGTTGTCCCTGCTATTTAAGTTTTAGTAAAGCAGAGTTAAATCAATCTACCTTCGGCCCGCAATTTCAAAATCAATTCAGCACGGAAAAATTGGTATAGCCTCTTAAACCACACATTATTGGCAACAAAAAAATTACAAACCATGTTGATTTCGGGGTATTTGGGAGCATAAATTTGGAGGGCAAACAAAAAATCATCAAAGCCAGAATTAGCCCATACTCGGACTCCAGCATCAGATACCTTTTCAAAGAATTCCTCATTGACAATCATGCGGTCAAATAATTCTGCGGCTTCAGAGGGTGAAGCATCAGGAACATAATAAGGGTTTAACTCAATGAATCTCTGGCTTAAATCCAGATAAGATTTCAAATGAATGTTTCGCAACCAGTTTAACCAGTCCAGCATTTGTTCACTAACATAACGAGCCCACACGGGATTGAGTGTCATTTCATTCCCCCGTGCCAAAGTAATCATCAGGAACTTCAGTCAAATCTACGGCTTCGTAAATTTCACCTGTGACTCGGTGGCGGAAGCCATCAGCCTCATCGTCCCATTCCAAATCATCATCTGAAACTGATTCATCTACTTCGGCAGCAGGATTCTCTATTTGTTCTTCGCTTATATCGTATTTAGTCATTAAATCATCTACGGATTCTAAAACTCCAAATGCTGGTGTAGGCTTAGGGGTTTCCATATTAGGAGTGTATTGTTGTAAAGAATCTGGAGTTGCTAAATCATTGGCAGCAAAATTAACCTTGCTGGTGGATTCTTGACGCTTCTGTTCTGATTTCATGGCTCGGGAGATTTCATCCATACCTGACATAACATCAATGCTGGCTCCATCTTCATAAGATTGGCCTCCACTTCCGTTGTTATTGGTTTTACTTTGGCGGTCATTGTTAATATCATTGATGCTTAATCCTGCTTCAGCAGCCAAGGCTTCCATACCGGTGATACCGAAATTGGTTTTGGGGGAAGCACCTCCAATAGTTCCAGAGATGGTGCTGTTATTAGCATGAGAGGGCATCCCTAACATTTCTCCCCAATCTACTGCGCCAGTATCTGTGAAAGGATTTTTAGGGCGTTCTACGGGAGCGACTTCAACTACTTCTTCTTCTACGGCCTCTCCAATTTCAGTGCCGACAAATAAATCCATATCATCGCTAAATCCTTGGGCTTCACGGATTCGGTCTAAAAAGGCTTCATCTTCAACACTCAATTCAGTGCGCTTACCTTGAAAATACTCGGCTGCGCTTCTAAGAACGGGAGCCACATCCGAAATAAAACTAAACAATCCCATGCCTCTTTCTACGGTAGGATTAGTGGAAACCGATTCTCCAACTCCATACTTGTCTAAGAAACTCACCAAAGGAACCAAAACCTTTTCAGTCATTTCTTGGTCTAAATTAAGTTGGTTGCCCAAGGCATTTAAATCTCCGTCAGCAGTTAGTAATTCTACTAAACTTTTAGCATCAGGGGCTGGTCCTGCAGGGGCTTTTTTAGCCTCTGGTTCAGGTTCTGGGGCCTTCCTGATAACATCGTCAAATTCGGACATAGATACCACTTAGTTTGTTTCCTTCTTAAATCTTCTGTTTTATGATGCTATCTAATCCCATTTTTAAGGAATCTACCCATGTCATAACAGGGACATTACTACTTTTAAGTTCTCCAGATTCTACTGATTCTGCTACTTGACGGAGTGAATTGGCTAAAAGATTCTGTAAGAATTGTTGTTCATTTTCGGCTCCTTGTGAGGCTCCAGCGATAAAGTTGCAAATGTCATCGGTGAGTCGGCGTAGTTCTCGCTCTTTAGCCGAAGTTTTGTGTTGTAAAACATCCCAAATAAATGTAGACCTCGCCATGCCTTGTAGACGAGATTGCAGAGAATCATCAAAGTCCAGAATATCTATCAATTCAAAAAATGATTTTTCCAATTGGTTTAATTTGTCGGCTTCGGTAATTCCTAATTGGGCCATAAAATCAATAAAGTGTTGTTTTAGAGCGGCTTGTTTTTCTTGCTCCAACAAAACCTTGTAGGAGTCTAACATTGCTTTCATTTTTTCTAAATCCATGAAATTATCCCTCCTTAATATTGAGGGCCATTTCCGCTATTAAACTGTTGCAAGAACCAATTATCCCAGTTCATATTTTTAGGGTTTTGGGTTCTGGTTTGTCTTTTTTCATCGTTTTCTACACGCTTGGCCTCACGAGATTCTGCTCTTTTAATCGCAGATTCGGCTTCATTAAGTTGTTTGTTTATTTGGTCTAATTGTGTATTGACCTTATCTAACTGGGACTTGTAATAATACATAGTGCCAACGACTCCAACCAATAATCCTCCGACAAAGCCCATAGCCATGCCAGACTTACCTACTGCAAATCCAGCCGAGGCCAGAGGTTGAGAGGCTTCTTTCTTAACAACTGATGGAGCATCACTGGAACCGCCCAATCCACGGCGGGAGATTTCAGAATGAAGATTACTAAGGTCTTTCTTAAACTTAGAAAAATCTTCGGCATTTTTAATATCGGAATCGGACATTGAACCCATTAAGTCCATAATATCGCCATCAGAAAGTTCTGCTAATTTGATATTTTTACGAACTGAAATTTCTTCAGCAGCAAATACCTTTTGACTTTCAGTAGCCATCCATGAGGAGGAAACCGAAGGCTCCTCTACAATACAATCTGTAATTTTTCTAAAACCACGAATGCCTTTGCCACGAATACCCAACATATACTTGCCGGGTCCTGTTCGGTGAGAAATATCTACAAAATCTCCAGTGGTGATTTCCTCATCGGAAACTAAAATATCGGAAGTCCCAGAATTTTTGACTCCCTTTTGCCAACGGCGGATAAACCAGACCATAGTGTTGATGGTGCGTTCTTGATATATAACTCTTTGGGATGTTCAATCCGAAAAATTATCCGAATATCCGTATTTTTGGCTCAAAGAGCCACAAAGAGAAAACCTACGCAAGCCACACAAGCAGCCACAGTGCGAACCAAGGCCATACTATGTTGGTGGCGGGCTAATTTAGAATCTTTTTCCATCAAAGCGGCTTCGTATCTTCCCCATGTTTCATCAATATATTGTTTTAATTCGTCATCCATAATATCACGACCATAGTTGGGCTAAATTTTCATAACAAGAGTTGATAGTTTCGGGTGTGGGATTTGCCACCTCTGGCATCATTTCTTCTAATGCTTCAATGGTTCTAAAAATTTGTCTCCATTTGAGTTCTCTCATCTTTTCATAAATCCCTCTTTCCTCGGCTCGGGCTTCGTAGCCTTTTTGAACTAAATATTTTTCTAAGGCTAAAACATCTAATCTCCAACGGATTCCTCCTTTTCGGTCTTTGGCTTGGGCATGACGGAAACAAGGGCGGTTTCGTAAAATACCCACTACTTCACGAGAGGTGTATCTACGGGGTTTGTAATCAACCATATAAGATGAAATTTGAGTAGAATATCCATAACCATTATGCTCTAACAAATAATCTACTATATCTAAAACCAAAGTTTCAGTTAGTGGCAATGGCTTACGCTTGGGCTTACGCACCTCGCCTTCTGAGCCATCACCAGAGGTCAAAAATTATTCCTCCTCGGTGGTTTCTTCTGGTGGAGGGAGGTCTAAAGCATCTCTAACAATAGAGGCTTTGTCTGCTTCATAGGCTTCACGGGCCTCTTCAATGGTCATACCTTCGGATTTCTTTTCACGCAGGTAGGATTTCTTATTACTTTCAAAGGCCATGGCTTCTATAATCCACTGGATGGACTCATCAACAGCATCATCCTCTTGTGAGGCAGGACGGCTAAACAAATCTTCTATTTCAGCAATCATTCCTTCTTTAGACATGACTCCTCCGACCGATACGAACTCTTCTAAATCATCATCTCTGACAGCACCAATGGCCTCGGCAGAAATTCTCTCTACCATTTCCATAGCAACTGCTTTCGTGACCGGGAATCCGGCTCTTTTCCAATATCTAACTTCTTGTGTTTGTGCGGGCATGAAGATTCATGTGTATTTATCCTATTTAATACTTTGGTTGGATAGCATGAATCTTGCGGTGTTCATACAAGGCTAATATAACATCGGCGGAATTAGAAACTAAAGTTCCATCTACATAAAATTGATGGCCTTGAGCCATGCGAACATCAATGATGTGTTGAAAATCCCACATCCATGTGGGAATGTTAGGGTTCATACAGCATCCACCCTCCTGCGAGTTTAGAATTTTTAGACCCAAATAATCTTCCAGTGCGATAACCATTAACGGTGCGAACTGAATCGGAAATTAATCTACCACGACATTCTAATCCCCATGGTGGTTGAGAAAATTCTTGTCGGACGGAAAGGGTGTAATCTTCAGAAAATTCTCGGGGCGTGGTTTGAAGTGTGCCAGTAGTAGAGTCCCATAGTAATTCCGCAATCACCAGATGCAACCCTGTGCCTGATGAGGAAATTCTGTGCCAAACTTGGAGGGGAAATCTTTGATGTAATTCATTCATAGCCGAAACTACGAGGGGGTCATCAAGAGATACATCATCCCAGTCAAATGTCAGCCACATATTTTCAATGGTGGTTGGCTTCTATTTAAGAACTTACCAGCCTTGGCCGGGGACTGATTGAGAATCTGATACACAAAAACCAGTCATGTTGGGTTTATAGGAATATGGAGTGTAGTCCGGGAGTGTTTCCGCTGCTTGGTCATCGTCATCATCATCTCTTAGAAACTCCCAGACATAATCTTCTGAAATAGGACTTGGTGGAGTGGTCATGTCGGCGGCTGCACTTTCGTAGTCTTCAATCCAGCCATCGTGGTCTAAGGTATCGTCATCATTTCTCCACTTTTGTTGGGTGGCTGCGGGTAGGCTTCTTAGGCAACGACCATCCTGTGCTTGGCGAGAAGAACCTTCAACTGCCTTACAAAGCAATTCACTAATGACAATATCTTTAGATTCATCGGAAACATCAACTGCTTCACCGTCTGCGGAATAAACATAAACTCCAGCGTTTAAAACAGCCAAATTTTCTGGGGCTTCGGTGGTAGATAGTGCCACACACTTGGTATCGTCTTCGGGGTCAAGGTAATATCCTTCCATACAGGTGCAATCGCCCTCAACTCGTTCCATGTTGCTATCTGGGCAATGGATATAGTTGTAATAATAAGCGGCACCAGCACCGATAACACCGATAGTTGCAATCAAAGGAACTGCGTTCATACCTTATATTAATCGTTGTTGCTATTTAAATTTTACCACGCAAACTTCATGCCAGATTTTGTAAGGCGTTTGCTGGGTTTGCCTTCACAGCCGGCGGGAAATGGGACTTGATATTGATACTGACCTGCCCCAAAATTAAATTGGTCAAAGTAATAAGAGATATTATTAGCAGATATATCCCATTTGGCATCAGTGATAAAGGGCGTATTAACAATCACCGAGTTATCTTCATAAATCAAACTTTTTTGGGGAACGAATTCTACTCCCTTTTTGGGATTCCATAAGAGTTTAGCATAATCCAATAATTTACCTGCTCGGGGTTCATAGGGCAAACGAGTGACTCCCACTAAACGAATATTTTTACTCTCGGTCAAAGATTGATAGGATTTGAGATAGGGTTGTTGAATATCATATTCACACTTAACTAATTGCGTGGCAGGGTTGGTTTCGGCTTGTTCCCAAACCTTGGGTCCGAAGTTAGGCATGATATTATTCACAATAATGTTGTGGACCGAAATCTTTTGGGCTTCTAAAAACTTCACAGTGCGAGCGCATTCTTGAAGTCCTGCTTCGGAAGCAATAGATACCAGATTGATATTGACAAATTCGCTTCGTAGTAGCGTTTTGAGTCGGTCAATTTTATCACAGACCTCTTCTAAAATACTGACCATGGTTTCAGCACTCTTATCTCGCTTGAACAATAATCCCTTGAAACTTTCAATCTTGGCTTTCATTCTCAACATTTTGAGCAGAAAGGTTTTGATATAATCTGGGGCGGTTAAGGCTCTAAGGGTGTGTCCTGTGGGTGCGGTATCAAAAACAATAATATCATAATCACACGATTGTGAGAGTTTGAGAATTTCTTCTAAGGCAAAATATTCGTCCATGCCGGGAAAACCAGCCATATCCGAAAAAAGTTCGGGGTCTAAGCCGGGAACCATTTTAGAAAATGCAGCAGTGGTGGCTTCGTTGAGTGTTTCCGTAAAATTTCGTGCCATTTTTTCAGCATCAATATTACGAGCCCAGAAATTAGGGGCCACTTCCACAGTAGCAGGTCCTACAGCAACCCCGAGGGTGTCGTCTGTAGAATGGGCAGGGTCGCTACTCACTAAAATAGTGCGGTAGCCCTTGCTGGCCCAATGTGCTGCGCTGGCTGCTGATACGGTGGATTTGCCTACACCACCTTTTCCTGTAAATAACAAGAGGTGTGCCATAGGTGTTGCTATGGTTGCTTGCTATTTCAATCTTCTTAGCAATTAGAATTGACGAATTCATCATTAAAAGAGTCGGCTTCATCACCAATAACCCAGTTTTCCACAGGCTCTCCTCGGATGGTAACTGCATATTTAGTGGCAAAAATTACTGGTGCAACTTCCGCAGGGTAAAAACTGGCGGACAATGAAAACAAGAGTATTCGGTCTTCTTCAAAGGCACGGTCTTCAATTTTAATATTGATTCCTTCGCCAATATATGGTCCTGAATAGATAACATCTTGGTCCATGCAGACGAAAATATGGAAATATTCGGCATACTGGGTTTCATCTGGTGCTATCAAAACTTCTGTCAATTTAATACCCGCTGGTATTTTAGCCGAAGTCATAACAAAGAGGTCTTCGGTGCTGCCCACTACTATTTTACGCTCATAACTCATAGTAATCAATGTATATTTTACACTGCTTGCTATTTAGGGTTATGCCTCTCCTGCATCGTCATCGGACGATTTCTTTCCAGATTTCGGGGATTTTTTCCGTTCTCCAGCAGTTTTCCGTCTGGCCGTATCTTGTCCGTAAAGTGATTCTCCTTGCAACCATTGAGGGTCGTTAAGAACTTGATTAGCAAGTTGAGCATCTTGGTCTGGCAATCCTGTTATGTCTTTGAGATTGTTTTCTATGAAATCTCCTTCTATGAAGTCCATGTTTGATACCACAAACTCTCCTTGAATAAGGTCTTCTAAATCATTAGCCACCGCAGATTGCTGTTTTCTTCGGCGGCGAAGTCGTCCTTGACGCTCTTTATCAATCAACATCTTTCGGTATTCGGCTTGTTGAGTTTGTATCCACGCTTCAACTTCTTCGGAAGTCATGTTGAGAACATCGTTATTAAGAATCTTGCGTTTATACCACTCTACATTTTCTACTGTGACTCGTAATCCTAATTCTTGCACAATAGTGGCTACTAAAGAGTCTATGCCATCAAAAAGAGTATAATCAATCCAAACCGCAGCCGTTCTTCCAGTGGTGCCTTGTAATTCATAAACTTGGAAAACTTTATCGTTGGCTGTAGCATTATCGGGCTTAAAAACTGAAAGAGAGGGTGGGCCTTCTGTGGAAATGTCCCAAGAACTGTTCCCAAAAATTACTAATCCATCTAAGTAGGGGCTCATGTTGCGAGGTAAATAAATGGCCCCAGTAGCATTAGAGGCTAATGCTGCAAACTGGTCGGTTTGGTCTAAATAAGCAATTTGGTTGGCTGGTTGTTCGTTAAATGCGGAATTGCAACTCAAAACTGTGGCTCCATTAGTTGCTCCTGTTAATCCAAAGGTGAATACCCATTGGTCACGGTCTACATCCCATCCAGCAGACAGGGGGTATCTGGAAGTTTTACTGCCTGTGTTTTGTTCAATAGCATCGTTAATGCTGGGTCCCACAGAAATGATGTTCAATCCTGCTTTTAATGGGTCTCCCGCCCAAGGACCTACATAAAAAGTATTGGGTGGAGTCTGTTCAACATCCATAGTAATAGTGCCAAAATCATACATAAATATACTGGGTCCATCACCGAAACCTGTTTCGCCAAATCCTAAAAATCCGTAAGCAATGTTGGCTGGTTGTCCTGTGAAAGCAGGTTTATTAGACAATCCGTAATCCAAAAAATTGGGTGCCAGATAAGGTGTAAGGAATGAAAGGGGGTTCTGTGCAATTTGAGCGTTACTCACAGTCGGGTCCCTCTGAAGAGTTTGAAGCAAAGTTCTATCTTGCCATGCAAACAATGGTCCTGCGCCTGTAGCGGGGTCAATACCATCTTGGGTTTCCCAAGCCGTTAGGTTTTTGGCTACTGCTTCTTCATCTTGAGTATAAGTGCGTTGTTGAATGGCTTTCCCCACCCATCTTTTAGGTAGTTCAAACCCTGTGGCGGTAGGGAACGACGAACCTGCTACGGCAAAAGGCCAAAGCCCGTAATGTCTGCTTCCCAAAAAATCCACGCTCTGAAAAATGGCTTTCCAGTTAGCAGCATAAATTTCAGCATAGGTTGTTCCTGAATGGTCTACACCCTCAATTCCGACCATAATTTGGTTGGAAGAGGGGTCTTGGGTCGCAGAAACATTGAATGTGGGTGTCATAGTGACGGCTCTGGTGCCTTTAAAATCATAGCCGGGAACATCATTAGCAACTGCCCAGTTCGGAAGACCGGGGAATTCGGCAACATTGACCATGGGATTAGGATATGCGGTAGAGCCTTTCCAGTCCCATTGCATTAAGTATGCCGTGTTGAAATTAATACCTCCTGCTCCATCGCTGTAGATAGCCTCTCCACAAGTCCACACAGTATTAGTTTCTAAACCTAATGGTTGAGAGCCTGTGTTTAAACAAACCACATCATATATTCTTTGAATAATATATCCATTCCCCAATGATTCTAAATCTACGGGTGACCATGAACCTGCGGTAAGGGCTTGTGTGGTGCAGTATGACTGTAAATTTCGGCCTTCATTGGGATAAGCATTGATGTCTGTTAATCCTGCTCCAGTTTTAGATGCACCGTCAAAAGAAACTTGAATGCTGGATGAGGCATTAAAAATCAAGGACCATCGCTGGTCTGCTTCAAGTCCACCCATGGTGGCACTGGGAACTAATGTTGGGTTGAGTTGGTCAAAAATTAAAACTGCCATGTAGCCACTATAACCGATTTTTCCGAATGAACCTGCGGAAGTAGAATTAATTCTTTGGTGTCCTCCGATAGCAAGGGTAAATGCTGCATCAGCAGAGCCCTTAATTACATCACAAGCATAAATTCCGGGGGTGGTATCATCTTCTGGAGGTTCAGCAAATCCTCCATTTCCTGAAGCATCAAGTTCTACAGGCATACGACAAACATAGGTGTAATAGAGGTTGTATTGGTCAAAAGGTTGTTTTCTAACTGCTCCTGAAGTTAAATTTACTCCGGGGTTGATGTAATAATTAGGGTTATCTTCTCCGAGGGCTCCCGTAAGGTCACCTTCTACCATGGTTTGATTATTGGCTCGGATGATAGTGACGAAGCCATCATAGGCAAAACCAACGGTGGCTCCAGTGCCAGTAAAATCGGCTTTATAACTGCCGGTGATGATATAACAATCTTTGGCATAGGTGCAACTGCGAATAATCACATCAAAATCTGTGCTATCGGCAGCAGGAACTGTAATTCCTGATAATCGGTCTTGTCCAGTGATTTGACCTAATTCAAGAGCACCCAAAACAATAACTTTAGCCCAATCATCAATCAGAGGTCGGGCCTGAGAATCTAAATCGTATGCTAATCCCATTTTAATCGCCTCATGGTGGAACTGGAGTATTGTTCCAAGTTAAACTGGTGGCTACGGGAAAATCTTCGGTAGCCTCTACTATGGCATTGCTAATGAGATAAACAATATCCCAATCAGTGCCGGGTGGAATTTCAATTTGCCAACCATCGGGAGCCATGGGTCGGTATTCATAAGTTAAGGGGTAAGGTGCGGCACTCCCTGATAATCCTACTCCGGGGCGGCCATCTGGGTCTAAGAAGAAACTGGTGGTTTCTACTACGAAATTCAGAAAACCTCCGGGCTTCCAGTTGTTGCCTACACCATAAATTCCGGGTGAAGAGCCAAAATATTTCAAAACAATGAACTCATCGGCTTTAGTTCGGAGCCTGTTTCGGATAGTAGCGGAACCAATTTTAGAATAAAATACAGACTGAGGGCTGTTTTCCAAAAGTTCAGCATCTTTAGGAGGTAGATTCCCAAGGTCGCCTACTTCCCATTGAAAGCCTTGCCTTCGGATAGCCATAATACTAATTAAGTAGTGTTGCTATTTGAATCTTGTTGTGAAAGCATAGACTTTCACAGAATTATTCCTTTTTGCCACGGTATCGTTTGCGTTTTTGACGAAACTGTGTGGGTGTTCCCAAAATACCTTGTTCTTTTTCTTGTTGGGTCTTTTGTTTATCAACGGCCTTTTGGACATCTTGATTATCTTTGGAAGTAATCTGATTAGTCCATGTGGGTGTTGTTTGGGATTCCATCGGGATTAGATTAGGTAAGACGGATGGAATCTGAAATTCGGGCAATTGGGGGCTACGATAACGAAGCATATTTTGTTGCTTCTCTTTGCTCTCTTGCAGAAGTTCTTCTACGCTCAGGACTCGCCCCATCAATAAACTACTCCTGCTTCTTTGAGATATAGTCCTGCCATAACGCCTCCAGCCACTATGCCAGCAGGTCCCAGAACCATTCCCACAAGATTAGATTCTCCCCTATAAATGTAGGGTGCAGAGTGGATAGTTTCAGCAACACCGACTACCATCATAGCCAGAGCCACCGTATAACCAACTTTGTGGATTAATTTCTTTTCTGTTTCAAAATATATTTTTGGATAATTCTTCATTTTTATTCACCTTTCCATTCAATTCCCGAAAATAATTCTACAGGGTCAATGCCTGATGCTGTTAAAACTTCAGGGTCTTCCAATCCGTCAAATACTGCAGCGACTTCTGCCGCTCCTTTCACAATAATCGGGTTGGATACATTGCTGCCCCAGCGAGCAAAAATCAAGGCTTTACGAAAACCAAATTGATTAAACAAATTGCTCCAGACTTTACTGCGGGAATTGGAACCAGAATTTTTGATGAAAAAGTTGAGTATCTTCATCATTACTTCTATGGCGGGAGATGAGGGGGATTCAGCACGAAACATTTCGGCACCCATTGTTTCTTGGCAACGGTCTAAAAGTGTTTCAAAAGCCATAGCATAATTATCTACTAAAGATATGAGGTCCTCTCGGGACATATCCGAGTAGTCAGAATCCATAGAATCACCAATTTTTGGGTATCTCGTCCATAGCATCTAACTGCTTGGCTCTCAGTTTAATGAATTTCTTAGCCTTAGCCTTGTTTGATTTCTTAGCAAGTCCCCAAGTTTTAATTGCATTTTTCAAGTCAGACTTGTTGCGGATTGGGAAACTACCATCTTTCAGTGCGTGTCCCTTTTTTGCCAAGCGTTCTCGCTGACTTTGTGTGAATTCGGCTGCAGATACTTCGGCTACTGCTTCTCCTGCGGAGGAAATAGCCTTTTCTACATCGTCTTTGATTTGTTTTTTGGCTGCGTCAGTATCTTTTGAGCCCTTCATTTGAAATGCCTTTACGCCTCCGTAAATCATAACTCCGCCTACTACGGTCATGCCAATAGTATTCCAGTAGGAAACACTACGAAGTGTGTTGTAGGAACGAACTAAAAGAAGTCCACCTGCGGAAATACCAATTACACCTGCTACGATGTATGCGTTCAAGTTAATGTCTGCCATAGCAATTATTTGGTGTTGCTGCTATTTAAGTTTGTTGAGAATCAAGAATTAAAGAAGCCAATGATGGCTCCAATCCCTGCACCAACTAAAATAGGAACGGTTTTAGATATGGTGGGGGCAATGTCGCAAGATTCTCCACTTTTGGATAAACCAATAACTCCACATCCGATTCTCTTTCCAGCGTTGCCTGTTTTTAGAGATTCAGCATCCCCTCCTAATCCCAAGTCATCTCTGTCTTGATGAACAATAATCATTCTTCCGACTATACAATTTACTTTTCCCATAATCAAAGAAATGGTATCGGTGCTAAGACGACCTTTAGAAACTCCGTTTTGAGAAACGATGTTGCCTAAGTCCCCTAAATGTCGGGTTTTACTATCTAATCCTCCGTGAGTAGTGCCATAAGGATTAAAGTGAGAACAAGCGGAATCACAACCATCGGTTAAATCTCCGTAATTGTGAATATGAAATCCATGCTCGCCATCGCTCATACCTGTGATGTGGTAATCTATATGCAACATTTTTCCTTCTTGGGTAAATCTCACCACTCCTGCTACACCATTATTATTGGGTGCGAGAACTGCTGTAGCGTGGTTGGTAATGTTAATCACCTTTGGCTCTTCAAAAATTTAATTATGTGTTTTATGGTTTGGGGGTGCATAGTAATCACTCAAAAGGGTTTGGCGGGTTTCATGAACCATGCTACGCCTGTGGCTAAAACTGCCAAGCCGAAGAAGGGCCACCAAAGAACAGATTCTTCTGGCTCTACTACTGTAGATTGATTGGATTGAGTGGTAATTGTGGAACTTCCACCTGTGCCTGTGCTGGGAACAGAAGCATCGTCATCAACTTCAGGCTGAACATCAATAATATCTTCAGGAGCCGTTTCAGGTGCTTCCGTTGGGCCAGTGATGGCGTTCAATTTCCAAACTTGAGCCGTATTGCCTCCGTAGGTTCCATCAGCGAAACCACTACTCTGATAAGGCGAATCAAAAGTTGCCTCCCAGAATGCTCCATTGTGAGTTCCATTGATGGTGAATCCGGGCATGGGACGAATTCGTAATTCAATAAATTCTCCCGAATAATTGTGGGAGAGTGAAACTTCATCATCGTTGGTATTGCGGGTGTTGTAATTGAATTTTTTGGTGTGCATTCCACTGTTGGAAACAAACCAGCCGGTATCGCACTTTACCATCCATGGTGCATTGGAGCGGATAATGGATGCCATACTTGGTGGCGAAAACTCAACGGGTAATTCGTAATCAGTGCTGGTTGCATAATTACACGAGCCATCATTGGCATTAGCCGAAGCATTGTAATTATCTGCGGAAGAGCAGGTGCATCCCTCACGAACTGGAATACAAGAGCCATCATCGGTGTTGGCTTCTCGGTCATAGTTGAGAGCATTAGGGTCGGTGCATCCTTTGTATATACAGGAGCCGTCTGACTGGGTAGCATCAGCATTGTAATTATCGGCCTCTGGGTCACGACATCCAGAAATCTGCACTGTAGCCGAGGTGATTTTAACCAAGACATAACCACCATCGGGGATAGTGACTTGGGCTGTGCCGTTCCATGGGGTTGGTGAAATAGCATCTCCTGTTCGGAGTCCTGTGAGTGGTAGTGACCATCCTTGCGCTCCAGAAACTTGAGAATCAAATGCCACCGTCACAATCACAGGTTTGGTTTCTTTATTATGAAGGCGAATAGCAGATTTATAGCCCGTGTATTTAACTCCATATCCAAAACTGCCTTTGGAAACTTCGGGTTCCCACGATTCTGCTTCTGATGCCCACTCTGCGGATAACACCAGATAATCAGCAATATCGTCAGGAAGAGCCTCTCCGTGTTCTTGCATTAAAGCATTATCCCATTTTGTGGGTAGGCTGGTGGGGCTTCCGCTGACTCGGAAAGTTCGGGTTTCGGATTGATAAACTCCAGTCCAATAACCGTCTAAAGCACTAACTCCGATTCCTAACATTAGATTTCCTCCTTGGACATTTGATAATATTGAGCGACTAAAATAATGGTTATTCCTAATCCTACTGCGCCTAAAACTCTTTTCGGGTCTACAATAGTAGTTTCAACCTTCTCGCTATTTGAACTTTTTGTTTGGATAGAACCTGAGTCTGAGCCAGAGTTTGAGTCTGAGCCAGAACCCGAATCGGAGCCAGATTTTTTCACACAACTACAGTCCCAAGATTTACAAGAGGTCTTGCCATCAGCAAACACCGTATCATTATCGCTACATTGGGGGTGATTTTCATCACAAACCGCCTGTTTGTAAGCATTGTAAGCCTCTTTTGTTAATCCTCGTTCTTCCCAAAAGTTTTTGAAGACTGTAAATGAGGCTCCTGAAATTACTTGGTCATCTTCCATATATCTCATAGACTGAATAAATTCCTCATATCCTAAACTACAATCCACACGCCGTTGCAATCTCCCTCCCGTGCTGGTAGAGGTGTGGTCTAAATCAAATTTTGCCACTATAATTCCTCCTTTCGGCCCATGGTTGCGGCGGTCAGTAATCCCACCGCAGTTAGGGCTACAATACCGCCTAAAATCAATCCTCCTTGGGGTGGGGTGCGGGGAGGGGTATCATTATTTCCTCCTCCTGATGATTTCTTATCCTTCTTACACTTTCCTAATAATCCCTTTTTGTATCCTTCCTTGCATTTGCACTTTCCTGTATCTGGGTCTATTCCTGCTGTGTTTTCATCGTCGTCCTCACAGTATTTGCATTCATACTCCTTGGCTCTTGATGCTTCTTTGGCCGATGTATCAGACATGGTGGTGGGAGATTGTGGTTGAAATGTGGCTTCAGGGTCGTAGTTCTTGGCCGTGCTATCCATACAGCCCATCTTTTCAAATCCTGTGGCTGTGATAAGTCTGTATTTTTCCCAACTGGTCGGGGACAGAGTTTTCTTAACAATAAATTCTTGGGGAGCGTTTAATCCCGTGGCTCTCCAACCTTTCTTGGCAATAGCATAGATTGTTTCCTCTTCTCCTGCTTGGGGCAACACACTTTTTCCTGTATGTCTTTTCCACTCCCATAGGTCTACGATTTGTTGATGGGGTGGGTTAGAGTCATATTCATCTGGGAATGGTGTTCCCTCATAAGACCACTCTTCTACTAAATATCCCTGTCCGTCCAAATTTTCTGGTGGCATCACACAACTACAATCTCCGGGTTTTTCGGCCACTGGTTGAAGTGTGGGATTTCCGTCCATGGGCTTAACTCCTTGAGCCCATACTGGTTCGGCTGAGGTGCAGGGACAATTAGCCCCTGTTGATGCTACGGGAGAGTAATTTAGGGCTTTAGAATCAGAACAACCAGCCTCGTATCTGAAAACATCCCAATGTTCCTTAACAGCGTCCCGAAGTTTGCGAGCATCTTCTATGGCTTCTACGCCCCAAAATCCGTTCCGGCCATATCTGGTGGGGTTGAAGTTTTCCATGTAATTGCGATACATTGCATCATTGGGATTGATGTTAGATTGTTGCATACCCGAGGATTTGGGGAGATTAACTTGAACTTGATAGTATGTGCCACACATGGTTCCTGAATCGTCAGGATAGCCATAACCTTCACAAGAAACTCTGATTTGTGGTGCATTGTTGGGATTGGGGTGTGTTCGTGTAGATGAAATAATATCCACATACCCTCCAGAGTATAATGAATTGCAAGACAGCATTATTCTTTCGCCTGTAAGTGTGGTTTGGCTGGATTCACTACGGAATTCCGCATTGGCTACTTGAGCAAAGTTAAACTCATAAGGGTTGCCTAAAATTGTTCCCATTAAAGTTTCCCTCCATAAACAGTCACTCCTGCCGTCAGAAATACAATGCTGGTAGCAGCGGCGATAAGTGGTCCCCAAGAAACTCCACTGTCGTTAGAACCTCCAAAGCCGCCTGAGCCAGAACTGCCAGAACTACTTGAACATTTAGTATCGTCCCAATAATTTGCAGTTAGGCTGTAGTTGCTATCTTCTGGGTCTGAACAGACAGAGGTAAAGATAGGTGATTCTAACCACCAATAAAATCGGTCATCCCCTGTGTTTTGCTGTGCTTTCTTACCTTCGCCAATAACCCAAGATAAGTGGTCACTATAAATTTGGGTGGTGGCATAATTCATGGCTTCACAATCTTCTTTAGTAAATTGGTATTCTCCAGCGTTGGTGTGATAGATACAAGGGAGGGTTATTTCCCACTCCATATTTATGAATTTTCTTGTGTCGGCCATGGATATTCCGTCTTTGCTAACGGGGCGGATAATCGCCACATTGTTTTGAAGTGCTGTGCTGGCAGTGACATTTAATTCTGCTGGAAGGTTGGTAAGGTGTCCTGCAGAATCTACTCTCCAGCCACGAGGTAATTTTTCTGGGCGGTCATTGTCCAGATTCCAAAAATTCTTAGAATTATCACTTAGTTCATAGGTTTCGGTCCAAACTCCGCCACAACCTGCATCAGATTCACAAGCCAATTTAGCATCTTTCCATTCTTTTGTCATTTGATGCCAACTCAACTCTCCTCTAAAGGATTGAGGTTCTACTCCTGCACAAGAATCGGTTTGAGTCATATTTTTACAAGTTCCTGTGGTGATTACTACATCATCGGGGTTTTCCCACCATTGGTCGGAAGATGATTGTCTTTGCACTGGAATTGGTCGTCCATAAGAGTCAGTTTCGGCCGCAAATGGGTGCTGATTGGGTCCTGCTAATTTCACTAAAGTAAGTGGGGGAATACCGTTGCTAAACTTGGTGGTAGCGGTCATTGAGCCATTAGGATTGCGTCTAAGGACATATCCATCAGCCCACGCTGCTAAGGTCTTGGTTTCTCCTGATTCCTTGCTCTGCCACATATTCTGTGGAGGGAGTGGAATGCCGTTGAAGGTGGAGCCTAACCACATGGGTTTTAATTATGGCTTTCGCTATTTAAGTTTCACTCCAGAGGATGAGGTATGTTTTTATCACCCAGCGTCCAACGAAGTGTTTTAACTACTCCTTGCAAAGCCTTGAAATTACGAGCATGAAATACCCATTCCTTGCTTTTAGGGCGGTATTGAGACATCTTGAGTTGGTGGAAATTAAGTTTGCGTTCCGCCTTATCCAACATAGCCTCAATTTCTTCCCAGTTCCTCTCATAAGAGAAGTGGTTTGAATCTTGATGGTCGCTCATTTCTGCCATGAATCTGTGGTCTATTTTCACCTATTTAAATATTTGGTTTTTATTCAATGAATAAAGACTAAATAGGGTTCTACTTGATAAGTTCAAACAAGTTCAAGAAAGGTTATAGCCTGTCCGTCATTACCAGTTGAATTTAATCACAGTTCCAACGCATCGGGGATTCCATCACCGTCATCGTCCGAGTCAATGTAATCTTCTACGCCATCGTTATCGTGGTCAAACTGACCCGTGTTATCGTTGCCGTCATTGTTCTCAAACCAATCGGATAGTCCATCATTGTCATCATCTGAATCAGAAGCATCCCAAATGTTATCGTTATCGTGGTCGTATCTGTAAGCACTCCACGCACCTCCGATTTCATCAACATCAAGAATGTTGTCGTTATCGTCATCAGTATCTACGCTATCATTAAGTCCGTCATTATCATGGTCACGACTTGCATCCGAACCATTGTCATAGAAATCTTTGTAATTGTCAATTCCATCATTATCAATGTCCAAGTCAAATCGGTCTTGAATACCGTCATTGTCGTGGTCGTAAATGTTGGTGTTATCGTTTCCATCATTAACTTCTTCAGAATCGTTGATGCCATCGCCATCATCGTCATTATCTTCGGCATCGTCTATGCCGTCATTATCATGGTCTTGAGGAGATGAGTCCACATCATCGGGGATTCCATCGTTGTCGTCATCGTTGTCCAAATCATCTGGGATTCCATCACCATCATTGTCATTATCACCGTTTTGGGCTTGGCTATCAAGTTGTTGTCCCTGTTGTTGGGAGTTTTGTTGTCCTTGTTGGCCTTGTTGTCCGTTTTGGGTTTGACCTTGTTGTTGTTGGTTTTGTCCGTTGTTGTTTTGACCGTTCTGTTCCTGTTGTTGTTGCTCGGACTGTTGGCCGCCTTGCTGACCACCCTGTTGTTGTTGGCCTTGACCGTTATCTTGTTGTTGGCCTTGTTGTCCTTGCTGGCCTTGCTGACCTTGGTTGCCCTGTTGTCCAGATTGCTGGCCTTGTTGTCCAGCCTGTCCTTGTTGTCCTTGTTGTCCTTGTTGGCCTTGCTGACCTTGCTGGCCTTGTCCTTGACCTTGACCTTGATTCTGTCCTTGGCCTTGCCCTTGTCCTTGTCCTTGACCTTGACCTTGGCCTTGACCTTGCCCCTGTCCTTGTCCTTGTCCTTGGCCTTGTCCTTGTCCTTGTCCTTGACCTTGACCCTGACCCTGACCCTGACCTTGGCCTTGTCCTTGACCTTGACCCTGACCTTGGCCTTGTCCCTGTCCTTGGCCTTGGCCTTGGCCTTGGCCCTGACCTTCGCCTCCAGCATCGGATTCTCCTCCGCCTTCTGTTCCACCATTGCCAGAACCTGCATCAGATTCTTGGAAATCGGGGTCATAAGCGTCTGGGATTCCATCTCCATCCGAATCGGAGTATTCTCCATCATTCGGGTCATTAGGGAAGGCATCTGTGTTATCAGGTTTGCCATCACCGTCTGTATCGGCGTTGTTGGGGTTAGTTCCTTGTGCGTATTCTTGGGCGTTGGTTAGACCATCGTTATCTGGGTCTGCGTTTCCATCGCCACCGTTAGTTGGATTTAGACCATTAGCGACTTCCCAACCATCTGGGAGTCCATCACCGTCTGAATCTGCATTGTTCATGTTAGTTCCTGCATTTTGTTCTTCAGAGTTAGTTAAACCATCTCCGTCCCAATCAGCCCCACCATCGGAGGGGTCCAATGGGTCAGAACCATCGGCGGTGACTATACCTGCACTCATAGCAAGCATAATAGCGGTCAAAATTGTAAGCATCGTATTTTTGAATTTGTTATTTTCTTTCATAGTAATCTGTTCCATTAAAGTTTGTTCATAGGGAACCCGCTGTTCCCTCTACTAAAAGATAGTGTTTTACTCCTATTTAAGATTTCGCTCCCTGCGAACCCTATTGCATCAATCGGTAATCAGCACATATTATTGTTCTTCATCAAAATATTCGTCTATAAAATCATCAATTTGATTTTCTAAATTTTCAATTCTTTGTTGTATATGATTATTCTGGGTCTGCAACTGTCTTTTTACAACCATGCCTTCTTGGGTGTTAGGACACTCTGTAATAAGATGTTGTATTTCCAAAAAGAGATTGAGTAAAAAGGAATAATCCTGTGAGTGGTCTGCTTCTGATTGTTGAATCCATTTTATTAAGATTAGGGCTTCCTCTAACTTGTCCATATTTTGTTGTAATTTCTTTAACTATTTGAACTTAGTCGTGATTACAAGGAGTGCGCTAACTCAAATGCTTTAGCATTATCGGAAGGATAGTGGAGTCCTACACTTACACGAGCATGGGCAATTCTGCGGGCTATTCGGTAAAAAGATAGGGTATGCAAGGGGTATTTCTTAGAAAGGTGTAGGGCGATTAAGTATGATTGAAATGTGTGTCCTGATGGGTAAGCAGGAGTTTTTGCTGTTTCTGATGGTTCGGGAATTATTTGGGAATTAACTTGTGCGGGTCGGGGTCTATTGTAATAAGTTTTGTGAGCCATGACCAATGGAAAAGAATCCTTAATAATTTCTGCTAATTTTTCAGGGTCATATTTTAAATTATGATTTTCTAAATATTGGATAAATGCTGCACGAGGAGATTCATCGGTGAGTAAAAAATATTCCTTGTCAGGAGTTTTCATGGCTTGAAGCACAGATTTAGATTCCTGATAAGAATCTGGGTGGAATTGAGGCTTAGGCTCTGGTGTGGATAAATACCTATCGTTCACGATTACGACCCCAAATGTAATCTTTTCCTTTTTTTCTCCAATAGCCTGACTTTTTGCGGGCATTTTTATCGGGTTTAAAACGATTTAGATTATGGCGGGTAAGTGGGGCCTCAAATGAATCTACTGGCTCCAAAGCAATGTATCCGAAATTGCCCACCAAGAAACATTGTCCTGTTTCGGGGTCGCAAACCACATCAGAAACACTGGTGGAGCGATAGCCATCAGAAGAACTTCCTAAATTGGAAATTGTAGTGGAATTTTTATGCCACGAATCAGAAATATTCTGGGTAATAGAAAAGGGTGCATAACCGCCTAATACTTCGGCTACTAATTCATATTGGCTCAAATCTACTTTTTCTCCTGCATTTCCGCTCATAAAAGCCCGAACATGATTTTCAGGTAAATCTTCTATGGGGTGGTGATAAATCAACCAAGAATCTGCATCTGGGAGTTCTGCTTTATCTCCTACTGTGAATTTTTGGGTGGTGTTTTCGGCCTCAAATACTACTTCATCAAAATCAGAACTTTCCACTTCTAAAGCAAAAGAAACATTCAAGATTCGGTCGCTGGGATTAAATTCGGACTCAAAATGAACCAATTCTCCATATTTTTCCATAACTGATTCCATATCAGAAATGAAATCGTTATAATTTTCCTCGGCTCCAAATGATAAATTTCGGGAATCGGCTAAAGGTTGGGCGCATCCTCCATCACAAGCCCAGATTTCTCCTACTAATTGGTCGTCTTCATCATACAGTCCAAAGGCTTGAGGAGATTCATCGCCACACAACTGACATATTTTCGGAAGTTCTGTGATTTCCAATGGTGGGGGTGCGGGGGAGGTTCGTGCTCTTTCTAAGGCTTGGGCTAATTGTCCTTCTGGGTCACCGCCCCAATTTTCTGCCTCAAAATCTTCCGAAGAGTCGTCCTCAAAATCTCTAATTGCTTGAACTGCCTTGCGATTGTTGTTGATAATTGCTTGAACTATTTGTCTTATTTCAGAATTGGAATCTTTTTGGAGTTGGTCAATTTTTTTCTTGGGAATTCGGCGGGTGAGTTTCCACATCAGTTCCATATCTCCATAGTCATCTTCGTATTTATCAAGGGGTTGAAGATTAAAATTCCAACCGTAGATGGAATAGAGTTGAATATAAACGGCTAACTGACCTGCTCCCCAATTATCAGAGCCAAGGTCATCTCTAAGATACCTAATAAGGTCTATTACGGTAGGAATGTTGCGAGGAATTGATGCGCTTGCGCTATAAACTTCATTATCGTCTTCCATGGCGGTAGATTTGATACTAACTGTATTTTTATTGACTCGGATTTTGTTAATCATATCATCATAACCAAGTTCATCAAGTTCATCTTGCTTTTCCCCACTAAATAAGTTGTTGAAGCCCCACCAGTAACTTACTTCATCTACAATCTTGTCTAACTCCTTAGTATTTTCTAAGAGAGTGTGTCTGGGGCTAATTGATTTGGCATAATAACGAACCATGGCAGAAGTCCATGTTGGGTCGGTAGAAGTGCGGAGTATTTTTTGAAGTTGAGGGTAAGTTAAATCTATTTCATAATTGTTGAAATCAGGGCTCTCTAAAAACTCACGAAACCACTCTGGGTAATAGTTAGTTTCTAACTCATTAGATTCTAACCAGTTGGTAAATGATTTTACACGAGAAAATCCGTATTGGTTAATGAATGAAATGGGGTCTATTTCACGGGGATAACGAGCAATACAATCACTCAACATCTGCATATATTCATTATGGAACTTGCTCCTCATAATATCGCCCTCAATATTTTCTAAAATTCTCGGCTCTGATTTCCTTGCGGGTGCGGGCTTCTTTAGGGGTGATGTTTTTATCACGCTTCATTTTGCGAAGTGTTTCGGAAACTGGTTTGCCTGACATGGTGCGAACTCGGGAATTAATTTGCTCGGCACTCCAATCATGTTCGTCTACATCTGAATCAGTTTCATAATTCAAATCTGCCAGCCAATTATAATCAACTGTTCCTGTGACATTGATGGGTAATTCTACTTCAATATCTACATCCATGGAATCTGAATCGCTTTCTCCATCTTCTAATGGTAGAGATGCGTCCACAGAGGTTCTAATGGCATCTATTACCTCATCATGTAATTCATCAGATACGGTGCTGTTGTCTAAATCTATATCTCCGACCTCTAAATCAGAAGTATAATCTGAAGTGATATTAAAATCCTCACGCTTATTACGAGTTTGTTGTTTCTCACCAACATCTAAACTGTCCGATGGCCCCTCTGCATTGAACGCTTCTATAGTGGACAATATATCTTTTTTAAGAGTTTCTGGTGTGTATTTACCATTAGCAACATCGGTTATAACTTCAATTGCTTCGTCAAGTGTAGAATCGCTGCCCAACCAAAATTCGGTATTCTCGTAAGTGATGGTGAAGGGGACAGAAGAATTTTTTACTGCTCGCTTAAACTCCTCGGTTACAATAGAAGTTTCACAAACAGGACAATAAAAGTAATCTTCGTGGAACTGCATTGAGTCTCCACAACACATCATATCTTGCTTTTCGGCTCGCTTTCGCTTTGAAAGTCCGGGTGTGCCATCCATGGGTGTCCAATTTGCCATTTCTCCAAACTCCATTGGGTCTTGAACGGGGGCAGAACCCTCTTCTGAATAGAAATTTCTGTCTTTCCCGAGTAGTGCTACTCCAGCGACTGAGGCTGCAGTAATGGCTGTAATAAAATATCCGAAAGATTTAGGACCGGGCATTTTACCAGATTGCGTATCGGCTAATACCTTAGTGGAAAGATAAACTCCAGAGCCTATCACAAATCCGATAATAGGGGTAAGTAGGTTTCTCATACAGTTTTATGAGGCTTCCCGCTATTTAAGTTTGATTGTAAAAACGAAAATTGATGTGGGCTGATAGATTTAGACTCAAGTATTAAATTTTTAATGTGGGTGAGGTGTTCTTTTTCCTCTGCTTTGAATGCGATTCCACAAAATTCACATTTGGGGTGCAAAATGGTATTGTGTGTTTGGCAACTAAGGCAGGTTGAAAAATTAATGGGTTGGAGCAAACCTATGAATGGTTTGGGTGGTTGTATCCAGTTGATAACATAAAATTTCATCGTGCATCCCGTTCTTCTGCATGGTGTTTGCGGTGGCAACTAACACACAGAAGTTCTAAGGTGTGGGCTTTTGCCAACAAATCATCCCACGCATAATCGGTAATACTCTTATGGCGGGATTGTTTATACGAGGGGTCGGTGTGGTGGACATCCAATAAAATTCGGTCGTCTTCTCCACATCGTTCACACTTCCCTCCCAAACGATTGAGAATCCATGTTTTCTTATTAACCCTAAGATTTCTCTTGTTTTCTACTGCCTTGCCAACAAGATTACGAGATTGCTTATTTTCTGCATACCACTTCTTATTATATTCTTTCATATATTGCTTTTTCTTCTCTGGGTCGGAATAGGGCATAACCTTGATGGTTGCGTCCTCCTATTTGAATCTATGTCTTCAAGACCTATCATTCTTGAGTGCTTCTTTGATTCCCGGAATGTTGAAAAAGTTCTTAGCATCAAAACTTTTTTCTAAGGTGGCTCCAGTTCTCGGGGCTCCCAATTTAGAATCAGCCCCAATTTTTTGTTCACCTCGTCCAGCCTTAACTTGGTCTTGATGAGCCTTGACAATATCTGCATTGGTTAATTGTGGGCCTAACTGCGGGTGTTGCAAAGAGAATGCTTTTTTCCTCTCTTTTTCTGCAGCCATAGCAGCCAAAATGTCTATATTAGTTGTCATGCTATCAATCATCCATCTATAATGCCGAATAATCCTGTGAGGTTATCGGGGGGCAATTGTTGGAAATTTTCTACAATTGGATTGGTGATATTTGGAGTAGTAGTGGTGGTGATTTGAGCAGGTTGTATAGTGGCTACGGGCGTAGTAGTAGCAGGTTCTGATGGTGTTAATGAAATTAGAGGGGTGGCTACTACCTTGGTTAAAATGTCTTCTGGTAATCGCCAAGCCCAATTAATAATAAACTTGTTCACTGGCTTATTCCTCTTTTTCACTGGCTTGTTCCTCTGATACGGTGTAGGTGAGGTTCTGCTACGAGAAGTTGAACTGGAAGTGGTGGTGGCGGTGGGGGCTGGCTGTGTTAGAGTAGATGGGTCAATTAAATTTGAAGGGGGCGTGACTCCCTCTTGTTCCCATAACTGGAGTCGTTGTTCATTAGTCACTACAGGATTATTGAGGTAAGCAACAATAGCATTACTGGGTTGGTTAGAAGCCCAGCCAGTGCCGTGCGTTGCAGGATTGTAATTTGGACTTCTTGCCATATCACATCACCGCTGAGATACCTAAAACGCTTCCTAAAATTCCGGGGAGAATCATCATAACTATTTGCCACCAACGACTTTTAATCTTTTCAATTTCGCTGGCGGTAGAAGATACAGATTGTTCCAATAAGGCTAAACGAGTTTGCATGGGTGGTTGTCCGTTGCCATCAATAACAACCTTCATTAATTTTTGGAGGTCTTCTTTATGAGATAATGATTCATTGGCTAATCTTTCTAAATGTAATTCGGTGGACTTAGTGTTATCTACTAAGGCTTCTAAAAGGGTTTCCAGATGTGCTGCCATTTCTTTAGCAGTTTGAGCATCATTATCTTTGCTCACGATTCATCCCTCGCACGAGTTCCAAAACACGGAGGGCCAATCTTTCAACACATTGGTTTTGATGGATACCATGATGCAAACACACTTCTATACTATTGATGGAATCATTAGTTCTTTGTATAAGTGACTCAAGGTGATAGGACTCCATGCTAATAATGATGTGCGTCAGATACTTAAATTTTCTCTTCTGACATCAGCGTTTCAGTTGCTTCCGTTGCGTCAGTTGCGTCAGATGTGCTATCTGATACGAAATCAATCTGACAAACATCAGTATCACAGAATCTTTCCACGACTACCTCTTCACCCTTGATTCTTCCAAAAGAAAGTTTTCCAAGAGATGCTTTCATATCTTCATAGGTTTTTTTATCAATAGATTCATAAGGCATTTGAGGGTAGGCTCCTAATTCTAATTTTGGTAAGAATGAAACTCCTTTCAGTTGATATTGATAAATATCTAAGGCGGCGGCGATTTGGGGGCCTTCTTTTTCAGGGTCAAATGTGACGGTGCAAGAAACTTGATTATCGGCCCAATAGCGTTGTGCCAAGGCTGCAATAGAAAGTTGTTCCCACATGGACACCTCATCTACGGTGCGGACACCTGCTCCAACATCCACAGGAATTTCTACTACCAGAGTGGTATTTTCGCTGCCAAAGGCAGGTTCAATTTTGTATCCTGCTTTTTCCAATGGTGCAACGAGGTTAGAATCTTTGCCTAATCTCATACGGCGAATGTAATAACGAGATTCAGGGAAGTGAATTCCGGGGGTGGCTCCTGCCAAAAGACTAACTGTGCCTGATGGTTTGATAGAAGTGGTTTTGATAGACCGAGGAATTGCCATCCAATCCGAATATTCTTTGTCTAAATCTTGAATGTGTTCATAGCCTTCGTCCATCCATTGTCGCAATTTACCAATGCCACGATTAGCAATAAATTGGGCGATACCACTCATGGAACATCCGATACGGCGGTTGCGAAGCATAACACGGTTGGTTTCAGGCCAATGGGTTTTACCCAATGTCACGGTCTTGGCATAAAGATAAGCATATTTGAGTGTGGTGAGGTAATCATCCAGAGAATCATGATTATTGGGGAAGGTTTCAACTAAACAACACAATTCATAGGACTCTAAGGTTTGTTCTAAACAAGGATTGCCTCCCATGGCTCGGTGGTCTTTGAAATTAGGTGCGTCAGCCATGCGTCCAAATTCTCTCATATTTTCTAACCAAGCATATCCGGGCTCGCCATTGTATCTGACTCTTTCTGCAGAAGGCTCATAGTTCATACCAAGGTCGGCAAAAATTGAATTGTTAGATGTCCAACCATATTCGGCTCGGTGAGGATTGACCTCATAATTTTTCAAATCAAGATATTCATCATTATCTGGCTCTCCAAATACAATTTCTGCGGTTCGGCGCACATTTCCTGCTACCACACACTTACCAATAAGATTCATGATGTCTACAATAGAGGTAATAGAGATGGGTGCGCCAATTTCGGCTCCCAAAATATCACAGACTCTTTCGTGAAGTTCTACCAATGGTTGTGGTCCAGAAGATTCTCCTCCAAAGCCACGAATTGGGACTCCTGCCTCACGAATTCCAGAGTAGTCAAAAATTATGGGTGCTGTGCCGTAAGCATAACAATCCAACAATAATCTAAGGGAATCAACCCAACCCTCTCGGGTATCTGGAATAACAAATGTTTCGGCTTTGCGGTTTTCGGCTGGGCCTTTAAGAATCATGGTGCCAGCACCTTTAGTGTCAAAGCCAACTCCTACCCCTAACATAGAAGCATCCATGAGGAAACAGAATGGTTTAGAAAATTCATTGCTCATAGAGCGTGTGGAAACGAATGCACAATTATTAAGGGCTGCAAACAAACCTCTTTCTTCGGTAATAGGTGTTCCCATAGCCCACAAACCTCGGCCCGGTGGCAAGAATTTCATGTAGAAAATTCTGCGATACATTTCTTGGGCTGAATGTTGGGCTTTCCAAGCATTCCAACCCAATCCATTCGCCTCAATATGTCGCTTTTGCATATTAAAAGTGCCTTCTACAACACGGGTGACTGTTTCAAACCATTGCTCATTTTTGCCATCGGGCTTCAAACGAGAATAGGTTCGGTTATAGACCAATTCTCCCAGTCCATTAAAACCGAAAGGTGCTTTCTTTCTTTTAAATTTGTCTAAGAAATTCTGGCTCAGTTGGAAAGGATTTTTATCTGTCATTAAGTTCACGCCCATGGAATAGTTGTTGGTCTGTTTCATCTATTTAAGATTGATGTTTCAGGCCATGCGTTTGATGTTTTGGTTGTGTTAGATGTTCTCAATCACTTGATTCGGCGGAAAATTGTAGGCCCTTGTGAACCGTTGGGGCGGACCACGATAAAATCAGAATCGTTTTTTAATTTAGCGGCTAAACTTCGGTTAGTAGGGATTTCTTTTCTACCCAAAGTCACCATGCGGTCAATGACGGTTTTAGCGGTAATTTCTTCTTCTATCAATACCAAAGATTTGGCGGCTTCATAACTGGTTGGTTTGCTTCTTCTCAAGAAATCACATCCTCGGGGCTACTAACCCTGTATATTCTACACCTTCGTAGGGTGTCCATGTGAATTGTAAGGGACAACTGCCTGTGCCACCGCACATAGCAACTTCTTCTTTGGTTGAAGCAGCGATACAAGCATTGATTTCTGATGCGGTATATAGTTGGGTAGTGGTAAATTCTTCTTCACACTCCATTTCCAAATTAGGATTCCATGAAATTATTTCTTCGGCATCAAGAGTTTGCCAAACCATTTTCTTTTCTCCGACTCCAATTTGTAGAATGGGAATTTTGTCCAGTGTTTTGATATAATCTTTGATTTCTTTAGCGGAGGAAACGGTGGTGTTCCATTCATAATCAAAATCAGGAATGGCTCGCAAATCATAAACCAAATCAATTTTCTTCAAACGAATGGCTCTTTCCATGTTGTTAGCCAACAAAGCAAACTTGTTGTCTTTGTAGGAAATCTTCAGTTCATCTTTAGTGGTGAGGCTGGTGGTAATGGCCTTGAGTTTGCTTAACTCCACTGCTAAACGATGTTTTTCGTTGCAGGTATAACTTTCAAAGGCAGCGGGAACTACTTTGAGTCGCAACATTTTGGCTCTGATAGAGTCCACTACATGAACTGTGAGGCCATCTTTGGAAAAATCTAAGATGCAATCTTCGGTGATGGACTGCAATCCTTTGAGAATGTTTTTCATCATAGATACAGAAATAGAAGCCTCTAACATAACATGATAATTGTGTTGCGACCTATTTAACACTCGCCATCTTATTGAGAAATTTCTTATTTTTGAATGTGTCTTGCTTATTAACCATCGTGTAATTGTAAGTGTAGTTGATGGGTCGGAACAAACGATATTGAATCTTGTAAAATCCTGTTTTGATGACCTCATAACTGCAACCATCAATGGCTCGCACCCAATTTTTGAACTGGGATTTAGCATGACCACGGATGGAGGTTGGATGTTTGCTAAGGCGGTCTTGGTGATAATCGCTCATGATTCTGACGGAAGCCAAATCAAAAACCTGTTGGTATTTGTATAGGGTGGGTTCAGGGGTATAAAAGTCGGCATCATTTTGCTTTTTTGACCTGCTCTCATCTTGCTGAAACTGACGATAGGCTGCTTTCATTTCTTTGTATAGTGGAAGGGATTCTCCATTTTGTTTGGCAATATAGACACGGTGTTCCCAGTCTTGATTAGAGTTTTGTTGAATGACTTGCACCCAAAAATCATTGCCGTTGCTACCAAATTGGAAAGCAGAAAATTGAACCAAATTCTTGACACGGATGTTGTCTTGTTCAGGCCATGTGGGGTTGAAGCCGTAAAACATAGTCCCTGCAACTTTAGCCATCCTAAGATATTAGGTGGTCTACCTATTTAAAATCTACTCTTGTTGAGGCTGATAATCTATGGGGCAAGTGTTAATTCCTCCGAGGCGGTAAAAGGGACACCAACCGAATGCGGAAGTGAGGACTCCCCATGCACCCCAACCCAAAAGTGCTAATTCCCAATCACTACTGGCAATAAAATCTATGATGAGGAGTGTGATTCCTGCCATCAGTCTAATGATGCGGTCTGTGAAACCGAGATTCATAAAATATCACCTTTTCTCTTCGGCCTTGCTAATGATTACTTTGGATTCTGCGCCCTTCCAAGGTGTGCGAATAAATGTATCTACTGCATTCCATGTGGCTCCTTTTGCCACTCCTCTTTCTGGAGCATCCTCCCAATTTTCTACAAAATCTTGGAGATTATCATAATTTTCGTAAATCTTTTTAGCGGTGGCTCTACCCACACGAGGGATTTGTTCAAGCATGGCATGATGTTTGTTTCTGCTGCTGGTCACGACAGTTGTGGGTCTAACTAAGGTATTAACTGTGCCATCTTTGACTCGTAGAGAAAGGCTACGAACATAACGGATGGTTTCCTCTAAGGAATCAGTATAAACCACAGGACATACCTCTACACTCATGCGATTGAAGAAGGTTTGTAATCCCTTGATGCTATCCATATCAGCATAGACTTCACTCCATGAGCCTTCAATGAGTAAAATATATTTGTCGCAATTTTCTACCATTCTGGAAATCTGTTCCTGAATTCTTTTACTGCTCCATGATGAATAAGCATCTCCCCAAGTTTTTCTTTCAATAGTCCAACGCTTGCCGTCATCGTTTTCAATTACAATGTCGCCTTCGGGTAGATTGACAATATCGGCATTAAGCAACATCTGGAAGGATGCCTTGGTGTTATGTGCTTCTTTGGAGTCAATCAGAATCTTCATGATTGTATTAGCCTCCACCACCTATTTGAACTCTCTCATTCCACTTATTGATTGTATAGTGGTCTTCAGGATTAGCAGAATGGGTTTTGATAGATTGGAGATTTCCTTCCCAATCATAATAATAGACTTTGTTAATACCTGCGGCGCAAATGGCTTCCATACAATGTGAACAGGGTTTGCTCATACGGTCGTCATCTCCACCATGTCCTCCAAAACGAAACAACCACAGGTCTGCTCCTTCGGCTCCATTCTTTTGCCAACGAAGTTGCCTAAGTGCATCCATTTCTGCATGGATAGAAGAGCCTCGGTATCCTCGTTTATTGACTCCAGTAGCCACAACTGCACCCTTGCGAACCACAATGGCGGTCATTGGTGAGCGACAGGTAGAATTATGAATATTTCTCTTGCCTATGCGCCTAAGACGCATTTCCCTCTTGGGGCGGGAAGACATAGTTATCACCCCTCCTGCACAGCCGTAATGTGAACTGACCAGCCACAACCACATTCATAGAATTCGCCTCGCAAAGAGGCAGATTCGGGGTTGAACTTAGTTCCGCAAGCCTGACATTTAATCTTGGTCTTCGTCTTGGTTTGCATCAAAGGTCACCTGCTTGCCCGAAACCTTGTCGTCCAGATACTGTTGATAAAGTTCTGAACCCAAGGATGTGTGCTGGCCGTTTGTGAGGACTACATCAATAGAATCTCTCCATAACATAGACATAGTGTAAAATTGTGATAAAAGAGCGTTAATGCCTTTGTGTTCCATATCTGCTCCGGGTCTGGTATCTTCAATAAACCTCATTAGTAGGTTTTCGTCTATGGTGAATTCTATCTCCATGATGATTCATCATGGGCTCTACCTATTTAATATTTCTCTCAAATAGGACAGGGCAGAGTAATCAACTTAAGGTTGGTTTGAACTACTTCACTATAATCTTTGACTTGAAAGTTAAGTCGCAGAGTGGGAATCTCGGTAGCCAAGGTTTCATAATCTTGATAATCTATAATTCGGGTTTTGCCTCTTTCTAAATCTCGCCAATGCGTTCCAAATAATTCTACACATTTAGTTTGAGTATATTCTTTTTCTTTTCTCCAATTTTTCAAAATGGCGGAAATGGATTCTAAAGCAGTTTCAGAAGAGGGCTCATACCACTTGAATCCATTGGTTTCGGGACTAATGAGGAGGTCTTTACCAAAAGAACTAATAATTTCTGCGGCTTTTTTGGGTCCGATGTTTGGAATGCCTGTGATGCTATCGCTGGTATCACCAATAATAGATTTGAACAACACAAAGGAATCTAAAGGAATTCCAAGGTCTTGAGTGATTTTATCTCGGGGTATCTCGGAAACAAAATTATGAATACGAATTCTGGGGTCCCAAGAAAATAATTGGTGTAGGTCAGAATCTCCAGAAAATACCCAGATGGTATCATCAGGACCTAATTCTGGGTTAGCGATGGCTTCTTGAACCTTAATCGCTATCACATCATCGGCTTCAGCATCTTCTTGATAATAGGAAATCCAATTTCTTCGCAAATCATCGGTATCAAAATGAAGGGATTGTAAGTGTTCTCGGAAATCATGAATTTCGTGGGTGGCAGCAGAATAGGATTCGGCCTCATAACCCATTTTTATGGCTCGGGCAGATTTGTAAGAATTTGATAGTGTTCCTCTTTTGCTACGACCCTTGACTCCATCCCAGCACATATGGACAGGTTGATTTTTAGAAACATAAAATCCTACTTGACGCATACGAAATTCCAAATATTTCATATCCGAAATAATGGCTTTTCTTTGAGCCTGAAAGAAATTGGCTTTGCTTCTACGGCCTTGAGCCATAAGCCTTCTCATTTTAGTGAGGCTGCCTCTGGGTCCCCAATGTCTGCCACGGCGACCGATAAAAAACCCTGCATCAACGAAAGCAACCTGCATACAACAAGTTATGATGTTGGGAAGTATTTCAATCTTCTGGAGTATCTATATTTCGGACACGAGGAATTAAATGATAATGAGTATCAGATGAATAGAGATTATCCGATAAATTTTTGATTTCTCCTACTTTAAAAATTCCAACATAATGGCTAATTTCCCATACTTCAGGGTAGTCTTGTCTACGAGATAAATTATGGGGTAATAAGAATTCACCTTCTTGGTTAATACAAAGATAGGGGTGCGTGGCAACTTCTTGACGACATAGCAAACTACTGCTTGAATTTTCCTCAAATATTTTTTCTATGTTTTTAACCTCCTGCCAAGTTCGCTCAGGATATGTCAGATAAAGCAAAACAATGGTATCCGTGGATTTTAACTGCAACGACTCTGCCACAAATTCCATGAATTCTTTTGGTGTAGATTTATCGGTGGCATTTTGTGGAGGTCTTTTAACAGTAATCCAGCCTAATTCTTTTCCTTGCTTTAATAAATCTTCGTCATCGGTGGCTAAAATGGTTTGCTGGGCTAACTCCAAAGGAATTATTTGGGCTGTGTGTTCAAAAAACTTTCGGTTCTTGAAAGGAAGTCCCTTGGAATTTCTACGGGCAGGGATTAGATAATATCTCATACTAATTCATCCATTCTTTTGGTTTTATCGCAGATAAACAGGTCATAAGCGGGCTTACCCATTCTTAAATCATGATACTTTACGCCCCATTTTTTGAATTGTGATTTGGTTAAATCATACCAATCAATTCCTGTGATGGTGCCTCGGGCGGTCCAATAAATAATGGTGTTTCCTGAATCAAACATTTTGTTCATCAATTCAATGGCTTGATTATTGGGTTTTGCCAAAGTATAATCTAAATCTTCTAAAGGCTCATCGTAATAACAGATGGTGTCATCAATGTCCACATAAATTATTTTGCTCATTACTCTCCCCTCAAGGATTTCCTTTTTGATAATTCAGAATCTAATAATTGACGAGGGCCGCTATCACCTTCGGCTTTTTCAATATCTCTGATACCCTTTACTAATTTAATAAGCCCGATATTTTCAATGCTGGCTAACTGGTCACTCCCCCACATGGAACGGTCTAAAGTAATATGTCTTTCTACCCACTCCGCTCCCATAGCGACCGCTGCAAAGGTTGGCACTAATCCATATTCATGTCCGCTATATCCAATCTGAGTATCTGGATATTTTTCTGCAAGATGATGAATATATTTGAGGTTAAGTTCTTCAATAGGTGATGGATATGTGGAATTGGTGTGCATGACTACATCGGGTTTTCCTTGCTCCATGGCTTGCTCTATTTCTTTCTCCGTAGACATTCCTGTGGAAATAATCAGGGTGTCAAAAGACTCTCGTGCATAATTTAATAATTCAATATTAGTAATCAAGGCAGAGGGAATTTTAGCAATAGAGCAATATTGTTTCATAAAATCTACGGAGGGTATATCCCAAACAGAAGCAAACCATTCAATTCCTTTTTCCAAGCAATATTGGGATATTTCTTGATATTCTTGATGATTAAATTCTAATTTGTGTTTGTAGTCAATGTATGGAATTTTACCCCATGGTGTTTCCCTTAACTTTTGTTTCTGTTCTGAGGGGACACAATCTTCTGGTGAACGCTTTTGAAATTTGACATAATCACAACCTGCCAAATAAGCCATGTCAATTAATCTTTTGGCTAATTCTAATGAACCATTATGGTTGATGCCGATTTCCGCAATTATTTTTCTTTTCATGTTATCGCCTCTAAAATACAAAGGTGGAATGCCCACCGTCAAAGTTAATGGTGACACCATTAAGATAGTGAATTTGATTTTTAACAATTACTCCAACGAACTTTCCTAATTCTTGGGGTTCGGCGGCTTTGCCGTAGGGTAGGGTAGCCTCAAATGCTTCCATATCATCTACTAATCCTTCTAATCTTTGAGTTTTAATTGGTCCGGGTGCAATGTTAATGCAAGAGATACCATGTTTAGCATATTCCTTGCTCAAAGATTTTAGGATACTACTGCTGGCGGCTCGGTAGGAATTAGAAAGAACTAAATTGTCATTGGGTTCTTTTATGTTGAAAGAACTGATAAGGAAGATATAGCCATTATCTGCTATTTTTAGATTTTGAAGCAATAGACAAAATCCTAAGAAAAGTTGGTTGTGATATTTGAGCCATTCTTCTAAAGTAATTTCAAAAAAGGATTTGGCTGGTGGCCCTCCCGTGTTCAATACTAAAACATCAATAGGTTCTGATTGGTGCTTGATAAATTCTTGAACACTGTCTATATCAGAAGTATCCACAATTTTTCTATTGGTGACCTCAATATCACAAAAAGTAGACAATTCATCGGCAATGGCTTTTCCGATACCTTTGGTGCCTCCTAAAATTAGTGCTTTCATGTGGACATCACCTTTAATTTTTGAACTACGGAATTAATTTGAGAAAGAGGAATCGCATGGTCGTGGTCGGGGTAAATGGTATCTTCTGCTCGGACATATAAAAGAATATCGGTTGGTGAATATTTTAGGGCTCTTTTAACATCTGCTAAATCTACGGAATGATTTCCATAAGCAATGGGGAGGTGGTATCGGTCTTGCATAATCTGGATTTGAGATGGTTCTGTATTTCCAGAAAAGGAAGTATAAATCAAGGTTAATCTTTCAGGAGATGATAATGCTTTGACCCTTTGCTGAATTTGTTTAGGTGTGTCTAATCCTGCGGAAAGAAGAAGTGGTTTATCACTATGGGTCAATAAATACTCTATAATTTGACTCTGGAAATGAATGCTTAATACTTTGAAAAAATCTACTTGTTGGGAAATGAAAAAATCTGCATCATCAGTTTCATAAACCACTATTCCAAATTTTTTTCCCGAATTTTGAACTTTTTTGACGGCTTGTGTATAATAATCTCTACTTAGTTTGTAATTTTTCATTTCGGGGCTGGGTGGGTTATCATAAAAATCATTTTCCCTAATTTGAAAGGTAATGGCATCTACTTCGGTATTCAAGAGGCTATCAAGGTATTTATCTGCCAAATTGGGATTTCCCAAATGATTTAGACCTATTTCTGCAATTATCATTCATTCACCTCTATTTGATATTCAATATTATGATTTCTAAATAATTTTGCTACTTCATGTATCATTGTATAGGAATCAGTGCTTTCTTCTCTTTGTTGGCATTGTCGGGCGATAGAACCCTGAGCGTGTTCTGTGCAGATGCGACTTGGTATTCCAAAATTAAAGAAATAACTCATCCTATCCAGAGTGAATTCCTGTGGTGGATTAGTCATACCTTGGTGTAATAATCTGGCATCAAATATGATTAAATCTCCTGATTCTGTTGCCAAATATCTTTCTGTTCCTTGTTCGGCAGGAGATAAATGAGATGTGGGTTTAACAGTGAGTCCCATTTTATTTTCAGGAGTGCAATCTTGTAGGTAAAGAGCAAAACGATAATTGGTGTATGGTTGGTCATTATCCCAAAAATTTGTGGAGGCATACTTTTGATAGGGTGGATTTAGGTGGTCACGATGCCAACCCACCGTCCATCTATTCATCTGCAAATCACTGTTGTGGCAATAACATAATTCTTCGCTTTGGAGAATTCGGCGCAAATGGAGAAAAAATTGGGAATTCAAAATAGTATTCCATGCAGGAAACAATTCAGGTTGATTAATCGCATCAGGGATTGCTTGAACTCGGTTTTCTAAAGAGGTGTGTCTTATTAAAGAATACTCACCCATTCCTTGATTAAGATATTTCAAAGAGGTTTCTCTGATTTTCTCCATCTCCGAATCTGTGTATAGATTTTTAACAACAGTATATCCTAATGTATCCAATTCCCATTTTCTTTTTATTTGAGTCATGTAGGGGTCAGTTTTGATTCGTTCATCTCGGAGTGTTAAAAACCATTGGAATTGTTCTTGGGGGTGGTGAGTAATTGGTCCTCCTCCGCCATATTTTTTCCACAATTCGGGCTCATATTGTTGGTTGTGCGGGGGAGAATCTGTTTGATAAAAATCAAAACCCGATAAAAAGATTTCTTGGGCTTCACTGTTAAGTAAATCCATGATTGCTAATGTTCCCATTAGGGCTCCATCGCCTTGAGGAAATAGAATTTTGCTTTGTTCCAGAGTTTGAGGGTTGATGAGGGTCGTTTTGCAGTTAAAAGGTGTTCTTTCAAAATATTCCCTGCGAGGGTGTGTTGCTGGATTGCCCACAAATATTTGGAGGTCTTGGGTGAGTTCTGAAGAAAGCAACTCAAGGTCTTCTAATTGTAGTGAAGAATAAATAATGTCGGTGCGATGACCAATTTTTGAACTCATCTCGGGTTTAATCAAGGTGTAATGATTGACCCGAATAATTAAATCATAATTATCTATTAAATCTCCGAATTCAAAGTTATCTAAATAACCTGCTTTGCCAACTAATGCTACCTTTTTGTCTTTGAGCAAATGGTAATAGTCTGGCATCTAATCCCTTCATTACTTATTTTGTCCGATGCGAATAACTGTGATGTGGTCATGGTCGGGCATAAATCTCCATGGGTCCAAAACCACTGAACCTGCAGGGAAATCAAAGGCACGGAAGCAATCGTGTTTAGTTGCTACGAAATAAACTGCGGGCGGGAATGTGGGGAAGAGTTTTCCAACGGTTTCCAAATCTTGAACATGAGGGTCATACATTCGGGCAGAAATTTTTGATTCTTCCAAGAGATTTTTTAGTAAAGTGGCAGGACTACCTACGGTAAGGTTGGTTTCTTCCTTGAAGGCTTGTCCCAAAATTATCACTTCGTTTAAATTATCGTTTCCTTGCAACTCCTCTTTAATCAGGTTGGCTAACCACATGGTTTGCTCTTCCCGACACTTCATCAAGGAATCAAAGAAATCATAAGAGAGGTCTAACTCTCCTGCTAACCAACTCATAGCGATGTTGTCCCTTGGATGACAACCACCGCCATCGCCCATTCCTCCTCGGAGGTAGCGTCCGCTAATAAGGCGTTCTGTGGCAAGACTCATAGCATCGGAAACAGCGTCTACATCTGCTCCTGTTTTGTGGCAAATTTCCATCATGGTGTTAGCAAAAGCAATCTTCATACCAATAAATGTGTTGTATGCAACCTTAATCAATTCTGCTGACTTGATGGTGGTCTTAAAAAATGGTCTATCATGGAGAGTGCGGTAAAAGTTTTCTGCTGTTTGAGCCGCTTCTTCGTCATCAACACCGAACAAAACAAATTCTGGGTTCATGAAATCATTGATGGTAGTTCCCATAGCAATAAAGAAGGGGTTATAGCAGAGTTTAACATGGTCGTTTAACAAAGGCTTGATTTCCCGTTCAATAGTGCCGGGGAGAACCGTAGAAATAATAATTACTACTTTGTCTTGTCCTTGGGACTCAATTTCTTCGGCTAAATCTTGGATTCCTGACTTGAGCCAATCATAGTTAAAATCTACCCGTGATTCTGGAATTCGTGTAGTGCCTTCATACATAGGGTCGTGTGGAGTTTGAATAGGAACAAAGATAATATCTGTATTACGAACTACCCCTGCCATATCAGTCATGGTGATATTGGATTTATCCAATAATTCTTGTGCGCCAACTTCACGATAAGGTAGAATTTTCTTCTCAATATTAGATGCTACTGTTTCTGAAATATCATATCCATAAATGGGATAGCCTTTGTTTTCTACGGCTAAAGCACATGGTAAGCCTAATTTTCCTAATCCAACGAATCCGATAGCGGGAGTCATATATTCAATGGGTCAAATGACCTATTTAATACTATTGAATTAAGAGGCGTTGTTTTTTAGATTTGCCGTGGAATAATGTTGGACAATTTTAAGAGCATCATCTAACATCTGATGCCAAAGGTCATGAAAGTGTTGATTTTTGTCCTCGTGTTCATGGGCTAACATTTCTCCCTCTCTCCATGTAGCATCATCATTATCTCCTGTGAGGTCGGCTCGTAAATGACGAACCAGAATTTCATCTTTAGCATCAATGTATAAAATTGGGTTATGGAAATTATAGGTGGGCTTCCAATTTAGATTAGGAAATATGTGGCGAATGGGTGCTTGATTGGGGGTTGGCTCTCCATTCCAATTACGATAGGCATCACACATTTGTTCTGCTAACATCATCACTACACCCACATAGGTATCATTGTAATAGGAAAGCGAAAAATGTCCCAGAATTTCGTAGTATCTTTTATTCATAATGGGGAATGGTGAGGTAAAGCATTCCATTGGATTGTGATTACTAAACATGGCTTCTTCTCCGACTTGGACCAATAATTGATTTTCACATTCTTCTAACAAAAATAAATCCCAGCAATCACTTAGCATAACCGCATCATCATTCCAGAGAAACAACCATTCTCCCGTGGCAATCTCACAAAGTTCATTGTAAAATATATCTAAGGATTGATAGCCCTTTAATCTGGGTCCCGTGATGATTTTAACATTAGTGTGAAGTGCTTGTAATTCTTCGGGGTCAGTATCGTCATCATCGTCTAAACGAAATAAAATTTCAATATTTTCAGGTTCAATAGCCGTTTCAAGTAGGCTTTCAATTGAAGATTTAACAGATTCCGTTCTACCTCTGGTGGGCAACAAAACCGAAACAAACATAATTATCCAACTCAAGATATTGTATTTAACTCTTCTTCTTTTTACGAGTGGTCTTCTTTTTAGTAGATTTCTTTTTGGTGGATTTACGCTTCTTAGCAGGTTTTTTAGGAATTTCCATTTGAAGGGGTGATTTCTTATCCTTAAATTCTTTGTGCATACAATTGTGGGAACAATAATTGCGGGTGGTGATAATCTTGTGCCATCTTTCTCTCTGTGTTTTCTTCCAGCCTACAGAAACAATGTGTCCTGCCATAAATTTGGTTTTACAAACGGAACATTCTGCACCTTCTTTGTCTTTAACTCCTTCTGCTTCTGAACCCTCAAATAATTCAGTCAGACATTTGAAAGAACAAAGATTATCTTGAGTTAGGTGTTCTGTCCATCTACCATTCTCTTGAAAAAGAGTATCGGAAAACAAATAAATGGGTTTGCTGGTCTTGATTTCGGCTTCACACATATTACAATTTATACTCATTTTCCATACCTCAATATAACTTCTCCGGGCTTGAGGTCGCTGTTCCAAACATACGACTTCGCCATACCCTTTCCTACTTCTTCTGGTTTCAAGACCCCTCGGATTACCCATTTGCGAATCGCACTGGCCGCACCTCTGGGTCCTTTTAGGTTGAAAGTATTTCGGAGAGAGAGTGTAAAAATATCTTCAGCAGTTAATCCTGTGCGAGATTCATAGAAGGCGGTCAAAATGACACAATGTTTGCGACCACCCTTAACTTTGAGAACTTTACGGCTACATTCTTGACAGCAGAATCTTTGGTTAGAATGGTTGTATTGAGATTTCAAAGCGAAAGTGTTGGGGCAAGCATAACATTCTACCGAGAAAGTGCGATTAACTTTGAAAGTCAAATTTTGTTCCGCCGTTAGTAGGCAATAGCGAGAACAAACATTGGTGTGAAATTTATTACGAGAATATTTCCAATCCGCTCCAGTGGGTCGGCCACAAAAACACTTAGACATTAAATTGCCCTCCTTTGTGTTTTGGCTGATGGCACTTCCATGTTCCACCCATAATATTTTTCGGCTGCTAATCTTTTTTCTGATTTCCAACCGGGGCATACTTCTCTAACTTGGCGGAAACGATAATCTACTTTATCAGTCATGCGATAATGTCGTGGGTATCTACCTTGATTAAGCCCTATGTAAAAACTACGGTCGCATTCAGGACAGTCCCAAAGATTGGCTGCAAAACAACCATCACAAAAATAATATTCTGTGTGGGAATGTTGATGTCGGTTTAGAGTTGGGAATTCTTTCCAACATTGGTTGCATAGGGGCAATCTCACTCCTCCTC